>Ga0334892_1000020_pt1 | contig 316807 bp, 295 predicted proteins | sample GraSluR3_MG_4_FD_207213 | JGI IMG/M metagenome (GOLD analysis project Ga0334892, IMG submission 207213) | Sludge microbial communities from methane-producing bioreactor in Wageningen University, Netherlands - Granular Sludge_15_04-R3 | ecosystem: Engineered > Bioreactor > Anaerobic >... | reverse complement strand
TTATTCATTTTAGATACCTCTTGTCTTTTTAGATTTTACCAACGTCCAGGTCAGTAATAATCTAAATTTACTTGAGGTATTTTTATTTGTCAATCATTTGACCTATTTAAAGTATACAGGAAGCTCATTTATTTAAAAACCACCCACTTTTTTATCGATTAGAGGCGATTTTTATGTCCTCTATTTTTCCAGCCATCATACGCTTATCATTTTTTTGTTTCAAATTAATTGATTATTATTATTCGGATCTCTTTGATTTTTCTATAAGATACTCGGGAGACTATCATTGAATTTTGGAATCATGCCCTTTTTATTACCGACACACTTATACTTAACTGTTATATCAAATATGGTCCCGAACCTAGCCTACTCTCTATGTACTCCGTTCTTCCCTTTTAAGAATGGCACCACCTCGGGCCACATGAAAACTACAAACTCTTTTCTTTTGATTTCAAGCTTATCAACAGTGGTTTTTGAATACCAAGGGCTATTGATAACGGAGCTCTTCTTCAATGCTCTTTTTTGACTAGTTATAGAAAAACTTTTAGAACTGCTACTAGTGGACAAACCAAACGCCTTTACAGCTGTAAAAAATATCCCTAGCAGCTATGCAAACTTACTATTCCCAACCTGTAATCAGCTCCGGATTATTCACTCAACCCGGCTGCAACTAGATATGTAATTCTCTTTATAAATGTTTCTTTTCTTAATTTCCAGTCAATAATTTCTTTAAAAGTTCCATATATTGTTATTTCTGACAAACAAAACAGAAAATGAACTATACTGACTTCATCCCCACCATGGCATATCACTAAGTATTATTGAAATAATAAACATGCTTAAACTAATAGTCGCTTTTACATAAAATAATCCCTTCATTATTTACCCCCTCCTCCTCATTCACTCCTCCATCATTTTACTTGTTTAATCATATAATATAATATACAATTTATATATAGACATATATGTCCAAAACGCTATTAGACTTATACTGTGAAGGGGATTATTAATGGATTATAATAATATTGGAAAAGTTATTCATGTTTTGAGAAATCACAAAGGAATTAGTAGACTTGAATTATGTAATGGTATTTGTTCCGAAAAACAACTATATAGAATAGAAAATTTACAAAGCATTCCCACAATTTATTTAGTTCAACAGCTATCTTATCGTTTAGGTGCGAATTTGACAGATTATCTTATATTTTCTTTTTGTGATGACCCCGTTTATGTAACTCACCAAGTTAAGACAATTGAATATTATTACTTGAACAGACAATTTATAAATGTTATTAATTGCATTCAAAAATTTGACAAATACTATTATAAACATCTTGAAGTCAAGCAATTATTAACATGGTACGAAATAATTGCTATGTCGAATGAAGGCAAATTAACTTTATCACAAAATATTTTATTTGACTTGTTGAAATTATCAACTAGCAAGTCATTAGTTACTTTATGTAATGGTTATTTAACAGATAATGAACTTAGAATTGTTCATTCAATAATTTCATTGTATTGTAAAAATAAGGAGTTTGGAGTAGCAAAAAACTTATTAATTTCATTAACTAAGAATCTTACAAATTCATACTTTTCAAAAAATAATTCGATATATTTACAATTACTATATAATCTTTCTAAACTATATTATATTGAAAATAATTATTCTAATTCTATTTATACTGCTAATTTAGGAATATCTTTTTGTAGAAAAAATAATTTCCTTTCAATTCTGCCTGATTTTTTTATATTTCCGGGCAGTGTTATGAAGCAAACGGAAATATTTCAAAAGCTTCTGAATGTTTTAAGAACTTTATCCTTCTATATGAGATACAGGGTCACAACAAATATTCAGAAAAATGCAAGAACGATTTAATTAACAAATTTCCCAATATTATCTAAGATTAATTCATTCATAATATTACTTTCACCCCAAAATAGCATTGAAATCCATTTTTTTGATGATATCAATCAAAAAGTTTGATTTTTCACCCAAAACTGATTATTTCACGGTAATAGCAACACCAACTTACACTTTAAGCAACATCAATTCGCACTATAATCTTCAGCGATACGCAGTTTGAGCAACACCTAATATTTCAGATAACAAACATAGTATTTCATTACATCTTGATCAAGTATTACAGTAGGTAGGCAAGGCACTCAAGGACTATGTCACGAAGTGATGCGAAGCATCCTTGAATGACTTACATACCTATTGTATTATCGAAAAAGAGGTATGTTGCTATAACCGCATACTGATGTTGCTCAACGGCGTATAGGTGATGCTCTTTCCGTGAAATAATCAAAAACCTTTGCAAGGTTAATCGAAGGCAAGCAGTCATTTTCCTTGTTTTTGCCATATTGGACCTGTCGAGGTTGTTCGGAATAATGTAAATGGATGTGATATCATAAGCTCCCTATTCTTCTCTGTACGGCCTTTTCCCTGAAGTCTGAAGGACACTTCCTTATTTTCTTCCTCTGTGATCAGCTGGGATAATTTCACGGGTTACATCATCAACTCGACCAATAAGCTTGTGTTTGGAGCAAAGCTATTTCTTTTCTTTATCCCAATGGTATACAGATTCATATAGAACGCCCCTATATCTAGAGATGCCTGCTTATAAAATTATGAAACGGGTTTTCGACACTTGAAAATAACATATTTTTTATCCAACCCTGTAACCAAGCCTTATAGGGCTTATTTTTTTGTCAAATTCTCATGTTTATTTTTGAGTTTCCCCTTTTTCCACAGTTAAGAACTAACCCTTAAAATGCAAGAAGATTATCCACATCTTTCTTAAAATACTATAAAAACAAACAAAACATCCTTAGCACTTTGATGAACGCACTATTTTCTGTGTTAACCTCTCGGATTTATCTGAAAAATATAGCAAATCCCTTGAGCACCTTGGAAAAGTGCATGATGGAAGTAGCGGGAAAGATAATGTTGATGGCTATTACATGTTCGAAATCGCAGCCTTAATCCATGAAAAGGCAATGCCTTTACCGGTTTACTCCAAGATATATTCCAATACTCAACCGGATTTTCTTAGTGAAACAGATGAATCTCTTCTCGGACTTAAGCACCTTAGTAAAACGTACGGAAATATAGGCATTCGGGCACTTGACCGTGACTATGATAATATTAAACATATGAAATATTTTATTAAGAAAAAAGAATCCTTTATTCTTCGAACTAAAATAAATCGAAATGTCATATGGAATAGAAAAATATATAATATTCTTGATTTAATCAACCAATTTAAAGGTCAGTATTCTTTGAGTTATACCAATAAACAAGGGAAAACATGTAAAGTCAAAGTCAGTCCTACGGCTATAGAACTACCAAAATTAACGGGCAAGAAATTATATCTTGTGATGGTTTATGGTTATAGCGCAACCCCAATGATGCTGATTACAAACTATCCACACAAAGGCAAAAAAGTCGCCACGAGTCTGGTTAAAGTGTATTTGATACAGTGGGATATTGAAGAATATTTTTGCTTTTAAAAAAAGAATATGCCAGCGAAAACTTTCGAGTTCTTTTTTTTGAAAGTATTCGATCACTAAATCTTTTAACAACATTATGTATTGGTTTTATTGGTCTCATGTCAGAAAAAGACAGCGAAACTGTTCTTATGAGAGTCATCGCTGATGAAGCAAGCGACTAAATAAACCGTATAAATTCACATATTATTGTATTGCTGACGGAATTTATAATATCTTAAAAATGACGAAAAGTGGTATTCAAACTTTTATAGAGTCAATCATCTGTCGAACCAAGCAGTCCGAGCAACTAAGGCTTGATTATTCCTTTATTTACATCTGGACAACACGATATCAATGATTAAAAAAGGGGAAACTCAAATGAAAACTCCCTTGATTTTTAAATATATATATGGTATTATTTTCATATGATATTGATTTTCATTATCAGTTAACTAGCAATGTTATAGAGGAGGAAGAGGAAATGAAATTCGAATTACCAAAATTAGACTATTCATACGATGCTTTAGAACCTTATATTGACAAAGAAACTATGGAAATCCATCATAGCAAGCACCATGCAGGTTATACCAGCAAGTTGAATGCTGCTCTTGAAGGAAAGAATATAGATAAAAATATAGAAGATTTATTAACTTCCATTGATTCGCTTCCAAGCGATATACAAACAGCCGTTATCAATAATGGTGGCGGTTACTATAATCACAAGATTTTTTGGGAAGTTATTGGACCAAATGGTGGTGGGGAGCCAACTGGTGAAATTAAAAGTGCTATTGATAAAGGATTTGGTTCATTTGAAGCGTTTAAAGAAGAATTTTCTAAAGCTGCAGCAAGTCGATTTGGTTCCGGTTGGGCTTGGCTCACCTATTCTGATGGTCAATTAGAAGTTACTTCGACTCCCAATCAAAATTCACCAATAACTGAAGGAAAAGAAGTCCTTCTTGGATTAGATGTTTGGGAACATGCTTATTATCTAAAATATCAAAATCGACGCCCGGATTATATTGAATCCTTTTGGAATATTGTCAACTGGGATGAAGTTGAGCGACGTTATCAGAAATTATCTAAATAGTTATTGTTTTGTAACCCTCGTATTCATGCGAGGGTTATTTTATTGTAATTCCAAGGCTTCAAGGGCCCAAATATGAACAATTTGTAAATTCTTGGGGACGGTACTTGAATTTTATTCAAGTTTCATGTATGATGTATTCATAGTTGTTAATAAAACATTAGGAGCTGTAAAATTATGGCAAGACAAGCACGAAAGAAAAATGAATTTGGTCGCTATTATATTCGTCAATATGGTGGAAACAATCGCTGCCTATTCCAAACAGACGCTGATCGTCAAAAGTTTGCGGACATCATAAAAACATGTCAATCAAAATATGATTTTATCTTACATGGATATTGTTTAAGTTCAGATAACTCCTACGAACTTGTTCTAGATGTTAATGGCGGAGATATTTCCAAGATTATGAAGAGTATCAATATTTCATATGCTATGTATGCTCAATGCCACGGTCACTTATATAAAGACCGTTACAAAAGCGAATTAATCGAAAGCGACTCCAAACTAGCAAAGATAAAATCGGATCTTTCGAAACGACATTGTCAACTTCAAAATGGTACTTTTACCGTTTGTTATGAAAACATAAATATCACAAGCGGCTTATCTACTCATCATTTTGAAGATTGCGAAAACTGTATTCGATCAACAAACGTGGCAAAAGATAAACTTGAAACAATAGCAACTGAACGCGGATTAACGCTTGATGAGTTATTAAAAAACAAATCATTACGTAACGAACTTATACGCTTATTTAGAAAGCACTCTACTTTATCCTTAAAACAATTAGGAGAATTATTCGGAAATCTTTCCGAATCGACCATAAGTAAACTATTAAAGTAACTAAAGGAGGCAATAATATGACATCAAATTTTCAGTTCAATTTTGAGGGATTTAGCCCAAAAGTACCTGAAGTCAATGAGAATATTCTATATGATTTTTTAATCATCGGCGGTGGCCCTGCCGGATTAAATGCTGCACTTTATGCAAAGCGAAAAGGATTAGAAACCGGTATTATCACCAAGCAAATAGGTGGGCAAATTGTCAATACTTCAACTGTAGAAAACTATTTAGGTACCACAACAGCAACCGGCGAGGAACTCGTTACAAACTTTAAAAACCATGTCTTGGAATTAGACGTACCTATTTCTGAATACACAGAAGTAGAAGAAATAATTCCCGGAATATCTTATCATGAAGTCGTATTAACAGATGGCCGTGTAATTAAAGGACGCTCTCTTCTTCTTGCTACCGGAACAAACCACCGAAAAATCGGCGTTCCCGGAGAAGATCGCCTTGCCGGACGAGGCGTTGCCTATTGTGCAATCTGTGATGCGCCACTGTATAAAAACAAGAATGTTATTATCGCAGGTGGTGGCAACTCAGCTGTTGAAGCTGCGCTTGATTTAACAAAAGTCGCCAACCATGTAACACTTGTTCATCGTAGTCAGTTTCGAGCAGATCAAATTCTCGTCGACGAACTATATCAAAATGATAAAGTCGATATCCATCTTGAAACACAAATCTTAAGTATCGAAGGCGATGATTTTTTTAGTCATATTCATGTTTTTGACAAAGAGAAAAATCAAGAATTTGACTTATCTGCTGATGGTGTCTTTATTGAAATCGGCGTCGTACCAAACAGCGATTTATTTGTAGATTTAGTTGAAATGAATGAATTCGGCGAAGTGATTGTCGATGAAAAAGGTCAAACAAATATTTCCGGAATCTTTGCTGCTGGTGATGTTACCACTGTCGGGTACAAGCAGATTGTAATTGCATCCAGCGATGGCGCTAAAACTGCTTTAGCGGCTAATGATTATATCAACCTACTCAATGCAAACGAAAGGACAAGTAATTATGAAAATGTTAAATAATGAAATCGAACAACAATTGAGAGATGTATTTACTCAACTTGAGAACAAAGTAACCATTGCTTTATTTACAGATCAAAACGATTGTGCTACTTGTAAAGAAACCAAAGAATTCATGGAAGAACTTCTTCCCTTAAGTGATAAACTAGAACTCGTTCATTATGATATTGATAAGGATGCTGAGCTTGCAGAGAAATTTAATGTCGAAATGGTCCCAAGCATCGTTCTTCTTGATCAAAACGGCGACTATAAGCGAATTAAGTTTAACGGAATTCCTGCTGGTCACGAAATCAATTCCTTCATTCCTGCATTAATTGAAGTATCCGGAGCTGAAAGCCAATTGCCTGAAGATATGACAAAAGCAATTATGGCAATCAATAAACCGATTGATATCAAAGTGTTCATCACCTTAAGTTGTCCACACTGCCCAGGCGCAGTACAAAAAGCGCAAAAATTGGCACTCATGAATGAAAATATTCAAGCAGAAATGATTGAAGCACAAACATTTAATGAATTTTCCAATAAATATAACGTTTCCGGCGTCCCAAAAATTGTCATTAATGGCGAACATGAATTAGTCGGAAACCAACCCATCGAAGCCTTCCTAGAAGAAATCCAAAAAATCTCTTAAAATGCTTTCCTGCAGTTAAGAAGAAAGAGGGCACTTCAATTTCTGAAGTGCCCTCTTTCTATGTACTTATTTTTTCAAATCATAGTTAGTATAAAAGTGTCGCATATAAAGCGAATCAACAAGTTCATACTTAAATGCTTTTGTATCTTGAATACGTGAAAATTCGCCAAGGCTAAATTTGTCTAAAAGTCCTTCGATCGGTTCTAGGCTTTCAATGCCAATCATATAATCGTAAACACAAAGAAGCTGCTCAAAGATATCATAATCTAATCTTCCTTTATCAAAGTAAAACGCAAGATTAACTTCCTCTTCTCGTTCAGTTTTTCCCATTGGTACACCAAACATTTTTTTCTGGCGGTCAACATATTTATGTCGCATACTATTGGGAATATCTTTATTGACAAATAGACCCATAATACTGTTTTGCCCTTCTCTTGTCGCTAAGGGCAATTTCTCACGTTCAAACTCCGGATTAACTGTCCCTAACAATTCCGTATCTAAAATAACAAACATATCATGGGATTCATTTATTTGTTTTAAGATAGCAAATCGTTCTGCTTTGATATCTTTCACACGTGAATACTCTACTATGTATTTGCCTTCCTTTTTACGATACTTAAATTTCACTTTTTTGTCCATATCACCGAATCCTTTTCTTAGTCTGTAACCGCCCCACGATCTGCTGAAGTCACAAGACGAATATACTTATTTAAGACACCACGTTGATAGCGATAAGGTGGCTCACTCCACAGCTTTCGTCTGTTTTCAAATTCTTCTTCAGTTAAATCCACATGAATCGAATTTGTTGTAATATCTATAGTAATCATATCATAATTCTGAATAAGTGCAATAGGGCCTCCAACTTGGGCTTCCGGTGCAATATGACCGATAACGAGTCCATGACTACCTCCTGAATATCGACCATCCGTAAGCATAGCTACTTTTCCGCCTAATCCTTTACCAATGACAATGGCGCTAATAGATAACATTTCCGGCATTCCCGGTCCACCTTTAGGCCCTTGATAACGAATCACAATGACATCATTTTCAACAATCGAATTTTCCATTAAAGCTTTGGTTGCATCTTCTTCAGAATCAAAGACTTTCGCAGGTCCAGTCATTGTCTTGACTGGTACACCGGACATTTTACACACAGCACCATCCGGTGCGAGATTTCCTTTAAGAACATATAAAGGGCCCTCCGGCTTTAACGGATGATCAAAATCTCGAATGATTTCTTGATGCACATCCAAGTCGGGAAAATCATTCAAATTTTCTTCCACCGTCTTTCCAGTCACTGTTAAGCAGTCACCGTGTAATAATCCTTTTCGTAATAATATTTTCATAACACCGGGAAGTCCACCCACATTACTTAAGTCCTGCATGACATATTTGCCACTGGGCTTTAAATCTGCCAAGTGTGGAACCTGTTTACGAATACGTTCAAAATCATCATAGGATAAATCAACATCAACCGAATGAGCCATACCTAATAGATGCAAAAAGGCATTAGTTGATCCACCGAGTGCCATAACAACGGTAATTGCATTTTCAAATGCTTTTTTTGTCATGATATCCCTCGGGTATATGTCCATTTCTAATAACTTCACCACTTGTTTTCCGGCTCGAATAGCTTCTTCGGATTTTTTATTGTCAATAGCCGATGTTGATGCATTAAAAGGCAACGACATCCCCATCGCTTCAATAGCCGATGCCATGGTATTTGCTGTATACATTCCGCCACAGGAACCGGCTCCCGGACAAGCAGTACATTCTATTTCATGCAAGCGTTTTTCATCAATCTCACCTTTATTAAATTGTCCGACCGCTTCAAACGCAGAAACAATATCAATATCTTGACCATCAAGTTTTCCGGGCTGAATGGTACCTCCATATACAAAAACAGCCGGGATATTTAATCGACCAATACCTATCATGCATCCCGGCATATTTTTATCACATCCACCAATAGCTACAAGCCCATCAAGACGCTCGGCACCTACAACGGTCTCGATTGAATCCGCTATAACCTCACGACTGGGTAATGAATAGCGCATGCCTTCGTGCCCCATAGCAATACCGTCAGCCACCGTAATTGTGTTGAAAATCATTGGAGCTCCACCGGCTTCTCTAGCACCTTCTTTTGCTCGAAGGGCTATTTGATCGATGTGAATATTACAAGGTGTCACTTCACTCCATGTACTTGCTATACCAATCATTGGTTTCTTGAAGTCTTCATCCTGAAATCCGACTGCTCGAAGCATTGCCCGATTCGGCGTCCGATTTATTCCTTCACTAATATCTATACTATTTATTCTTAAGTCTTTTTTCACCTTGTTCTCTTCACATTGATTCTTATCATGACAACAACTCATAATCATCATCCTTTCTAAAATACCTATTAAATTCATCTTGTATTCTATTATGAAGCAAATGATAATGGTTGTCAATTAATAATTTGCGTCTGCGTAGCCGACCCAGCCTTCTGCTTCTATAAGCGCTCGGTCAAAACCCTCAAGCTTAAAGGCATATTCCTTCTGAATGTTTTCAGCCTTTAATGTCAGTGTTGCTTTTTCAATATCAACAATAGCTTCTGTATCTTTTCCAGAAAACGTATCGAACATTTCATCAATATTCGCTTCGCTAAGTTCTGTTGCTAGCATTCCGCAGTTATACATATTTTGGCGAAAAATACGGGCAAAATTCACTGCGAAAACAGCATTAATATCATTAACCTCCAGTGCCCAAGGGGCATGCTCCCGAGAGGAACCACATCCAAAGTTAGAACGTGTGATTACCACTTTTTTTCCTTTAATATCTGAATTCGGATTAAATCCATCAAGCTTCAAATCTTCAAGAAGATATGGCTTTAAGGCTTCTTTGGTAATCTCGGTTAAATATTTTGCCGGAATAATTTCATCCGTATTAATGTCACTTCTGTCCAAAAACAAGACGCTTCCGCTAAATGATTTCATCTTATTTCCCTCCTTCAAATAGTGTCGAATTGGTAATAAGGCCTTCAATGGCTGTAGCTGCTGCAGTCGCTGGGCTCATCAAATGAACCATCCCACCACGTCCCATACGTCCGTTAAAGTTACGGTTTGTCGTTGACGCACATGCTTCTCCTTCAGCTAATACACCGTTGCTCATTCCTAAACAAGCACCACATGTCGGATTCGTAACACAAAACCCTGCTTCCATAAAAATATCAATAAGCCCTTCTTTTAAAGCCAGTTGATAAATTGCTGGTGTTGCTGGAGATAAGACACCGCGTAAATCATCACTAATTGATTTACCCTTTAATACTTGAGCTGCAATACGAAGGTCTTCAATACGTCCGTTTGTACAAGAACCAATATATACCTGATCGATTTTTGTGCCTTCCATTTCAGTCACTGGTTTGACTTGATCCGGTTTAAATCCAAAGGTAACCATTGGTTCTAAATCAGATAAGTCGTATGTATAAACGGCTTCATAGCTGGCATCAGCATCTGACGTCCATTTGCTATATTCTTTCAATGCTTCTTCTTTTGATTCAAACTCATCTTGAATAAATGGCCATAAATAGTCAACCGTTGTCATATCAGGATAACAGATACCTGACGTTCCTCCAGCTTCAATTGCCATATTACATAATGTCATACGGGATTCCATAGACATCTCTTCAACAATATTACCGGCAAACTCCATTACACAGTTTGTTGCGCCGTTTACACCGATTTGATTGATGATATAGAGAATAGCATCTTTGGCGTACACGCCTTTGGGTAATTGTCCTGTTAATTCAAACTTCATTGTTTTTGGTTCTTTAAAAGAACATACCCCTTTTAATATGCCAACTTCAAGATCTGTTGTTCCAACACCTGCTGCAAAAGCTCCAAACGCACCATGAGTACAGGTATGACTATCTCCCATAATAATCGTGTATCCAGGACGAACAAATCCTTTTTCCGGGAAAATGGCATGACACACACCATTACGACCGATATCAAAAAAGTCTTTAATCTGATGGCGTTTTGCCCAATCACGTAAAATCTTTCCTTGTTCTGCTGTTTTAGAGTCTTTGGCCGGTGTAACATGATCAATAACTGCTTTAATCTTTGTTGGATCAAATACACGGTCCATGTCTCTCGCCATTAAATCTGTAATCGCAATTGGTGTTGTAATCTCGTGGCAGAAAACCGCATCTAATTTTACAATGGTTGTATCTTCAAATGGTTTGTCAATTTGATGTGCGTCAAATATTTTTTGTGCAATTGTTTTACCCATATTTTTTCTCCTTTTTTCACTTTAAGAAAGTCCGCTTTCGGCTTTCACTTCAACACTTTACTCAATCATAGTTTAAGTGGTTTACCTTGAATTGTCAAGGCAAACCACTTATAATCTTGCTTCTCAATATAACGATTTATGATAGCTCTTATAACACACGTTTAGCACCGATAAAAGGTAATCGACTCATCCATCCAAAAGCCGGTGTTATTCGAACACCTGAAGTCGTTGTTGCATGAATAGACTGCCCGCCACCCATGTATATTGCCACATGAGATACACGTCCTGAGCTTCCATAAAACAATAAATCGCCGGGTAATAATTCATTCTTGTCAATATATGTACCTTGCAAATACTGATCTCTCGATGAGCGATTTAATGAAACGCCAAAGGGTGCATATATTTGTTGTGTAAATGAAGAACAATCAAGTCCTTTTGTTAAACTGGTTCCACTATATCGATAGGGTGTTCCGATAAATTGTTTTGCATATGCAATCAGTTGGTCTACATCTGCATCTGAATTCTCATGAATACTTTTCGTCATACTAACTTCTTCATCATTTAAAATACGAACGAATTCTTTGTATGCATATCCCTGTACCGCATTTTGGGTAAGAACTATATACCATTCACCTTCTTCCCCTTTGATGGTTACACGTTGATTCATGGTCAGTTTTCCGATTTTATTATCGTCATTTTCCAAAGATGGCGATGATCGAAAGTTCAAAACATCCGTAGTAATAATACCGATTTTCTCTGATACTGTTTCTTTAGAATCTATGGATTTTTTCATTGACTCTTCTGCAACTTTTTCTTCTGCAGTAGCTTCAACAAAGTCATTTATATACTCAATTAATTTTTTATTATTTTCAAAGTTTTTAAAAAGACGTAGATTTAATAAAATCGCTTGTTCTTTGGTACTGAATGATTTGGGGTTTAAATAGATGCCACCATCTTCACTTTCCGTTCCTCGAACCAAGCCATTACCCACAGCCTGTTTCATGGCTTGTTGAGCCCAATCTGATATATCCTTGTTGTCTGTAAATTCAAATTTTGTCGGATTCTTTGACAATAATTCTACTTCCGACCGCAACTCAATGGCATCACTTAATCGGATAAAAATAACAATCATTTCTTCCCGGGTTATCTTCTGATCCGGATAGAAATACCCATTATTTCCTTGTGTCAAACCTAACACATAGCCTTTTACCGCATATATATTGTCTGTATCTTCAAATATATTTTCTTCTAATGAGACACTATCTAATTGACCAAACATCTTTTCAAATGCAGTCACAATAAGCTCAACAAACTCTTCACGCGTAATATTTTCTTGAAAATCACTATATAAGTTTTCCGTGATATAACCTTTTTCTTGCGCTTGGTTAAATTCTTCAATAGCCCATGCTGAAGGCTCTGATTCTACTGCATTTACCGGATTGGCAAAAACAAAAATGAAAATATGTAGAAATAAAAATAAAGGAACACTTACCTTGAATTTTGTCTTTTTTGTCTTGTGTCGAAAAAGCTGCATACCTAAAAAACCTCCTATCGGTCCAAAAAAAGCCCATATCAATAAAACTTTTTCTGGAATTCTGTACTTGTTATTTATGGCCTTTACTTTATCTATACCATATATGAAAAAAGTTAGTCCGTTTATAATTCCGTAAATTATGACAAAATATTCCATTCATTCTCCTTAAGAACACACATCCCTTATATTATAACCCAATATAAAAAAAATTGTAAGACTATATCATGAACATAGTCTTACAATCATATTACAAATTAAATTATGATTTTGACGCCTAAGCAAATAAATTCGTTAAAAATTTTTTACTTTTTTTAAGGCCTGCATCCGTTTGTCCTTCAATAATAATATCTAATCCAGGTCTATATTTATTAATCATTTGCTTGATAAATTGATAATCCATAAGTCCATCTCCAATCGGTACTTGAACGAGTTTGTCTCCTTCAACTACAAAGTCCTTAGCGTGAAAGACTGCAATTTTATCTCCATATAACTCAAACGCCTCTTGAATGATCGCATTTCTGTTTTCATAACTTTCCATACACAGGAAATTATAAGGGTCTAAAATCGCTGATACACTTGTAGAATCTAGTTCATCAAGCAAACGCTTCATCTGTTTTGGTGTGCCTATTGAATGATGATATGCCCCTTCAATACCAACAGACATCCCATGATTTTGAGCGACTTCTACAAGTTCACGAAAAATCTTAAACACTTTTTGATACGCTTCTTCTGAGTGATTGTCCGGATGATATGTCCAGTTTTTCATGAACGATCCTGTTTCCGTACCCACTAAATATCCACCGAGTTCTTTGCCATACTTAAGGTATTCTTTAAATCGTGCAATACCTTCTTCCACAACTTCTTCATCTAAAAGATTAAAATAACTTCCAATAAGTCCAATATGAATGTTGTGTTTTTTAAATGCCTGCCCTATTTTATACGCTGCCCCTGGCGTTAAGTATCCGGCTTTTTCTGAAACGCCTTTAATCGATTTATATGCAACAAGTTGCACCGACTCAAACTCTTGAAGTTCTAAACGCGATGCTAACTCTTCTGCCGATCCTTTGTCTGCTATATCATGTCCACGTGTTCCTATCATTATACTAAAACCTCTCTTTCTCGTGTTTTTTTTATTCAATATCCTATTATAGCTGAAAAAAAGCAGAAAGTTAACCTTTTTATGTTAACTTTCTGCTTTTCCACTTTTTTTATTAGTTATTGCCTTCTAATTCTACCCATTTTGTTTCTATTTCTTGACAAGTTTGATCTTTGTTTTTGACACCAGCTATATACCCTTGCATGATTTCACCAAAAGCTTGATGGAAACTATCTGTTGAATATACGACACCAAGTGTTCCTGCACCTTCATTATTTACATGTACGTTCCCTTGCTTAATAATTTCAAAGTCAGGTGCCACACCTTCAGTTATCGGAGGAATGACTCCGGCCACATCTGAAAACCAACTTTTCCCATAATCTGATGTATACCACCAGTTTACAAAGTCTAATGTTTCATCCAAAACATCAGAATCTTTATATATTCGGACAGCTTGGTCCGATCCTGCAATGACTTTACATACATCCGGATTATCATTTATGGGATATCCGTCAAAGCCAATTGAAATGTTTGGATCAATTTTTAATACATCTGCTTCAATCCAAGCACCTTGTCCAACAACCATCGCCGTTTGACCGGAAGCTAATGCCGCAATTTCAGTGCTAAGATCAGCTTCAAGAATCTTATCATCACCATATTTCACCACAAGATCTATGAAATTAAAGAAGTCATCATATAGCTCAGGATAATCTTGCATCTTTGCCTCACCATTGATAAACGCATTGACCAAACCTTCAACATCTTCAGGTTGAGCTGCATCTAAATAATGTTGGAATACATGTTTAAATACCCACCACTCTGCAAATCCAGAAGTAAATGCTTGATAACCTGCATCTTCGATTTTAATCGCTGCACTTTCTAATTCTGATAGTGTTTGTGGAAATTCTGTAATTCCCACTTCTTCAAAAATTCCTTTATTATATACAATCCCAAAAAAATTCCCTTTAATACTTAGTCCATGTACCTCATCACCAGACTTCATAACATTTTTAACCGGATCTGACATAGCCTCTGCTAATGGTTGATTAGCAAGATTGGCTGAATAATCAAGATAAACACCAATCTCTTTACCTGAAGTCGATGAAAAAATATCAGGTGCTTCACCAGAATTTAATTTTGTTTTCAACAGTGTCGGATAATCATTTTGTGTTGTTTCATAGTTGATTGTTACGTTGGGCTTAACCGTTTTATATTCTGCGATTAAAGTTTCAATTGCTTCTGCATATTCAGGCATTGAGATAAACATATATATCTCCGCTTCTGCCTCTTCCGATGTTTCATTTGTTGTGTTTGAATCCGATGTGTTCGAGTCTATCATTGTTGTTGTGTCCTGACCCTCCTCATCTGTTTTGCCACATCCTGCAAATAATGTTACCATCATAAGCAAAGTCAATAATACGCTCATACTTTTTTTCATAAACAAATCTCTCCTTTTCTTGAATAATTATCCTTTGACCGCTCCGGCAACTACACCATCTACGATATATCTTTGTAGAAGCACAAAAAATATAATTGATGGTAATACAGCTAATACCATAGCTGTCATTGCATAGTGCCATTGCGTGTTAAACTGACCAACGAATGTATACGCGGATAATACTAATGTTTTTGTTTTTTGATCACTATTTACCATTAATAAAGGTAACAAGAAGTCGTTCCATATCCACATAACATTCAAAACGATAACGGTTGCACTCACTGATTTAAGTAAAGGAAATATAACACTGATAAAAGTTTTTAATGTAGATGCTCCATCAATTAATGCACTTTCATCCAAAGATTTTGGTATCGTCTTCATAAAATTAAAATAGATAAACGTTGCCATTGGTATACCAAAACCCCAATACTGAATTCCAAGTCCCCATGTACTTCCTGATAGTCCTATACTACTCATTACCTTTAATAAAGTAATCATAATTGTCTGAAACGGGATAAGCATTGGCGTAATGATAAACAAATGTGTCCACGCTGTATATTTTGTTCGTCTTCTGTCCAAAATATATGCCGGCAAAGCTGAAAAAAGAATGATTCCACTAATTCCAATCGCTGTTATCACAATGTTATTTAAAAATAATTGACGATAATTCATCTTATCCATGACATCAACATAATTTTGTATGGCTAATTGCTTTGGCAATGCAATGACATCAAGCACAACTTCACCAAATGGTTTTAATGAATTGATAAACATAAGGAACACCGGATAAATATAAATAATTGCTATTAAAATCATTACAAGTTCAAGCAATACCGTCTTCACTTTCTTCGTTATTATATGCTTCATTAGATATCCACCTCTTTTCGCTTGAAACCCTTCAAAACAATCTGCGTTAGCAACAATACAATTCCAAAGAAAATCAATGCTTTTGCAGAACCAAATCCATAATTATTATTTTGAAAAGCTTCTCGATAAATATCTAATGTTACACTATAGGTTGAACCGGCTGGGCCTCCCTTAGTTAATGCTAAAATCGTGTCAAAAACTTTAAGCGCATTAATCAAAGACATTAACACACATGTCGTAATCGACGGCGCTAATAATGGCAATGTCACATAAAAAAACTTAGTACGTGCATTTGCGCCATCAACCGTAGCTGCTTCTAATACATCCTTGGGAATCGCTTGCAAACCTGCAATATATAAAACAACATAGAATCCAACCGACTGCCAAACACCAACTAAAACTACTGAATAGAATACAAGTTTTACATCCCCTAACCAACTATAATTTAAAATACTGAATCCGGTTAAATCATATAGTCCTGCAAATCCTTGGGAAAAAATAAACTTCCAAATAAATCCAACAATGGTCATACTCATTATATAAGGAATAAAAAATATTCCTCGAAGCAAATTCGCCGTCCGAAGTTTTTTAATCAAAACAACTGCTAATGAAATCGCAAGCACATTGGTTAACACCATATATAATAATGTATATCTACCGGTAAAGATTAACGCACTCAAAAAATTTTGATCCCCTTGAAATAAACGCACAAAATTATCGATTCCAATATATTTCGGTTCTTTAGCTATTCCATTCCATTCTGTTAAGGCATAATAACCACTTAAAAGAAAAGGAATATATATCGTTATTGAAACCAACATCATTGACGGTATTGTGAATATAACCGTTTCAATTTTTTTTTTCTTTTTGCGACCCAATTTAATCATAAGGTCCTCCTTATAAAGTATTACTTGTTATTTATCTTGATACCATTATAATATGTGCACTTAGATTAATAAATGTAATAAAAAGAACAATCATTGGTAATATATTGCACAAATCCTACTATCTATTTACTATATTTTCATGGTATTATACAATAAGTTAGAAAGGAGCATATATGAATATTATCATCATCTTAATCAACAAATTTAAAACAATTTCATTAAAGACTCAACTTGCCTTGATTATCATTACCACATTTTCTTGTGTCATTATCATGCTTATCTTTTATAATTATTACCAGAGTTCAAAAACAATAATTACTCAACAACAAGAACAACTTTCAAAATTAGTCGACCTTGAAAATCAAGCTATTGACGCATATATTGCTGAAATTGATCGTTATTCTCTATTGTTAAGGTATGATGCCACTTTTATGCAAACCATTCAATCCAAAAAAACGTTAACATACGAAGATGATAACCATATACGTTCAATATTAAAAAGTCATTATAACTCCCGTAATGATCTTATTTCATATAAGCTATATTTATCAAATAAGTTTACAAATTATACGATTGACCCTACTGAACACCGTGTATCTACATTTACCGGAAATCCCCAAGACCTCTTGCCGGACTATTCACTCTTTACTCAAGGTCGCTACTATCGATATATTAAATCTTCCAAGGAAAATGAAAGTTTTATCCGTTACTATCGGACAATCATAAATATTGAAGACCAATCTCCTTTAGCCATTATTGAGCTTACTTTAGATTCCTCATATATTGACGCACTGATCAATCGCTATCACTCACAAGATGAAAATATATATTTGTTTAACGAAAATACTCAGTTACTTTACGCCTATGAACCCTCAAAACTTGGATTTTTACAAACCCATTTGGACTCAACTTTTCTAAGTGCGCAAAACCCAAGTGCAAATTATCAAACTTCTGTAAATAATGAAAACTTTTTAATTGTTTCAGACAGTAAAAGCAACTATAATTACACCTTGGTTGCAGTTAAGCCCCTCCAAGAGATTGAACAAAAATTGGCAACGACACGAAACATAAGCTTTTTACTGGCTGCATTGGCCATATTTTTTACAACGCTTTTTGTTATTATTTTTATTCATCTTGTTACTAAGCCGCTTTCAACACTTTCAAATCGATTGCAAGATGTGGGAACAGGTAATTTTTCTGTACCTGTTGATGTTGGCGGAAGCAAAGAAATAGCAACTTTATCCTATGAGTATAATATTATGATTCAAGAAATCGATTCTTTGATTAAAAAAACCTACGTTTCAGAGCTAAATGAAAAAACTGCACAACTTATTGCACTAGAAGCCCAAATTAATCCACATTTTTTATATAATACCTTGCAGGCCATATCTACAGAGGCTGTGATAAATAATCAATCTAAAATAAACTATATGATTACTGCATTAGCCTCAATGTTACGTTATTCAATCAAAGGAAGTGATTTTAGTTTGTTGTCTCAAGAAATCAAACATGTCAAAGATTACTTATTACTGCAGCATGCTCGCTTTGACGACAATCTTGAGTTTTCAATTGACTTTGCTACTGATACTCTAAATATGTACGTACCCAAAATTAGTCTTCAAACGCTTGTGGAAAATGCAATTATACACGGTATGAAAGGAACTCATTCTTCAATACGTATTACAATCCAGTCAAGCATTATTGATCATCATCTTGTTATCCATGTTACCGATAATGGTCAAGGAATTACAGCGAATCACTTAAATGAATTACTTCAGCAACTAAAATCACCAGCATATCCATTACACTCAAATTCAAACATCGGTTTAAAAAATTTGAACAGCCGATTACAACTTATGTATAACAACAAAGCAAACCTAACTGTCGAAAGTATTTATGACAAATTCACTCGCGTGACATTAACTGTTCCGATACAAAAGGAGGATAATCATGTATAAAGCTCTGATCATTGATGATGAAAAACCTGTTATTAAAGCAATTACAGCTTTAGGTGAATGGACAATCCACAATATCGAACAGCCTTATACCGCTAGTAACGGTCAAGAAGGTATGCAATCCATGTATGAAATCAAACCGGATATTGTTTTTGTTGATATGCAAATGCCTGTAATGAATGGTGTGACATTTTTACAAAAAACAGCTCATGAATTTCCATCGACGCAATTTATTGTTGTCAGTGGTTACGATGAATTTGAATATGCGCAAGAATCAATTAAACATGGTGTTATTGATTATATTCTTAAACCGATTACAAAAGAGACTGTTGAAAATGCAATCGCAAAGGCTTGTTCTATACTAAGCGGTGCAACAAATAAAGAAACAACCCAATCATACAGTGATGAAAACATCTCTGCTGATCAGGTTGTTGAAATGATTAAATATTATTTAGAAAAAAATTATTGTAACGATATTTCAATTTCCATGTTTAGTGATAAATATTACTTCTCAAAAGAATATTTATCAAAGTTATTTAAGAAAAAATATGATTATGGAATCTACGAATTCGCTTTAAATATTCGAATGGAGCGAGCCAAAGAATTACTACAAAACAAAGATATTTTTATTAAGGATATCTCCGATCGCTTAGGTTATAGCAATAGTAATTACTTTAGCAAAGCATTTAAAAATTATTATAATATTTCTCCAAGCGATTTTCGTGAGCAGCATTAAACTAACCATAAACTTTCATATGGGAATATTTTAACCGCGTCTTCGTTCATTGTCACTATTTTATCCGTTATTAAATCTGTTAAAATAGTCTTATCCGTATACTTTCGAAGAATATCCGCTGAGAAATATTGATGATCTTCGCTAAAATTAAACAAGCAAATCATGGTTTGATTTTCTAACTGCTTAAGAAAACCATAAACATGCGTATTTCCAAGAGATAAAATCGTATATTCCGCTTTGCTGTTAAAAATTGGGTGGGTCTTACGAATCATGCTTATACGTTGAATATATTGAAAAACAAGTCCTTCGTTTGTATGTAAATCCGTTCGTTTTTTAGCCCGTTCCCAATTAAACTTTGCTCGATGAACCCATCGTCCTTCTTCTGCTTTATGAGAATCCTTCTTGTAGTTTTGATCATTTAATGTGGCAATCTCATCGCCACTATATAACAAGGGGATACCCGGTTGAGAAAAAATCAATGCCATAATGAGTCGAATTCGATAATGGGCCATCTGACGTTCCCGTTCATCATTGCGTTCATGTGCTTTTTCTAAACCGAGCAGTGAAGCTAGGGTACCATTTGTTCGCGCATCATGATTTTTGGGATTGTATTGATAAATCTCTCCTTTTGCAAAGCTTCCTTCAAAGCGACCAGAATAAAAATCAATCAAAAATTGCTTATGCATATAAGGGTTTAAGCCGAAATATGCAATCGTATCTTCATTAACCCCCCAACCGATATCATCGTGGCATCGAATATAATTCATAAAACAACCCGTTTTAGGAATATGATAGCGTCGGGCATCGGATTCTAATAATCGAACGTCGCGAGTTGCTAAACTATTAAATAAATCTACCATTAAATTTGCATTATACAAAATACCACATTCAACCCGTTGTTCTTCCTTTTCATTTTCAAATTTACCAAAATATTTAAAAATCTCATCCGGTTCAACAATCGCTTCACCAAGTAATGCCACAGAAGGACATGCAATTTCCTTAACCAAATGAAACAAGTGCAACAAATCATGAACTTGAGGCAAATTCCTACATGTTGTCCCTGCTTCCTTCCACATAAATGCAATTGCATCTAAGCGAATCATGTTCACACCCAAATTAGCAATAAAAAGCATAATATCAACCATTTGCTCAAAAACGTATGGATTTTTGAAATTCAAGTCCCACTGAAATGAACTAAAAGAAGTAAATACCCATTTATCAATTTTTTCGATATAGGTAAAATTTCCGGGACTTTTGTCCGGCAAAACTTCAGGAACAAATCGATCATATATATCCGGAATTTCACGGTTGTCATACATGATAAACATGTCTTGATATTTTTCATCACCCTCTAATGCTTTAAGCGCCCACTCATGAGTATCTGCCGTATGATTTAGTACATAATCAATACATACATCAATTCCGTGATGTCGAAATGCGTTCAATACTTTTGTGAAATCTTTTAGTGATCCTAACGAGGAATCAATCTCTTTGTAGTTTTCTACAGCATACCCCCCATCATTCTCCCCTTTTCGAGGTAGAAGCAGTGGCATAAGATGTACATAAGTAATACCTAATTCTTTTAAATAGTCTATTTTATCCATTAATCCAATTAAATTATCTGCAAACAAATCAACATATAACATCATGCCGACCATTTTTTCACTCATAAACCAATCGTGTTCACGAAGATCAAGACGGTGAAGCTCCTTAGGACGATTCTTCATCCGGCTGACAATGGTATCAAACAAAGCATTAAATGTTGATTCATTTCCTCCATAGTTTTCATATACAGACAAATACTCTTCTTTTAACTTTTTAACTGCTTCTAGATTCATTGAACCACCTCTTTACTTTGATGTCACTTCATATTCTAGATGAATTTCATCATCAATCGTATATGTCTTATGATTGACAACTATTTCAATTGTCTTTGTTGTTTCAATCGTCAGTTTTTCTGCCATTGTAATCGTAATTAAAGCTTGCTGATAATATATTCTAAAACAAATACGTTTCCACTCTTTCGGCATAATCGGATTAAGATGAAGACCATCCTCTTTGATGCGTAGTCCAGCAAAACCATAGACGATACTCATATATGCACCACCAGCATTGGCAATATGAAGGCCATCTTTTGTGTTATGATGCAAATTATCTAGATCTAAGCGAATCGTTTTCATAAAAAATTGATAGGCTTTTTCAGCTTTATGTAACTTTGCGGCCATAATGCTATGAACGCACGGCGACAAGCTAGAATCATGTGTGGTTAGTCGTTCATAATAATCATACGACCGATTCATTATTTCTTCTGAAACATGGTCAAGTAAAAAATAGGCTAAGACCGTATCTGCCTGCTTTAAGACACGGTATCTATAAATCGTTAATGGGTGATAATGTAACAATAATGGATACTTGTCTTGCGGGGTATTTCCAAAATCCCAGTCCTCTTTATCCTTAAAGGTATCATCCTGCCAATATATTCCAAGTTCTTCTGAATAGGGTAAGTACATATTCTGATACGCCTTTTCCATATCAATTATTTCTGCTTCGTCGATATTGAGTTGCTTTTGCACCTTATTATACCAACTTACATCTGTTTCACCTAATTCCCTAGTTAATTTACAGACCCAATACATATGGTATTTTGCCATCGAATTTGTATAATAATTATTATTTACAATGGCCGTGTATTCATCCGGACCTGTGACTGCCGGTATCTTAAATTGGCCTTTGTCGTCAAAATGACCGATTTCCAACCATATTCGAGCGGTTTCTAGAATAACTTCATAACCTATTTGTTTCATGAACTCAATATCTTTTGAAAATAAGTAATATTGAATATAGGCATATGCAACATCGGCATTAATATGATACTGAGCACTTCCGGCAGGAAAATATGCAGAACACTCAGTTCCGGATATGGTTCTCCATGGAATTTTAGCTCCTTTTTTATGCCCCATCATTAATGCCCGATCTCTTGCTAAATCCAATGTTTGATATCTAAAGGATAGTAAATTCTTTGCAATGTCCGGATGTGTGAGTATAAAAAAAGGCAACATATAAATCTCTGTATCCCAGAAATAGTGCCCTTCATATCCTTCTCCACTTAAGCCTTTAGCCGAAATATTTGAAAAGGCATCTCTACCTGCAGATGCATACAACTGATACACACTATAATTTAGAGCTTCTTCAACCGAAGCGTCTCCATCAACTTCAATTTTTGCAACTTTCCAGAATTTATCTAAATGTTTTTTTTGTAAATCAAACCAATATTGACTTGATTTTTCAACTGCATTTTGAAGAATTCCTAAGCCTTCATTTTCAGGATCTTTTGAGCGAATACTATCGACATAAACGAGAAATTTTGAAAATGCAAATGTCTCTCCTTGTTGAATCGAATCATGTTTGAAGGCAACAATAATATTTTCTTTGACCTCATATTCAACATCAATATCATGCCCCATGGTCGCTGTCACCTTCAAAGCGGACTGTTTTGTTGCGCTTGTTATCTGTGCATATTTTCTATCGCGTACTCCAACATTGTCTACATAAAGCCATCTTGCTTGTTCCGATGAAACTCTCGGATCATCTTCATCCGCAAAATTAAATATATTTCCATCAAGAGTTGATAAAATCGAAATATCGCCTGAATAATTAACCGAGGTGACTGCATATTCAATGATAGCAAGTTCTAACTGTTCAAACGATGTCATCTTACGAATCTTAATCAAGAGATGATGTCCTTTGGGAGAAATCCAATCAATACTGCGTTCATTATATCCTTCCCAAATATCTAGTTTTCTCTTAAAAGATAACACTTCCCCTTCAAACAAAGAAAATTCATCATCATCAATGCGTATAACAATCGTCTGACCATCGATGATATTCAACATCTTTTGGGCAGTTTTGGGAAATCCATAGGCACTTTCTCCATAGTTAATCACGACATCTTCATAAAATCCATTGATATATGTTCCGCGTATTGTTTGAAAATGATTCGGATACCCTTCTTCAAAATTTCCACGCAAGCCAAGATATCCGTTACCAACAAATAGCAAACTTTCATCAACGAGTAACTGTTCATTTGTCAACCTTGAATTCTTCATAAGCATTCTCCAAACTTCATCTCAAACATTTATAGCTTCCTTTACTTAATCGACCCTGATACCATTCCTTTAATGATGTGTTTTTGCGCCAATAAGAATGCAATAATAATCGGAATCGCAGCCATTAACACAGCCGTCATAATTAAATCCCATTTTTTTACAAAAGATCCTGCAAAAGCTGCAATCGCTAGTGGTATTGTTTGTATATCTTGACCGATTCCAAGAATCAGTGATGGCAACAAAAAATCATTCCATATCCATATGCCATTTAATATAATAACCGTAACAAAAATAGGTTTTAGAATTGGGAGTATAATCTTAAAAAATGTTTGTGGCTTCGTACATCCGTCAATCGTTGAGGCTTCTTCTAATTCTAAAGGCACTGATTTAATAAAACCATGGAACATAAACACAGATAAGGGGGCTCCAAATCCAATATAAGCAAAAATCATACCATGATACGTTCGAAGCATTCGAAGTCCAATTGCTTCATAAATCATTCTAAAGAGTGCAACTAAAGGAAACATAACCACTTGGAAGGGAATGATTAATCCACTCAAAAAGAGTAAGAAAATAAATCCGGACAGTTTTGTTTTTGTACGAACAAGAACCCAAGCAGCCATTGCTGAAAAAACAGAAATTGTGAGCAGGGAACCTGTTGTAATCACAACCGACGAAAATACGCTCTTTGAATATTTTATACTTGGACGATTCCATATATCCGCTATATTTCTAAACAATTGCCCCCATCGATTTGGTAATGCGATTGGATCTGTTATTATTTCTAAAGAGGCTTTTGCTGCATTAATAAGAACAATAAAAAAGGGAAACATGGCAAACAAAAACATAATAAGTGTAACTATTGTCAATACTATATTAAGAACTCTTTGTTTTTTAAACATTATATTTCCACCTCTTTCTTTTTATTATAATGTACTTGTGCCATTGACATTACCGATAAAATCAAGAAAAACACAATGGCTCTTGCCTGTCCTTGGGCCATATTATTAAATTTGAAGGCCACGTTATAAATATGCATTGATAATAATTCCGTTGAATTGACTATCTCACCGTTAAATGTTGCTGACGGTCCTCCATTGGTTAAAGCAACAATAATGTCATATTGCTTAAATGAATTTACCAGCGTGAGAAATGAAGTGATTGTAAATGCTTGAGCAATCATAGGAAGGGTAATGCTTTTGAATCGATGCCAATAGTTGGCACCATCAATCTGACTGGCTTCAATAAGTTCTTGAGGTACATTAAGTAACGCAGCCACATAAATCATCATAATATATCCAGCATATTGCCATGTAAAAGCCATAATCAAGCCCATTAGAGCTAAATTAGGGTCCGCCAAAATCAATACATCTTCTAGTGCAGCTGATCCTACTAATGTACCAATAGCGGGCACAACACTTTTAAAGATAAATTGCCAAATGTACCCTAATACAAGTCCACCAATAAGATTGGGAACAAAAAAACCTGCTCGATAAAATGTTTTAAATTTTACTTCTCTTGTTACCAATATGGCTAAAATCATTGCAATACCATTTACTGTAATAACACTAATAAATGTAAAAAGAAATGTTCTTAAAAACGAATATTGAAAGGCTTTATTTGAAAGCATGTTTTTATAGTTTTCAAATCCAATCCAATTGATTTCTAGGCCTGCTACTGCTGTCCAGTCTGTCATTGAATAATAAATTCCCATCATAAAGGGAATAATAACAACAACACTAAAAGCAAACAATGCAGGTGCCAAAAATCCCCAAAAGACAACCTTATCCTTAGTATATTTATTCATATTATACTCCTTTACCAGTCATACTAATGTGATCGATACATGATAGATTCAAGGGATGTGAGAACCCCCACATCCCTATTTGTATTTTTGGAATAATCAAAAGTATTATTGTATCGATTCAATCTGTTGTACAAGTTGACCGATAAACTCTTCTTTTGTTAAATCGCCTTTTGCAAAACTCTCATAAATCGGTCCTAATGTATTCATTCCGAAACCATCCGGCATATCATTTTGCAACCATGTATATGATCCGTCTGGTTTTTGCAACCATTCTGCTGCACTTGCAGATAATGGTGTATCAGGAGTTAATGTAACATTAGTAAATGCCGGCACCATCTTTGCCTGATTAACCATATAGTCATGTCCAGCTTGACTTGTTGCCATATAATTCAAAAATGCATTCGCTGCTTCTTTATTCTCACTGTCACTATTAATAACGTAAAATGACGGTGCACCGATAAAGATTGCATTGTGTTCCCCTTTTACACTTGCATGTGGAGCAAATCCCATAGGAAATTTTATTTGATTTTCTACCAACCATGGATCAATCCAGTTTCCTTGATGAATAAATACAGCTTTCCCTGTTCCAAACTGACCTACTTGTGCATCATAGTTTCCAGTTATTAGTACAGCTTCATCAGCATATTCAAACAACAATTCAACCCAATCAGCATATTCAGTTAAACGGGAAACATCTGCTTCTCCATTATTTAACATATCGAGTATTGTTGTATCACCATATGGTAATCCAGCTGATAAATATCCGTTAAAGTTATGTAATCCTGTTACCCAACGCATATCCGGACCGGCTGCCATGGCAACAACTGAATCAATACCTAATTCATCTTTCATACCGTCGATTTTTTCAAACGCAGTACGATAGGCCTCTTGAGATGTTAATGTTGCAGAATCAATTCCTGCTTGGCTTAGTAAATCTTCATTATAGGCCATCCCCCATGCTTCAACGGCAACAGGGAATCCATAAACAACGCCGTCAACAATAAATTCAAGACTTGTTAAGTCCATCCACTCTTGATCTTCATATGGCTCAAGTTTTGATGACCAGGTATTATAGCCACCCATACCTTCAATAACAAAAATATCCGGTTGTCGGTCGGATTGGAACTCAGCCTTTAAATTTTCTGCATATGGTGAATCACCACCAGATGTTTTCACATCAACTTTAATCCCTGTTTCTTCTTCGTATGCAGTTGCAAACGCCATAAGTTGTTCACCAATTTCCACTTTGTTTTGGTAAATAACAACCGATTCTTCAACTTTTCCGCCACATCCTGCAAATGCTAAGACTACCAAACTCATAACCATAAGTAACGATAAAACTTTTTTCATAATACATCCTCCTTTATACATAATTGCTTTTTGTGTATTTCCAACAATATGATACTATGATTTTCTTTGTTTCAAGGATTATTTTACATTCAACAATCCTTATGTATTAAATTATATTCATTTTTCTATATTATTTCTTATGTAATTCTGTTATAATTTGTATATATCTTATATGAAATGAGGGATTGAATGAATCGTTCACTAATCAAAGAAAAACTTAAGAATATGGATATCGAATATAAACATCCTCCGTATTTTTTAGAATCAAAACTATTAAGCGAAATCAGTTTAGGATTACTTTCCGAAGCTTTAACTACTTTAACTCAAATTAATGAATTAGAACGGGCATCGCTTTCATCGAATTCACTTCGTTCCATAAAAAACTCGATGATTGCTTCATGCACGATTTTTACCCGAGCAATTATTCGCGCCGGAGTTACCCCTGAAGACGCTTTTGATTTAAGCGATATTTTTATAAAAAAAATAGAAACTTTTCAAGAAAGCCGTCATTTAGAAGCATTTGAATATGAAATGGTCAAGGAGTTTGTTGGGTTGGTCAATGAGAATAAAACACTTCATTACTCCCAATCAATTTCAAAGATCATTCGTTATATTTCCGAAAATGCAACCTCCAAAATCACTGTCAAAGATTTAGCCCAATTAACCCATTTATCCCCCGATTATTTATCAAGTCTTTTTCATAAAGAAGTCGGGATTTCCATTAGTGCATATATTCAAGAACGAAAAATTGCAATTGCCAAGAATTTTTTGGAATTTTCCCCCTTAAAGATTACAGACATCGCTTATGTTTTAGATTATTGCAACTCTGCCTATTTTTCAAATGTCTTCAAAAAGCAAACAGGTATGAGCCCTGCCGAGTATCGCAGAAATCATACCTAATATTTTTTTCTTGCAAAAAAATGATAGATGATATAGAATAAGGGTAGTTTAGAGGGAGTAACTTGCCTAAGGGTACCAACGTCGTCATTACGGATGAATAAATCCCGGCTTTGGTGACAATCATTTGTTTAGTGAGACTCTACAGCTTTTAAAGTTGTAGAGTTTTTTTATTGTTTTTATTTAAAGCACATTTAAAGGAGAGAGCATTATGGATATTGTTTTACTTATTATTGGTTTTTTATTACTCATTAAGGGTGCCGATTTTTTTGTTGATGGTGCAGCTTCGATTGCTAGGCGATTCAATATTTCTACAATGGTTATTGGTTTGACTTTAGTCGCTTTTGGGACGAGTGCACCCGAGCTTGCTGTTAGCATTAATGCGGCTATTGACCAATCGAATGGACTTGTCTTTGGTAATGTCATTGGATCAAACATCTTAAATATATTATTTGTTTTAGGCTTGTCCGCTGCAATTACGCCAATAAGCATACGCTTAAAAACCATCTTAAAAGAAATGCCTTTTGCAATTATTGCTACAGTAGCCGTTCTTATTATGGCCCTTGATTTTTCCATTGATCAAACCCCAAATATTATCTCCAGAGTCGACGGCATTTTACTCCTTATCCTCTTTGCCATTTACTTTTATTCCATGATTGAGATTATCGTTCTCGGTAAAGAGAACGGTACATTCGAAGAAATTAGCGAAATGCCTCTCCTTCGCAGCATCCTTTTAACCTTTATTGGTATGGGTGCTATCATTTGGGGTTCGGACTTAACTGTAAGCGGAGCCGTCGGAATTGCAAGAGCGTTTGGACTGTCTGAAGTCATCATTGGATTAACCATTGTAGCTATCGGCACTTCATTACCCGAGCTTATTACCTCTGTCGTTGCCGCCCGAAAAGGTGAAAATGATATTGCCGTCGGCAATATCATCGGTTCAAATATCTTTAACCTCTTACTTGTTTTAGGTGTTTCCTCCGTTATTAACCCAATTGTTATCGACCGGTCCAGCATCCTAGATCTAAGCATACTGACTCTTGCTATGATTGTTATTCTCCCTATCATGTACACCGGCAAAAAAATCACACGGCCGGAAGGGATATTCATGACATTGGCTTATATTGCATATATGATTTCATTAATGTTTCGAATATTTGTCTAGTTGTTTAAGAAAATCCAAAAAAATTCTTAACCCGTTGAAGCCATGATGTTTTTTCACTTGGAACCTGAGTCACCGAATCTGATTTGATTGGCTCAGGTTTATTTTTATGAATAATTTCCACCGAAATTTTAGGCACATACTTTTCAACCTGTTTTTCGATATGTTTTTCTACACGTTTTTCTACACGATGAATTTTATTAATCACTTCTTTATTTTGTTTTGCTTTAGCCGGTTTAGACAGAGCCGGTGCGTGAACTGGTAATTCACGCTCCTCAATAAGCTTTCCAACATGTTCTTCGATTTCATACAAGGACATAAGGTCATCTGCAGTGACTAATGATATAGCTTTTCCACTATTGCCGGCTCGTCCTGTTCGTCCGATTCGATGCACATAGCTATCTTTTTCAACCGGTATATCATAATTAATCACATGGCTTAGCTCATCAACATGTATCCCTCTTGCTGCAACATCTGTTGCTACGAGAACTTGAATTTTTCCTTTTTTTAATTTTTGTATTGTTTTCAATCGTTTGCTTTGACTAATGGCACCATGTAAAGATTCCACATTAAATCCACCTTTTGCCAAATATTGTTGCACCCGATCAACTTCTCTTCGCATATTACAAAAGACGATAACACCTGTCGGCTTTTCAGTACGAAGAATTCGTGATAATTGGTTTCGTTTTTCATTTTTTTCTACACGATAGTAGATTTGTTCAATACTGTCAACCGTTTTTGTCTCTGATTCTAATTCAATCGTTATCGGATTATCCATATACTTTCGACAGATCTTTTGGATTTCAACCGGCATTGTGGCAGAAAAGAGTAAGGTTGTACGGTTTGTAGGAAGATGTTTAATAATCTTAACAATCTGATCGTAAAAACCCATATCAAGCATTCGGTCCCCTTCATCTAAAACCAAAAAATCAATATGTTTTGTCTTTAATGTTCCACGTTCCATATGGTCAAATACGCGTCCGGGTGTACCGGTTACAATATGCGCACCTTTTTTAAGCTGTTCAATTTCCGTCTGCATATTGTGTTGTCCATATATGGCAGTTGAGATAACCTTGGTAGATTTTCCAATCAAACTGATTTCTTTATCTACTTGTACTGCAAGTTCTCGCGTCGGTGATAATATAAGCGCTTGTGTTTCTTTTAAATCTATGTTCATGTTTTGAATAATGGGCATACCAAATGCACCGGTTTTTCCACTTCCTGTTTTCGACCGTACAATCAAGTCCTTCTTGTTTAGTATAAAGGGAATACTCTCTTTTTGAACGATTGTCGGTTCTTCGAATCCCATATTCGTAATCCCCTCAATGATTTGATCGGATACGCCTAATGCCTTAAATTGATTTTCCATATGCACCTTCCTTGAATCTATTTTTTCTATTTTATGCCTTGCTTTGCAATAATGTCTAATCCCAAGCCTACGCTTGCTAAAGGATTTATTGCTTTCACAATTTCCACACCCGTTTTTTCATTTATGAACTGGTCCATCCCCGTCAATATACTTCCGCCTCCAGTAAGCATAATCCCATCTAAGGATATATCTGATGCAAGCTCTCCAGGGGTTTTCTCAAGTACACCTAAAATAGAATCCATGATTTGACCGGCTACTGTTTTAAATACTTGGACCGTTTCATTTCTACTTATTTCAATACTTTTGGGCAATCCGGATACTAAGTCTCTGCCCGTTATAGAGAATTTCTTGTTTTCTGCATCGGGATATAAGGATCCAATGGTCACTTTTAGATTTTCGGCCGTTTTGTCACCAATAAGAAGATTATAACTATTTCTTATATATCGAATGATGGCTTCATCAAAATCATTACCTGCTACTTTTAGTGATGTACTAAGAACAATACCTCCGAGTGATATCACTGCAACATCAGTCGTTCCGCCTCCAATGTCAACAAGCATACGCCCAACAGGTTCTCCTATACTCAAGCCACTTCCGATTGCTGCGGCAATCGGCTCATCAACAACTGTAACCTTACCAGCACCGGATTGATAAGCCACGTCTTCAACAGCTTTTTTTTCAACTTCAGACCCACCGCTAGGTGCACAAATAATGACGCGTGGTTTTGATTTTCGATTAATCCCAATTTTTTTAAATAGAAATTCAATTAATTTTTGTGCTGAATCAAAGTCTGAAATAACCCCTTGCGAGAGAGGATGTATCGCTTCAATGTTGTCCGTCGTTCGCCCCACCATATCTTTTGCCTCTTGTCCTGCTGTTAAGCAACGCTTCGTTTTCCGGTCAATAGCAATGACTGTCGGTTCATTATATACTAACCCTTTTTTTGAGTCATATACTAAGGTATTTGTGGTCCCAAGATCTATCGCAATTTTCTGATTAAACATAGTATTCCCTTTCCAAATCTTACTATCATTATATATTAGTATTCAAATAATATCGTCCACACCTATTTTAGCATCTTTTTCCAAATTAACCAATCACTATTCAAAAAATCCGCCAAAAAGACTAGAATACTTTGATATTTTCCAAAGATTCTAGCCTATTTTTTTGGCATTAAATAATATGTTTACCTATTTATTGCCAAGCAGTGGTTCCATATTCGTCCACATTATTTTCATCAATGAATATAACATCAACAAATATTTCTTTTTCTACGTCCCCGCCTTCTAGCAATGTATACGCTACTTCAGCTGCTGTTTTACCGATTGTGATTGGTGACTGTGCAGCTGTTGCCGTCATTTTCCCATCTCGTATCATCTGTTTTGCTTCCGGTGCACCATCTACTCCGTAGATTAAAACACCTTCTTCTCTTTTGGCTGATAGCAAAGCTGCTAGTGCCCCCATTGCTGTCGGATCATTCAAGGCCATTACAACATCTATTTCAGGATTGGCTTGAATAATATTCTCCATAACCGGCATAGCTTGTTCAAGTTGCCCCTCAGATGATTGTTGTGCTACGATTTCATATTGATCCATACCTGCAATTGTATCAATAAACCCTTGTGTACGGTCAATTGCTGATTTTGCAGTTGGATGTTCTAATACGACAATTTTAGCAGAATCTAATTTACTCATCATATCTTGTGCACAAATAACGCCTGCATTGTAATTATCGGAAGCGATTATTGAAGATACTAATTCTGTATCATATACCGGTGCATCAACGTTAATAATAGGTACTCCGGCTTTTTCTGCTGCTTCAAGAGCCGGGCGAATACCCTTCCAGTCTGCGGGATTAACAAATATTGCATCAACCCCCTGTGCAATTAAGTCTTCAATTTGACTTACTTGTTTATTTGGGTCCAAAGCAGGATCTAAAGCAATTAACACGTCGTCATTGGCTTCAACAACATCTTTTATACCATTGTTTAATGCGACAAAAAAAGGATTATTTAATGTCATATAGGTTGCCCCAAATGTATAACTCTTGCCTTCTTGCTCAGCATCTTCTTCAGTTTGTTCCACCTCAGCTGTTTTGGCATCGTTATTACCTACCGCCGCCGTGTCTTTACTGTCTTGAGAACAAGCTGCAAACAATCCTACTGTTAATAATGCTCCCATGAATACTGCGACTACTTTTGTCTTCATAATTTCCCTCTATTTCAATGTATTTCGCTGATAATCTCATTAACTCCAGAACGAATATCGCGAATAATGTCTTGTGTGTTTTCATCTTGATATATACCAAGATCAACTCTAATATCCATCAATTTCTTTATTTTATTAAACTCTTTATAGCTAGGATCTACGACACTACTTTCAATAATGGTTTCTAGAAACACTGCATCTAGTACTGTTTCTTCTTCATTCCCTTCCGCATATATTTCTTCAACAACTTGCGGTCTACTTGGCATGGCATAGGTATATTTCCATACATTTTTTTGCACCCGCTCATCATTGACTAAGTATTTGAGAAATTGCCACGCACTTTCTTTATCTTTACTTCGCTTACTCATACCTAATTGTACCGAGTATAATTTTGAAGCACTATTATAATCATCGATTTTAGGAAAGGGAATTGCTTCCCAATTAAAATCCAAGTATTTTTTTACCCGGTATGGATAGGGTTTATACGCACGAAACTCCGCAAGTGAAAAGGTTTTAAACGCGACTTGTCCTTGATCAAAGTCCGTAGTATTGACAATTTGTCCTGCATTCAATTGATGAAAGGCCTTCATTTGATCAATTGCTTTAGCCAGTGTATCTTCATTATATAATTTGCGCACACTATTTCCTTTATAAAATTGTTGTCCCAAACCATAATATATATGTTCCCATCGATAGCCTTGTAATCCAAATTGATCTAAATAGCCGTCTTGATTATTATCCTGTGTTATGCGCTTTGAAATATTATAAAGTTCCTTGACTGACCAATCAGAATACGGTTTTTGAATTTCGTTGTTTTCCAACAGTGTTGTATTCATAATCATAAAGGTAGGTACAACCTGCATTGGAATGCAGTATTGTTTTCCATCATATTGTCCTGCATTCCAAGCTTTTTCATAGAACTCCGATTTATGCATTGATGGATCCTCTTTGATGTGATTCTCTAAGTTTTCAAGCATTCCAATAGATGCAAATGTACTAAAATCCTCTTCTAAAACAATAAACACATCCGGTTCAGTCCCTGAAAGTATTTGTTGTGCCAACCATTCCGAATAATCCTCCATTAAAGTTCCGCTGCGATATTCAATACGAATATTCGGATGTTCTTTTTCAAAATCTTCAATGGCTTCATCATATATTTTATACACATCTACTTGTGGGACTCCCCAAGCATTTCCTGAATATATTCCCAGTGAAATAATCTGCTCATTCCTATTTTGATAAATTGTAATACATATAATTATAGACACAATTATTGTGCCAATGATTAGGTATCGATGGCGTTTTAGCATTTTAAAACCTCTAGTCTTCAATAGTTCTTACCATTATACTTGATTGAATAGCAAAGATTGCTATTTGTGTTCGATCTCTTAACTCCAATTTTTTCAATATACTACTGATATAGTTACGTACTGTCCCTTCCGTAAAGTTTAACTTATCTGATATCTCTTTGTTCGACATCCCCTGTCCAATATGTTGAATAATTTTCAACTCGTTTTTGTTTAATTCATTTAATTCTTCTTCTTGAATATTAAATTGAATATCTGCTTTAGCCATTTGCGAAAACAATTCTAATACTTTACTTCCAATGCTCGATTCTAAAGAAGCACCACCAGAAACGACTGTTTCAATCGATTTTACTAGTTCATCAAGTTTAACCCCTTTTAACAAAAACCCATTAGCACCATTTTTTAATGCATCATAAATATATTGATCATCATCAAACGTCGTTAAGATCAATACTTTTGTTTCCGCGGAATATTCTTTGATGATTTTCATGCTTTCAATACCGTCCATGCCGGGCATGCGAATATCCATTAGCACAATGTCCGGCTTATTGGTTCGCACTTGCCGTATAGCTTCTTGACCATTTTCTGCCGTTCCTATCACTGATATATTGGGGCGTCCCCCTAGCATAAATGCCAAACTTTCTCGAATTATTTCTTGGTCATCTACAATCAATACTTTAATCATATGCAGTCCCCCATCTTATTGGAATATCAATATTAACAGTAAACCCCCTCGATTTTTGCGGACCGTAACTCACCGTTCCACTAAGCATATTGACTCTTTCTTCTATATGTGTTAAGCCAAAACCCTTATTGATCTTTTCGCAACCATTACCATTATCTTGAATTATAATCTGTACATTATGTCCTATAAAAGAGATGTCTACCTCAATCCGAGTGGCTTTACCATGGCGTATTGCATTTGTAATCGTTTCTTGAATAATCCGGTAAATTGTTTCTTCTTCATCCTGCTTCATTTTTAAGACCGTACCATGAATCATCAGTTCAACAACAACAGGTGTACATTCGTTAATATCTGTAATCAATTTCTTAATTGCCGGAATTAAATCATATTTTGATAATGAGTCGATTTTTAATTCTCTTACGGACCGTCTGACATCAATCAGTCCTTTCCTAGATAGTTCCAATAAATTGTTCAATTGTTTTTGGGCTAATATTGGATTTGAATCAACCATACTTATGCATGCTTCAATACCTGTCGTTAAGCTCGTTAACGAATGTCCTAATATATCATGTATTTCTCTTGCCAGTCGATTTCTTTCTTTCATTTTAACGTTATTGGCACTTTCCTTCGCATATTCACGAAGACGTAAATTAGCCAACTCAAGTTCTGTTGCTGTGGTTTTTAATTGGGTGTTTAATTGTCGAATTTCTGTATTCTCATGAATTTTATTTTGCAGTAAAAAGAAAATAAATAGGATAAAACCTATATCATTTAAGGAAATCAATATATTTTTTGCCCCCTGAATATAGAATCGTGATTCATTTGAATAGTAATTTATATATTCATTAATCGAAAAAACACTTAGGCGATTAGACAATATGTCATAGTCTAAAAAGATATATAATAGTAGCATCAAGCCTAGTAAAGCTATACGATGAATATTCTTCTTTGAATAATATAGAATGTTTGTAATGAGCAATAAAAAAATTCCTCGATAACTAAAGTTTAGATAAAACACAATAGTAATCGCCAGCAAAATATCAATAATGAGAAATACGATAATCCACATTGACTCATTGTCTATTAATTTCCCTTTAATAATATTTGATAAACCTAATAAAAACATATAAATCGTTGCATATACCGGAATTTTCCAAGGAATCATCGGTAGATATTGTGCTTTTTCTATAAATTCTCTCGCTTGATAACTATTACATATTTCGTTTGTGGTGGAAACAATTACAAATGAAAAAAACAATATGATAATTACATTGATTAAATAATTTAATTTTTTGACAATCACTATTTTATTCATAATATCCTCATTATTAACAAAAAACAAAAAAAATTCAATTCCCATTTGTCACTAATAATACATGACAAATGTCATTTGCACAATAAAAAAGCTCCCATATTATAGGAGTTTTTTTATTGTTGTTTACCACAATTGATGAACTTCTGAACGTATAAGCTCATTATATATTTCTTGAACATTGACCAAGATTTCATCAGATAAGGACTCTATCTTTGAACTGTTGGTATTTTGTCTTACCTGATCGGGATTCTTCCCACCTGGGATAACACAACTTACATCCGGATTCATTAGAATCCACTTCAATGCAAATTGCGCCATAGATATATGTTCCGGCTTAATTTTCATCAATCTATCCACAGCTTCAAGACCAATATCATAAGGAACACCTGAAAAAGTTTCTCCTTTATCAAAGGCTTCTCCATGACGGTTAAACGCACGATGATCATCTTTTGCAAATGTTGTTTGCGGTGTCATCTTACCTGTTAACATACCACTCGCTAAAGGAACACGCGCGATAACACCTACATTGTTCTCTCTCGCTTTCGGAAAAAATTTTTCCTCCGGTTTTAATCGAAACATATTGTAAATAATCTGCACAGTTGCCAAATGTTCATAATCCATAGCACGTAATGCTTCTGAAACTTTTTCTACACTGACACCATAATGTGCGATTTTACCTTCTTTAACCAACTGATCTAAGCCGTAAAACAGCTCTTGATCATCATAAACTTCTGATGGTGGGCAATGCAATTGTAATAAATCGACGCGCTCAACCTCGAGGTTGGTTAAACTACGTTCTAAGAATTTGCGAATATTTTCTATTGTATATCCTGATGCAACATGTGGATCAAGTCGTCGACCGGCTTTTGTTGCAATGTAGATTTTATCCTTATGACTGTTTGCGAGTTTGCCAAGTAACTTTTCACTTCGTCCGTCTCCATAAACATCTGCCGTATCAAAGAAGTTCACACCTTGATCAATGGCTTCCTGAAGTGCCTTCATACTTGTCTCATCTTCCACCGGGCCCCATGTTCCACCAATAGCCCAGGAGCCGAAAGATACTTCGGATATTTCGTATCCTGTTTTACCTAAGATTCTATACTTCATATATTCACTCTCCTTAATTAAAATTATATTGAGTTACAATAGGTTCTCTCTTTTGTGTTACATCTTGGAAATATTCATAGTAGGAAATACCTAAAAACGATCCGGAGATGTTTACTAAATTATCAAATCCCAATCCTTGCAAAGCCATAATTGCATTATAACTTCTTTGTGATGAACGGCAATGTAAGTAAACCACTTGATCTTTAGGAATTTCATTAGCCCGTTCTCGAAGTTCACTTAAGGGAATATTTATTGCATTTTTGAGATGTCCATATACGTACTCACCTTTTTCTCGAACATCGATAATTACTGCATTGTTATCAACAAGTTCACGTACTTTATACACCGGAACTTGCTTAATCACCCCATTCAAAACATTTAGAGCAACTAGAGCCGCAAAATTTACGACGTCTTTTGCTGTACCAAATAGGGGGGCATAGCACAGTTCAAGCTCTTTCAAATCCTCTAGGGTCCCATTCATTGTAATCATTGTTGCAATAACATCAATTCGCTTATCGACATTTCCTTTTCCGATTGCTTGAGCTCCGATAATTCGACCTGTCGGGTATTCATATAATAACTTAAAATGCATTGTATTGGCATCAGGAATTAGGCCTACTTTATCCCCCGGCATCACGTAGACGAAATCATAGGCTATCCCTGCGGCATTAGCCGTTTTCTCATTAAGTCCCGTTGATGCGGCATTCATATCAAATACACGGACAACTGACGACCCAATAACCCCTTTATTTACATTGGATTTTCCAAATATATGATCTGCTGCTGCTCTTGCTTGTCGTTGGGCCGGACCGGCCAACGCCAAACGTGTCGGCTTATGTGTAATCCGATGAAACACTTCAATTGCATCGCCCACAGCGTAGATATCCGGATCATTTGTTAAATAGTTATGATCAACTTTGATACCACCCGTTTCACCAATATCTAGGTCTGCCTGTTTTGCTAATCTTGTCTCCGGAAAAACACCAATCGACATAACCACTAATTCCGTTTCGACTTCACAACCGGAGTTAAGTTCTATGGATTTATCTTTGATTTTTTTCACGCCATCACTAACGATTAGATTAACACCTTTGTCAAGCATCTCTTTGTGTAAGATTTGCGCCATGTCATAATCAAATGGACTCATCACTTGATCTAGCGCTTCAACTAAACTCACGTGAATGCCTGCCATGTGCATATTTTCCGCGACTTCTACACCAATGAATCCACCACCAATAACTGCGGCTTTTTTTACATTGTTTTCATCAATATATGCCTTTAACTTTTTAATATCAACAACATTTCGGACAATGAAAACATTTTTATTGTTAATGCCTTCAATAGATTGTGGTAAAATCGGATTGGCTCCCGGTGACAAAACAAGTTTGTCATATGCTTCTTCGTATGTTTCATTCGTATTTACATCTTTGACAATAATTTTCTTTTCTGAACGTTTAATCTCAATAACTTCGCTATTCACTCGTGCTTCAAGATTATATTTTTTTTTGAATTCTTCCGGATCCATCATCACTAACCAATCACTGTTTTCAACCATACCACTTAAATGATATGGCAATGAACAATTTGAAAAAGATACATGGGGTCCTCGTTCAAACATAATTATATCTGCTGTTTCATCAATTCTTCTTGCTCTTGCTGCTGCAGAAGCTCCACCGGCTACTCCACCAACAATTAATATTCTTTTACTCATAAAATTCTCCTTTTTAAATAATTATACACCAATTCTTCTTGTTTTTGCCATAAGAATATATTATTATAATATTACAATCTATTATAGTAAGGAGTCCCTCATGAATATAGACTATTTAAAATCTTTTTATTATGTTGCAACACTCAATAATATCTCTAAGGCAAGTACAGTTTTACATATATCCCAACCCGGCCTAAGTCAACAACTCAAAAAACTTGAAGCCGAAATTGGACATTCTCTATTGACACGCACGTCTCAAGGCGTACTGCTCACTTCCATTGGTGAAGTTGTGTTTGAATATGCAAAATCAATCTTCCATCTGGAAAAAGATCTTCATGAGTCCATTAAGAATCTTAGCGAATCTAAAGACACCTTATCTCTTGCCGTCTGTAAAAATTTCGGTTCATTTTATCTTGCATCAAGAATACATTCTTTTAAGGAATTGTATCAACAAGCACAAATCACCATTGATACATATTCTTCCCAAGCCGTCGTCGAAAATGTTTGCAGTCATAATTACAATATAGGCATCACTATGTTTCCGGAGCTAATCAATCAACTCGATGCAAGGCCTTTTTTTCAGGATCAACTCGTATTGTGCACACATCCAAGTTATGTACCAAATCATATTGATTTAAAGACCTTGTCAACCCTTCCACTGATTTTACGGGAAAACACGTCCAATACCTACCAACTCATTAAACTATTCATAGAAAATTCGACTCTTACTTCCATGGATGCATTATCACCAATGTTTTCATGTAATTGCTCAAATATAATCAAGGAAACGCTTTTAGCCGGAATCGGTTTTAGTTTTTTGCCACTTAGCAGTGTCCAATCTGAACTACAATCAAAACATATAAAAACTATTCGGATTAAAAATGCCCCTTGTGATTTGCTGTCGTTTCAGTACGCATTTGTTCAACGCCCTCAATACGAATTAAACTATTATGAAAAAGAGTTTAAAGCATTTCTTCAATCTCTACCATCAATTGAGCCATTTTAGGCGAAAAATCATTTGCCAAGTTCTCTATACTTTTTTCATCTTCTGCCTCAAAAGCTTTTTGCAGGTTTTTTGCCATATGGAATAATTCATCACAAGCTAGGTTGCCTAAGCTGCCTTTTATTTTATGAATGACTTCCCGGCCTTCTTTATATTGTTTGGCTACAAGGAGTTTATCAAATTCTTCAACAAACTGTTTATTCTCTTCATAAAACATATGTATTACTTGAACATAAAACTCTCTGTTGCCACCAAATTGTTGTATTCCTTGTTCTGCATTCAGCAAATCATTTGACTTGACTGCCTTCTTTTCATTCTTTTCATTCTTTTTCTTCTTTTTCTTCTTTTTCTTCTTTTTATTGGCTATTATAATATTATAAATCGTCACTGCAATTGTTTCAGGTTCAAAGGGTTTCCCAATAAAATGATGCATTCCATGATCTTCACATTTTTCTTTTACACCTTCAATCATATCGGCTGTCATCGCCACAATAGGAACATCAGAGGAAATATGTCGGATTGCTTTTGCGCAGTCATATCCATTCATAATCGGCATATGTAAGTCCATGAGTACAACATCGATTATTTCCTGATGCATTTTATATAGTTCTATACCTTCTTTTCCATTGTTGCCAATGACAATCGCATACCCGGCTTCTTCGAGTAGAGACTTCGCAATAAGCTGATTCGTTTGATTGTCTTCAACAAGTAATATTGTCAGTGTATTATATTCGGACGAGTTTAGATCCTTCGAGATATTTTTTTCATAGTTTTGTCCATATAAGTCAATAATTCCATTAAAAAGAACAGATGGAATTAAAGGTTTTCCAATCCCTATATCTACACCATGTTTTTCTATTTGACCAAACAAATCTTCTCTCATAACAGGAAGAAGTAGTATGAATTTCGGTAATTTTGTTACTTTTCCATCGTTTTTAATGGATAAGACAAAATCAAAAACATCTTCCGATTGAATATCATAATCTAATATGATTAGGTCATACAATTTCTTATGTTCAATCCACAACTTTGCATCTGCTAAGCTTTCCATCTTTTGGTAATTCATGCTAAAACTCTTAAGATAGCTTGCTATAATATCATTTAGGTGGGTATCACTCGAAATAATTAATGTGTGGAGACTACTTAAATTTGTCTTAATAATCTTATCTCGATAGGTTTTCTCTCGCTCTTCATCAAGCATTAATGGCAGTTCAATACGAAAGATTGAACCTTTGCCTTCTTGACTTTCAACCTCTACTGTCCCTTCCATCATTTCTACAAGATTCTTGACGATTGACAGTCCTAGACCAGTGCCTCCAAATCGACGATTAATACTCGCATCTGCTTGGGTAAACGGTTGAAACAAATGTTGAAGTTGCTCCTCTGTCATCCCAATTCCACTATCTTCAATGTAAAAACAAATTTGATATATGGAGTTTTCTTCCGACTTATTCACTTCTACTGATAAATAAATATGCCCTGACGCCGTGAATTTCACTGCATTATTTAATAGATTTAATAATATCTGTTCAATACGCTTTCCGTCACCAATAAACCAGTTTGGTAATTCCGGACTTTTATTCACCTGTAATTCTACATTGGTGTCTTGAAGTTTATATGAAATAATACTAAGTACATTTTGTATAACTGTTTCAATATTAAACGAAACATGCTCAATCTCTATTTTCCCCGCTTCTATTTTAGAAAAATCAAGCAAATCATTAACAATACCCAGCATTGTATTTGCTGCCTGGGTAATACGGTCTAAATGAATAATCTGAGTTGTTGTCGCCTGCTTGTTCTTCATAATATATGAAAGACCAATAATTGCATTTAAGGGCGTTCTAATCTCATGAGACATTCGAGCCATAAAACTCGATTTGACATGACTCGCCTTAATTAACTCTCGTTGAATCGCTTCACGCTTTTTAACTTCTTTACGTAAGCGAATAATCCAATAAGAAGATACACTTAAGCTAACAACTGCAAGCAGTGCTATCGCAAAAATAATACGCAAAAAGGGACCATAATCAACTTCATTGGTCACACCAATCCATCGTTTATGTATGGCTAGTTGTTCTTCTTCACTAATGCTACTTAAGCCTTTGTCAATAATACGAAGAAGTACCGGCCAATCATCTCTAACAGCAACATGTAATCCTAAGGGTTTCTCAGACTCAAATGCAATATAACGTAGATTTGTCAATCCAGTCGAACGAATCAGATAATTTGTTGTCGCTAAGTTTCCAAGATAAATTTCCTCATCCCCATTAGCAACACTCGTAAGTGCCACTTCGACAGAATCGTAAAGACTAAGGTTTACATCAAGTCGATTCATCAAATAACTATGATGGGAACTATTTCTTTGTACAGCAACTGTTCGTCCCGATATATCATTAATATCTTGAATGTCTTGATTATCTGACTGAGTAACCATCACACGTTTAAAGTTATAGTACTCTTTTGAAAACAGAAAGTATTCTTCTCTCTCTATTGTTTTGGATATAGCCGGTAGTAAATCAATTTCTTTATTTTGGGCAGCTTCATAGGCTTTAGGCCAAGTCAACCCTTCAACGATTTGAAATTCAACACCCAATCGTTCACTTAAAAGGTCCAAATAATCTGCAGTAATCCCTATATAGTTACCATTTTCATCTAAATATTCAAATGGCATGAATCCCGGATCAATACCGATTTTTATCGTCGAATGTTGGGCAATAAAGCGCCTCTCTTCTTCGGTAAATTCAAGTTGATTTGATTCTTGAGCACCTATAATAAAACTCGAATAAAACATGATTATCACAAGATTAAATACAATGCATCCTCGTCGCATTCACATACCTCATTCTTCCATATGACCTTTTATAGAATTCCACACAGTATCACTGATTTCTATAAATATTTGGACGATTTTAGGATCAAAGTGTTTTCCTGACTCTTCTTTTATCATCTCAATAGCCTTATTATGACTAAAAGCATCTTTATAGACGCGTCGACTAATTAAGGCATCGTAAACATCAATCACTGCCATTAGTCGACCCGCTAAAGGAATCGTTTCACCTTTTACTCCATTAGGATAACCGCTCCCATCATATTTTTCATGATGGCCGCCAATTATTTCCATGGCTGTCTGAATAAATGAGGGTGCAATATTGTCTTCTGCAAGTTCTTTTTTTAATGCATCAACACCATAATCGACATGTTTTTTCATGATTTCATATTCTTCATAGGTCAGTTTTCCGGGTTTAAGTAAAATATGATCCGGAATCCCTACTTTTCCGATATCGTGAAGAGGTGTTGTCATAATAAGTTCATTGATGCAATCTGGCGTCAAAGCTTCAGCATATTCAGGCATACTTTTCATACGATGGCACAAAATACCCATGATAAGCTGCGTTCGCTGAGTATGTCGACTGGATTCAAGATTTCGAATTTCCAAAAGTCCGACCAAAGCATTAATGGTTACATTTCGTGTAACTACAAGTTCTTGTGTTCGTTCGGATACCATACTATCCAAACGAATATTGTCCTCTTCCATGAGTTTTTGAGCTTTTTTTAATCTTAGATGAATATCAATACGTATTCTTAAAGATTCGATATTCAAGGGTTTTCGTATATAGTCGACTGCGCCAAGCTTCAATCCCTTTATCTCATTTTCAATCTCATCTGCATTCGTCAAAATGATTGTACGAACTCCTGCTAATTTTTTGTTCTCTTTTATCTCTTCTAAAACTTCAAATCCATTCATATTCGGCATGTTCAAGTCTAAAATCATTAAATCAACAACTTGATTATTAAGGATTTTCATTGCTTCAACGCCATCAGCTGCAACTAAAGAATCATAATCACTTAACATATTTTGAATAATCAGTCGGTCGGTCATCGAGTCATCTACAATAAGTATTTGCATCATTGTCCCCCTTATTAATATACTTGACGATTATGACATTAACCGTTTCTCCCCTTCAATCTCTTGAATCGGTTTAATATCTTGAGTAATCTCTAATGTCCCTAAAAATTCTCCTTCTTTGTTCCTGACAGCATAATAACGAATCAGTACATACATACTCCCCATCTTAATCCAGAAATCTTCATGATCTTTTTGACCGGAACGCAACTCTTCGACAATTTGCTCAACAACATGAACACTTTTTGGAGGATGACAATGCTTGACCTCACGGCCGATGATTGTCTTGGGCCGATCAAAGATACGTTCTTTGCCTTGTGTAAAATATTTCACTTTGTTATCTGCTCCCACAAAGGTCATATCTAAAGGTAATGTATTTAGAATTGAATTAATCTCATCCGGTGTCATACTTCCTGCATCAAACTGTACTTGATTACTCCCTTGCTCCTTTTGATCTGCTAACTGAGATGATATGTCAAAGTCTGTACTGATTTTAGGGTTCCACCGTTTAACTGATCCTAGTAAGGTATATCCTATTTCAGAACTGCTTTCTTCTATCGCTTTCCATTCTTCGATTTGAAGTTTTTCTAATGCCATAGGCAGCAATATTTCTTCTTCCTTAAAAATCATCTCTTGAATATGGTGGACAGCTTCACGAACTGCCTGATTCAACTTTTGCAAATCAATTAAATCGTGGTCCATTAGGGTATAAATATTCTTAATATAACCACGGATTTCATCATCAACCCCCCACATTACCTGTGCAGGAGCCGTTATATCATACTTTTCCAAATAAGGGAAAAGAAGCTGCTCTTTTCGTGTGTAATGTTTATCAATTGTTTTTAATTTGTCAATAGCTCCTCTTAATACTTCTTCATGTTGCTCGGCTTTTGTTTCTGTATATCGAGCCAAATATGGCAATACTTGTTCTTCAATAAGATTTTCAAGGACACGATTTTCTTTTTTAAATGTATGCACGGGATGACCTTCATCAAAATCCGAAATAACAAATCCATCATCTTGATGTATCTGTTCAATAGACCCTTTAAATACTGAGGCATGAACATCGCATAATCTTTGAATTTCTTCAACCGGTAACCCTTCGTTCACTAAGGCTTGTTCCATTTCCGTAATTTCTACTGCTGATATTCCTTGTGTCAATGCTTCAAACTCTTGTTTTACGGCTTCTACTGTTGCTCCCTCATGAAGCTTTTGTATGATTTTTTTCAGTTCTTGCTGACGATACTCTCTATTATTAATAAACTCACTCATACTTTACCTCCTACTAAAACAAAGTTGATTGTTATACCAACATTTTATCATAGCAAAATTTATTAGACAATGGCTTAGCACACAAAAATATTTATGAACGTTTCATACGCTGTTTTTCTTTGTACATGCGTTGGTCTATTTCATGAACAAATGCATTCGATGAAAGTTTTGAGTCAACGTCATAGATTCCGTATCCTATACTTAGGTATATTTTATAGGGATACTTTAGCTTTTGATTTTCTTTGTCTACAAGCAAATGGATATGGCGCACTATTTTTTTGATTTCTAATTCAGCATCGGTTTTTAAAATCACACAAAATTCATCACCACCATATCGTATCAAAATATCTTCTTTTTCAATTGCCAATTCTATCAATTTTGCAATACGAATTAATGCTTCATCACCTTCTTTATGACCAAATGTATCATTAATCTCCTTAAAGTCGTTTACATCAATCATCATCATGGAAAAAGAATGCTTTCTATTTGATTTTTGTATTTTATCTGTCAGTGCACGTTCTAGTTTTTTCCGATTATAGACCCCTGTCAAATGATCAACATATAGACTTCGGTTTTGTATATTCAGCAAAAGCATTAAGACAGATAAGGTCACACTATTAAGTATAAACGAAAACCCATAGATAAATCCTTGCAAAAGAACACCTATTAGTGGTGGAAAAATGAAAAACAGCATTGTGTAGTAATGCTTATGTTCAATACGTTGTCGATGGTACATAATATAAAATATAGTAAACACGAGAATTCCCATTGCCAATAGATTGGGAATAATAAAGAGTGACCCACGATAATATATGTTTCTAGAATCAATATAATAATACCAACCTGTATATTGTGAAATGATGACAAGTAGAGTATTTATCCCTACGATAATCCCTCCATTTATTAATATTTTTCGTCGATCAGCATTTTCTTCCCAAATATAGATATACACATAGTAAAACCAAAATAAAGGAAGAATTGGATTCATCACAAAAACCATAAAATTACCTATTTGATTAAATAAAGGAAAAAAAGAAAAAATGTATCCGTCACATCGACTCATCGCATCGAAAAATAACAATGCAAATAAAATCCGAATCATCATGAGGAAAATGCGATTCAGCTCTGATTTTTCATCACTATTCTTTTTTGAATGAACATACATAGCAATAAGTAAAAGCAATGAATATCCATTAATGATTACATTCGCTTGTAACCCCATATTTTCACCTACTTATCTGCTATTTATATTCCCATAATCCTCTATTGTTTGATTTAGCCTCTTCTTCTAATGTTTTGAAATCATCGACATATTTTACATTCGGTGGATATGTTGCAACCGTCGCATGTCCTTTTTCAAGTAAGGTCTTATTTAGCATTGTCCCCTTATAATATACATAGGCTAAAACCCTTCCATATTGATCACGTTCTTGTACATCTAGCTCTAATTCAACCGCTTTATCTTCTACCAGTGATTTTGTGTAGTCACTGGCAATATCACCATAAGGAACATTCTTTTTGTTATCCGGATGTACTGATTCCGGTGTATCAATCCCAATCAAACGCACACGTTCTTCGACATTGTCAATCAAAATAATTAATGTGTCTCCATCAACTACGCGTACAACTTGATATTCACCTTCGATATTGGCGGAACTCGAAGAACCATTTGACGATTCATCTATTCCAAAATAAATAGCAATAACAGCTATGACAAAGCTAATTATTGCTTTTTGAAGTTTCTTCTTTTGTTTTGTACTCATAATAATCCTCTCAATCTAGTTCATATTGTGTAAGATTATTATATCATAATTAGTATCTGTTTTGAAATTTATTTCTAATGATTATTGCTAGAGAATTCATAAAAAAGAGTGTTACAAGCAAAACAACACTTGTTGCTGCCGCTAAATTAGCATATTCCTTGGTAAGCACTGTATCAAGTGTCCAGTAATAAATTTGAATCGGCAGCGCTGTAAAATCATCCATAATAGATGTCGGCATTTTTAAAATCAAAGTGGGTATACCCAAGACAACAAGTGGTGCTGTCTCTCCAATGGCACGTGATAAGGATAAAATAGATCCTGTCATAATGCCGGGTAAGGCTGCAGGTAAGACAACTTTTCGAACTGTCGTCCATTTCGTTGCGCCAAGAGCATAAGACGCTTCACGCATACTATTAGGTACAGCTCGAAGGGCTTCTTGACTTGAGACCACGATAATTGGTAAAACTAACAAGGACATTGTCAATCCTCCTGCCAATACACTTGAACCCAAATTAAACATACGTCCAAATACTGTTAATCCTAACAATCCAAAGATAACCGAAGGCACGCCAGATAGATTTGAAATATTGGTATTAATGGCATTTCGTATAAATCCTTTTTGTGAATATTCTTCCATGTAAATAGCTGTTCCTAGTCCTAAAAAAAGCGTCACCGGTGCAACTACTGTCATTAATAAAAGCGTACCCATGATAACACTTTTTATACCTGCGCGTTCTGCACGTATGGATAATTTTCCCGTCAAAAATTCCCAGTTTAGCCATCCAATACTCTGGCTAACCACTTGATAAATTAATATTCCTAATACAATGAGTGCAAAAATAATTGTAAGCGAAAATGCTTTCCTTGCAATACGATCAAGCATTACACGTTGCTGCATTCTTGCATGCATTTGTTCTTTTGAGATAAGTTTTCGCATTCCATGCTGTATATCACTCATATTAATATTCCTTCCTGTATCTTTTTATAATATATCTAGCTAACATATTCATTAATAATGTAAAAATAAATAGAATCAATCCAACGGCATACAAACTATAGTATCCTGTCGTTCCGGTTCCAGCATCACCACTTGTAAACTCAACAATATAGGCTGTCATTGTTTGCATGGGTTGTGTTACATCTAAGGTGAAATTTTTAGCACTTCCGCTAGCAATCGTTACAATCATGGTCTCACCAATAGCACGTGATATAGCTAGTACAAAGGACGCAATAATTCCCGACATCCCTGCCGGAACAATTACTTTGACCGCTGCTTCTAGTTTTGTCGAACCCATTCCAATGGCAGCTTCACGTATTCCACTAGGAACTGCACTCATGGCATCTTCAGATAATGAAGTAACAATTGGTATAATCATAATTCCCATAACAATTCCCGGACTTAATGCATTTTTAGACCCCAAGGTCGGAATCAATCGCATTAGCAAGGGTGTTACAAATGAATATGCAAAAAAACCATATACAATGGTAGGTATTCCCGCTAATAATTCAATAATCGGTTTTAATAATTTTCGCATTCGTGTTGAAGCAAATTCACTTAAATAAATTGCTGCTGATAAACCTATCGGCACTGCAACAACCATGGCAATCAGGGACGTTACAATTGTACCCATTATTAGTGGTAAAAAACCAAATCTTGGATTTTTGGCATTTAAAGGGGCGAGCTCTGTACTAAATACTTCTCGAAGGGGTACCTCTGAGAAAAAATGCGACGCATCGACAATCAACGTCACTACGATTCCCACTGTAGTAACGATAGAAATAGAAGCAATCAGCAAAAGAATCATTGGAACCAAACGATCAATCCACCTGGACTGGCCATTCTTAGTTTTTTTTTGGCTAGCGATATCTGACATCTTAACACTCCATTCTTAATTACAATATATTAACTTTCTGAAAGCACTAGACAAGACGAGAGAATATTCTCTCGTCTTTGTTTGTACTATGATATACTATCTAGGCTATTAGTTCTTAGCATTTTATTGTACTGCGTCCAATTGAGCTTGATATTCTTCATATACTGAATCAGGCATTGGAGCAAATCCATTTTCACCGGCTAATCGCTTTGCGCCATCTGGAGACACTACATATTTTGCAAAATCAAGAACTTGTGGTTTTTCTTTCGCATACTGTAAGTTTAAGTAAGTAAACACCGGGCGTGTAAACCCTGCATAGTCTAACTCTTCACCGATAGTTTCTACCGCCGGTTTTACCGGACCATTACCAAAATCAACACTTACTGCTGTTAGTTTATCTGTATTTGAAACATAATATCCAAATCCAAAGAATGAAATCGCATTTACGTCATTTGATACCAAGTCAACCAAGGTTGAATATTCTTGTTGTAAGTTCGCTGTTGCTACCATATCTTGTTCATCAAGTAATGTTTCATAGAAGAATTCATATGTTCCGTGATTTTCATTGGGGCCGTAAAATTTAATTTCTTCTGCAGGCCAGTCCGCACGAATATCTGACCATAAAACAACGTCATCATCTGCATAATGTCCAGAGATATACATATTTAATATTTCATCTTTTGTCATTTCTCTTGCCCAGTCATTGTCTTTGTTAATAACCATTGTCAAACCATCATAAGCCAATTTGAATTCCAAAACATCTTCGCCAAATGTCAATCCATTTGTTGCTAATTCTTCAATTTCGCTATCTTTGATTTTTCTAGAAGCATCTGAAAAATCCGTTTCGCCCGGAATAAATTTTTTAAATCCAGCACTTGATCCCGCTCGTCCAACTTGCACACTGACATCTTCTTGTTCATTAATCATGTATTCTTCAGCAATGTGCGCCATTAATGGATAAACCGTTCCGGAACCATCAACAATAACTGCACCTTCTAAAGCTGCCATTTCTTCAGTTTCTGTTGCTTCTGCTTCTGTCTCAGTTGCTTCTGTCTCAGTTGCTGCTCCATTACTTGTATCTTGCGCCTCATCTTGTCCACAGCCTACAACTGCTACCATCATAACGAATACGAATAATAATGCTAATAAATTTTTCTTCACTTTTTTGTTCCTCCCTGAGTTTGTTGTTTTTATTCAATAATTTCCTTTATTTGACTCATGAATACTATAACATCTCAAGGTAAATACCATATCATTCAAATGTTAAATCAATGTAAAGAAAAAAATAATGCTATACATTAGCAAATAAAATTTGCTAATGTATAGCACCGTCTTTATAACAAGCTATAATAAGTGAATATTAAACTCTTTGCACTTTTGAATCATTACATCGGGCCAAATCGATGACTGTACTTCACCGATATGCGCCTTCTGTAAAAAATACATACATAGTCTTGATTGTCCGATTCCTCCACCCATTGTGTAGGGCAACTCACTGTTAAGCAAAGCTTTATGGAAAGGCAATCCTTTTCGGTCAAGACAACCGGCTTTTCCCAACTGTTCTTCAAGTGCTTTTTCATCCACTCGAATACCCATTGACGACAGTTCAAACGAACGTTCCAGTATAGGATACCAAAATATAATATCGCCGTTTAATGACCAGTCATCATAATCCGGTGCACGCCCATCATGTTTTTCTCCGGAACGAAGTTGATCGCCAATCTCCATTAGAAATATGGCTTTATATTCTTGTGCCGCCAAATCTTCGCGCTCTTTTGGTGTACTGTTCGGATAACGGTCTTCAAGCTCTTGTGTGGTTATAAAGGTGATTTCATTCGGGAGAAAAGATTCAACCGAAGGATATTGTTCTGTAATAAAGTTTTCAGTATCTTTAAATACTTGATAGAGGTTCTTCACTGTATTTCGTAACGTTTCCTGTGTCCGTTGTTCCGGCAATATCACTTTTTCCCAGTCCCATTGGTCGACGTATATGGAATGCAGATTATCAACATCCTCATCACGACGAATCGCATTCATATCTGTATATAAACCTTCAGCAACTTCAAATTCATAAGTTTTTAACGCCATTCGCTTCCATTTCGCCAAGGAATGGACAATCTCAACACGCCCGTTATTAATGGCTTTCATTTCAAAGGACACTGGTCGCTCTATCCCATTCAAGTTATCATTCATACCTGTCTCCGGAAGAATAAATAAAGGCGCTGAGACACGTGATAAGTTTAAGTATTTTGCCAATGTCTGCTCAAAATAATCTTTGATTTGTTTAATTGCCTTCTCGGTTTCTTTTACGCTTAATGATGCATTATATCCGTCCGGCAAAATGAGGTTTTCCAATAAATTTTTCATCTTCACTTGTTACCTTTCCTACAAGGATTGCATTTAAATGGTAATGAGTTGGATTACAACATACGTTTTCTTAATTCCTCTGCACTTGATGGTGACAATAATCCCGGTGCTATATCAAAAACAGTTTTACATCCGGATTGTCCTTCTTCATTTAATCGATAGGCTGCACGTGCATACGCAATAAGTACGCTTGCTGTAAATTCTGGGTTTGAATCAAGTTTCAAGCTATACTCAATCACATGATTATTCTCGTTCTTAAATCCGGTTTTTCCACTGCGAATCACAAAACCTCCATGAGGAATACCTGCATGATCTTTTTCTAATTCTTCTTCAGTAATGAAATGAACAATGGTATCATAATCCGAAAAATAGTTTGGCATTTCTTTAATTTCTTTCTCGATGCGTTCTGTGTCAGCACCATCTTCTGCCACAACAAAACATTCACGCAAGTGTTTTTCTCGCGTCGTGAACTCAGGGTTACTACCACCACGAACAGCTTCTAACGCTTTTTCAATCGGAATAGTATACTGCTTGCCGTTCTTGACGCCTTCAACACGTCGAATGGCATCTGAATGACCTTGACTCACACCTTTTCCCCAGAATGTATATTCTTTTCCTTCCGGTAAAATTGCCTCCGCATATAAACGATTCAGTGAAAACATTCCCGGATCCCAGCCCACTGAAATAATGGCCACTTTATTTCCTTCTTTAGCAGAAGCATCAACGGCAGTAAAATGTTGTGGTATATTGGCATGTGTGTCATAACTATCGACAACATTAAATAATTTTGCAAGTTCCGGTGTTTGTTCCGGCAAATCTTTGGCACTTCCACCACAAAGAATGGCTACGTCAATATTATTTTTCATGGCCACTAATTGGTCCATCGTATAGGCTTTGACTCCATCTGTTTGAACCTGAACACCGCTTGGATCTCTCCGTGTAAAAATACCGACTAATTCCATATCTTCATTTTGTCGAATTGCACTTTCCACGCCACGCCCTAAATTCCCATATCCTATGATTCCAACTCTAATTCTAATTGACATAAGTGTTTACTCCTTTTCATATTATATTGTCGTTTACTTTTGTTGACATACCTTTTAATTATAGCAAATAATCAGGGTTTTTCCAAATTTATTTCACGATATATTTCTTGCATCTCTTCATCAACCGCTGCAAGATTAATTGCACATCGCTGCAAACGATGGGATAAATTCTTTGAAACTTCATTTTCTTTTTTGTATTTTAATTTATGTTCTAAGCTAGCCCAAAAGTCCATCGCTATCGTTCGTAGTTGCACCTCCACTTGAACGAGCTCTGTTGATTCATATAAAAAAATGGGAACTGCTATAATTAAATGCAAACTTCGATACCCATTGTCCTTGGGCTTAGAAATATAATCTCTCTTTTTAATAAAGGTAATATCATCTTGATTTAATAGAAATTTTGCAATACTATTGACATCATCTTTATAATTACATATGACGCGTACTCCTGCAACATCTGATAGATTATTGACAATTGAATCTATGTTGACTTCTAGACCTCGATCTCGAAGTTTCCTTACAATGCTATCCATTGACTTTAAACGGGATTCAATATGATGTATTGGATTATGATCATATTTTACTTGAAACTCTTCATCAAGTATTTCCAATTTGGTTCGGATTTCTTTTATCGCTGCTTGGTATAACTGCTGTTGAACAGCAAAACCTTTTTTTGTTTTATTGATTTCTTCTATTGGATCAAATTCCATGTTTTCTCCTTCTTACACAACTAAAATCGTTAATGCTTTTTCTTTGATGGAAATATCAAGTCGATCACTCCAAATAATCTCACCATCAATGTTGATTGGTAACGAATCTATACTACTAATAGTCATTTTTTTGCCTTGATATAAATGCACCTGCTTAATATTCTCATGGGTCCCACGTATATACTTTGGCAATAAAAATGGCACCATTAGTTTTTTAATTTTCTTAATTATACAAAAATCAAGATACCCATCATCGAACTTGGCTCTTGGGGATGGTTTCATCCCTCCACCATAGTATTTTGCGTTTGCTAGAGAGATGAGCAGAATCTCTTCTTGGTCAATTTTTCGCCCATCAATTTTCACCTTAACCGGATACGCCTTCAACTTTGCTATTGTTGCCAAGACGCTAATAAGATAAGCGAGCTCCGCACTAAACATGGGTAAACGTTTGTACTTTTTAGCATTATGCACAACCTCAGCATCAAATCCCACTGAAGCTATATTAATAAAATGACGGCCATTCAAAATACCCACATCAATTGTACGTCGATTCCCTTCACGATATTGAGTTAATAAACGTTTAGGGTCTTTAATCGATGTCATGCTTTTTATAAAATCATTACCTGAACCACAGGGTAAAATTCCAACAACTGTGTCTTGCGAATACTTGGAAAGCATTATTCCATGAACAATTTCATTCAAGGTCCCATCTCCACCAAGTGAATAGATGATTGTATTAGGTCCTGCGTTTTTATTTGCTAATTCAATTGCATGCCCTAAATACTGGGTTTCAAGAATTACAGGATTTTCAAATAGTTCTTGTATATAGGGTACTAAACTCATTGCTTGACCTTTACCTGCTTTTGGATTAAGAATAAACACATATTTTTTCATTTATTTTCCCTTTTCAATGAATACTACTTTTAAATAATTACCTTCCGGAAATTCCGGATGAACCAAAAAATCATCCGGAAGTGAAAACTCTTCTCGAATTCTATATGTGTATGGCGTTGTCTTAAATGCCGCTGCAACAAATCTTTGAAATTTCTTCATGTTAAAGCCGCTATAATTCGTCGAAGCAATAATCATTCCACCAGGACTTGTCACTGCAATGGCGTCTTGTAGGAGTTCAACGTAATTATTGGCCACACTAAAGGTTTTCTTTTTCGACCTGGCAAAACTGGGCGGGTCTAATATAACCACATCGAACAATAAATGCTTGCGTGTCGCATATTTAAAATACTTAAATACATCTTCAACGATAATCGTCTGCCTACTTGAATCAATTCCATTTATGCTAAATTGCTCTTGTGTTTTGCCTAAACTTCGATTAGCTAAATCAACACTGGTGGTCTTGGCTCCGGCTAACGCTGCAAAAACAGAAAAGGCTCCTGTATAAGAAAATGTATTTAAGACTGATTTTCCGCTTGCGTATTTATCCATCAATGTTTTTCGAACATCACGTTGATCCAAAAAAAATCCTACCATGGGACCGTCATCTAAATATGTGGCAAAATTCACCCCATTCTCCTTGACAATCAAAGGTTCCGGAGCTTTTTCTCCTAATACATAATCCTTGGTCTCTTGCATTTGTGTCGCTGATTTAAATCGTTTTTTTTCGTAGATACCACCCACATTGGTCACTTTTTCTAAACTCTTTATAATAAACTCTTTAAACGCATAAATTCCTAAGCTATACCAAGTCACTAAATAAAAGCCATTATAAAAATCAATCGTAAGTCCACCGATTCCATCACCTTCGCCATTAAAGAGGCGATAGGCATTGGTAAGCGACTCATCAAATAGTCCTACACGCTTCTGAATTGCTGTTCGTATCTTTTCTTTAAAAAATTCAAAATGGATTGTCTCTTTGGGATTGAGGGTTAATACCCAACCATGACCTTTGTTCTGAATCCCATAATAGCCACGAGCCACAAAATGGTCTTGTTCATCATATAGATCAATAATGCTTCCTTCTTCAATTTTTGTGTTTTGAGTCACAAAAGCCTTTTTTTCAATTAAGGGATATCCTTTTTTATACTTCTGTGCATACTTATTTTTAATATATATTTTCATGATTTTCATCCTATTCTAAATGCATCTTAACAAATGTTAATATAATTTCGGAAATGTTATCCGGTCTAAATAATAATTATAGACGATTAAAGCAAGGGCCAAAACCCCAACAGCAGCTATAGATGCAAAAGCTACCGAATAATTTGTCGCTTCCAAAATCCAACCAATAACAACACGGCCGATGCCTGCACCTAAAAACCGTGTGATATTTGCATAACTATGAATACGTCCTCTATGCGTTGACGGTACACGTCGTGACATAAATGGTGAAGACCCCAGCATATTCACAATTTCACCAATGGTAAAAACAAACATCATTACAAAGAATATACTATATGTCGGCTGATTGCAAATAATAAGATAACTTAAGCCAATACAAAGTTGTCCGATAAAGATTTTAGGAATTTCTCTGAATCGTTGAATAGCATAAGTTATAATTGGTGTAAAGAAAATAACAACAAAGGCATTAAAGCTTGATAAGAAGCCAAAATACTTGGAGCCTAAGTCTTGTCCAAAAAGATCGGTCATATACATAGGTAGGGAAAAAGTCCATTGATCATAAACAAAAGCCGCAAATAAGAAGATAATGAGCTGAACGATAATTGACGGTCTTTTTTTGAGAATCGTTGATACTTTCTCTGATTCATGCATACCTAACTCATATTCATTTTGTTCTTCATCCTCTAGTTCATTTATGTGAATCACTTTAACAAAGGCGATAATAAGAACAGTGGAAGATATAGTTGTAATTCCGTCTAGGATAAAGGCCAAGCTTAAATAATTGGCAAAAAGCAGTCCTCCAATAGCAGCTCCAAACATATAGCCAAGATTATGCCCTAAGTACATCAATGAATATACCTTCTCACGATCTTTGGGTTTGATAACATCAATAACCAAAGCATCAAATGCAGGTCCTTCTATATTTGCAAATAATCCCGCCATAATGAAGAATACAACCATCCACGTTCCGGGTTCAACAAATGCACAAAGCATAAAAAAGAATACGGAGATACAATCAAAAATAATAATGAGTTTTTTTCGATTAAAGCGATCGGCTAATTTTCCGCCAATAATATTGGCCGGTAAAAACAAAAATCCAACGACTAAGAAAATGTAAGAAATTGTTGTCGGTGTATATCCAATCTTATCCTTTAATATGAGTGTTAAAAGCGGCCAAATAAATGCTCCCATATTGGTAATCATTCGCCCGATAAAAAGTACGTATGCCGATGTTGATAAACCTCTATACTGCGAAAATACTTCTATAATTTTTTTCATCCTTTTATTCCTTTATTCACTTTTATATTTATTCAAAAAATGTTAATTGTTCTTTCTCTTCCATTCGCATAATGGAACGGGGTGACTTCTCATGTAAATAGGCATAATTGATAAATTTTTCATTGGTCATTACCTGCTTGTCACCATCACTTGCTTGTCGTAATCGTCCACTATAGACCACTGGGAAATAATCGCTAATGAACTTTCCTTCGGCATGGGCCGTTAATGCAATAATTTGAAAACCGAGCTTTTCTGCAATGAAAAAGACCGGGTCAAGTACATGTTTACTGGATGCTTTTCCAAAGGGATTATCCAATATAACTGTACGTTGACTTTTTTGACTTTGTGATAGATATTGCTTTTTTTCCGCCAAATAATTCAAAATACCTAAGAACAAGGTCATGTTCTTACTCCATTTTTCACCACCAGACCACTTATTCGAGCTCTCCCATACCATCGGTGCTTTATTAATCTTCATATCGTTGGTCACCTTACGACATTTTATCTTGATACTCTTATCTTTTAATACAATCGTCAGAAGATTTTTGACACTTAACTGCTGTTCGATTTGCTCACGTAGTTTTTCCTCATCGACGTCATCTTGATCTGATTGCCTGTCATAATCTTCAACGAGGTTTTCAATATATTTACGTAGCTCTTCTTTTGCCTCAAATTCATTCCACTCCGGAATGTCAAAAATAAAAATCTGTTTACTGACTTCATCTACATTAATACGTGTCTTTTTCTGAATCGTATCGAGTTCCATGGCAACCTGGTGTATGTAGGCATTCAAATGGGTCAAAAAGGTTTGTAATTCAAGATCACTTTGTCGACGGTCCTCTTCTGCAATACGAATATTACGTTCAATAATTCGTGTCATCTGATTTTGATATTCGACGAGTTCTTGATAATTTTCTTTTTTCTTTACGCCATTTATGGCTGCTTCCTTGAGCTTAAAATCTTTAATGTGCAACTCACAATAATGAATATATCTATTGCGTTCTTCCTCAATATATTTCTTTTTTTCCACATATGCTTCATAGGAATGTTCTAATTTGTGAATCCATTTTGTAATTAATTCCTTTTTCGCATAATCATAATCAAGCAAATCCACTTTTTCATTATCAGATTCAACCGGTATTGATTTCTCGTCAAAAACCAAAAAACCATAACGTTCGTTTTTAACTTTTAGTTCTTGAATCAAGGTGTTCTGTTCTTGAATCCGAATCACTGTTTTTTCTAGCTCGTCATTGATAGATTGTATGTTATTTTTCCAAGCATTCCACATATTCTTAATACGCTCTTTTGCCTGTATTAACCCTTCTTCAAAGGTACACACATATTGGTATTTTTTGATAATTTTTTGCTCTTGATCATCACGTAATGTTTTATAACGATTCTTTTCATTTTCTTCAAGGCGGATTTTACGTCGCCATTCATCCAATTCCTTTTCCATAGCCTTAACTTTGCGAATAAGTTCTGACAATTCATCATCCGAATATACATCAATGGACTCAATAGGATAATAGGCCTCTTCCTCTTTTAATCGAAGTTGTTTCTCACCATCTGTATATTGAGCTTTACTTTCTTTAATTTGGTCAAGCAACATATCCCGATCTTGATGTATTCCATTAAGTTCTCTTTGAATCATCCTACGGTCATCTTCGAGCGTTGTTAAAGCGATCGCTTCAAATATAGGCTCTTCATTGATGGTCGCATTATATAATTCCTGTTGCTTTAACACACGAATATTCGTTTTTAAATCTTGAATTTTCTTATGTATTTCTCCTATTTTTTTTTCTTGGTGTCGCATACGTACCATTAATTTTTCATATTCTTGATGCAGATTTTCTTCTTGGCGAGATTCTTTTTCATAAACCAAGTCCTCTTCATCCTTTTTCTTGGCTAATTGCATATAGGCGTTGGCTTGTTGAATTCTATTTGAAAGTATAAAATTTTCTTCGGATAAAATATCTATTGTATGCCGGATTTGATCCATTTTTTTATTTTGTATTTCAAATGTATTTTTAATTTCTTGATAAAGGCTTTCTTCTTTGACAATTTCTAGCTTGACACTTTGAATCTCCTCTTTTAATTCCATATAAGCTTCATAAGAATAGTTTGCAAAAAACTGTATGGTTTGACGTTCTAAATCAAGCATGATTTGTAATTGTTTTGACAATTCTTTCCGTTGCGTTTCCTCTTCTATCCCCTTTTGAATAATCTCATCTTTCCAGTCTTGGAATTTAGAAGGATTCAAATTGTTTTTCCACTGATTTGGGTAGACTTCATAGCCCATGGTATCTTCAATGGTCATTTGCTCTTGCTCAAGCCTTTGTCGGATCTGTTCATTTGTTACGATAAGAACCGGGTACGTTAATCGGTCGCGATAGTTCTCAAAGATTCTTTTTACTAGTCCTAAATCAGTTTGGGTTGTTACAATGGTCATAGCCCATAAGGGAAAGCGGTCATAGAGTTCTTCCACGGATAAGCCGTAAAGTTCTACCAGTGTGTCAAGATAATATACACCTTGTTCTACAAAGCCAACGCGTCCTTTTAAATCAAGCACTATTTTTTCGACAAGGGGCTCTACAAAAAAACGCTCTCTGTCCTCGTTTAAATCCGAAAGATTTTTATGAATACGCTCTGACCGCATTGCATCTTCGACCTTGGCTTCAAAATGCATTCTCTTTTCCGTTAACCGCTTAATAATCGATTCCTCTTTTGTATAAATCGAATCGGAAATATACAAGGAATGACTCCGTGATTCAATGTCTAATATTAAAGCTTCTTGTTCTTTTTCAAAGCGGTCTAATGTATATTGTCTATTTAATTTGTTCTCTGTTAATTGTGCTATATTTTGCCGCGTATTTTCAAGGACCACTTCTTTTTCTTCATTATCGACTAAAAGCATCTGAAGTTGTTTCTCTTCCTCGCGTTTTTGTTTCTCATTTCTTTGCAAACGTTCATTCCACTGCATATATTCGGACACAATCGATTCTTCTTCCGGGTTATTAAGTATCTTATGTTGTATATCATTCATTTGTTGTGTGATGGACTCTATAAGGCCTTGGAGTTTTCCTAAACGATTGGCAATCTGATGGCGTTGGTGTTCTTGTTGGTCTTTGGTTTGCTTGAGCGCCTCAGCGTTTTGTGACTCTCTCTCTAATTCTTGTTCATGTAAGCGGATTTCATAATCTATACGTTGAATCGTTTCCTGATAATACCCTTGAATCTTCCGACTATTCATAGCAAATTTCTCTTTAAGTTCCTCAATACCTAATGTCTCATCAAGGGTTTCAAGACGTTTTTCAAATTGAGTTAGACGTTCTTTTGTTTGATCCATCTTCTTGCGCAAACTAGTAATTTCAATATTTTGCTTTCGAGAAGCAATTTCATCATAACTTTGGGTGATTTGACTAAATTCTTCATTAAAGACTTTAATGGTTTGATCAAGGGATTCAATGATTTGCTCTTTTTCACGCACTTCAAGAGAATCTTCTTCATGATTTAGCCGGTCTTCTTCCGCATTTAATGCAATCTTTTCTTTATCTAAGCGCTCTCTTTTCATCCGGTTTTGCTGATGTAAGTCTTCTAAATAGCTAAACAAACGATACATTTGGTACTGATTGGCTTCATAACTATGATAAGCGTCGTGTAGTCCTTTGTACTCATAGACATAAGCATCAATATGTTCTTTCACTTGTTTGAATTGCTCGATTTCTTCAAGTAGACGTTTATTAGTTTTAAAATGTTCTCTTTGTTTTTCAAATATGTCTGCAAAATTCTGACTGTTGTCTCCTTTTATCGCCTCTTCCACTGTTGGAATAAGTAGATAATCTAATAGTTGTTGTGTGGTTTTGCACCGGTTAAAAAACTCATCGACATTCCCTTCCCCACTATTAATCACGGCAATTTTTCGCCATTCATTGGGTACGATTTTAAAGTTATCCTCGATATGTTTTCCATACTCTGTGATTGTTTTAAAGGTCTTGGCGTGCATACTTTTACTTTTCATACGTTCATAATAATCATTGATTTCTCCACGACTCGCACCACGTATTTCATTTTTTTTGGTGTGAACTACGAAAGGAAGCTCTTCTATACTGTCCGGATCTTCTCCATCATATTCATAAGCATATTTTATTGATTTCAATTCTCCATTTTCTATGTAGAGAGATGTCGCCGTCAATCCATAACGTCGGGGTTGCTCATTTAAAATCCATTCAATTGCAATATGTGCAGGATTTCCATCAAGAGATAGGGTATCTTTAATCTTTCGGTCAGCCATATCAATATGCGGAATGACTGCTTGCAGTACCGTTTGAATAAATACAGTCTTACCACCTCCATTTTCAAGTAAAAAAGCACCGTTATGTCCGTCAAAATGAAAAACCATATCATTATAACGTTTTGCTCCATTTTCATATATAACATTTGTTAAACGAATTTTTGATATTGATGGCATAACTATTGGTCCCTTTCTATCTGGTCAGCTTCTGATGGTGTATAATCACCGGCATATTGATAGATAACTTCAAGAATACCACGATTGTACTCATAATCCATAAAAAAGCGTTGTGTTATGACTTTGGCTTTTTCTGATAAACCTAGCTCTTCATAACCCACTTCTTGAGCTAATCCTTGTTGAAGCATAAAGTCTTTGGTAATCTGCATAAAACTCAAGCGACTATTGGTTCGTGCTGTTTGTTTTTTCACCGTTTCTTTTATAATATCCATGGATTCCCAGTGGGTTAGAATTCCACTCCAATTGTATTCATATTCTTTTTCTAATTCATTGAGCGTTTCTTCATCGATTTGGCGCAATCCTTGTAAACGTTCATCAAAACTCTCCATCCAACTATTGATCGTAATAAAATCTCGTGTTGGTTCTTGTGTCTGATAGCTATCGTAAAACTCTCCGATAAAAACAATGACGGCAAGATACATCAAATACATATCCATATTGGTCGCACGACTGGGAAGATAATCTCGCTTCACTTCCCTGTTTGAAAGATGATAATCTGAATGTACGGTTAAGGGAATCAGATATAAATACTCGCCGGCAGTAATCACTCGGCAGTCCACTTCATTGGCAAATTCCATTAACAAGCCTCGAACATCCTCATCCATATAGTGCTTTGCTTCTTCTTTTAAGACTTGCCCATGTACATTTAACTTTGAAAATAGTTTAAAGGCTTCCATTACACTTTTTTCATTCATGATTTATTGGCTCCTTATCTAAAAGCGTAATCTCCATATTACGCATCTCATAATTACTATCCAATGCAACAAGTCCCCGCTCTTCCAACGCTTGTATAAAGCAATACTCTTCCGGTAACTCTTTAAAAGCTTCATAAAAAACGTGATCCGGTTGTTCTTTGATTGCTCTAAGATCAATGGGTGACATCTGATGCAAAATAATAAAAAAGTCGTAGGTCTCACGTACCTGGACGTATTTTTCGGTCAAATGATTTCCCAACTCCTGTAAGTGCATCTGTCCTTGCTTTTCTAATATGGGGCGAACTTCCTCAAAAATTTGTTTATAAATACGTTGCTGCACACGAAGGGACTTTTCTTTTGCTGATTCGCCTAACTCTAGGAAAAGATGCCCTCCTGTTTCCTCGCCGTCTTTTTTAATCCATTGTGGCGCAAAAAGAGCCATGGGTGACCAAATCTTCGCCCGACCTAAACCAAGATATGGATGAGCAATGACTTCGGTTTCTTCAACTGGCATAGGCAATGTCATCATTTTACGTACAATTTCTTGATCAAAATTAAAGGATGACAAGCCAATAAAATATAAGGATTCACGAGCCGACTCAAGTGCTGTCATCTTTAACTCAATACTCTCTTGGAGTAATCCGGAGTGTAAATGATGCACATCACTTAGTTCATTATCAATACGTATAACCATTGAAAAGGCAGACTGGTCTTTATCGGATAGAACCCGACTCCGTTCATAATGGCTTTTTGTCTCTTGGACAAAGCTTCCAATCTCTTCAAATTCTTCGTGCTCACGTTTTAGACGTCGGTTAATATCATCAACTAAGTCCTTATATCGTTCATAAGTTTCGTCTGAAACAATATTTCTCTGCACTTCATGTTTGATCTGAATGATTTTTTCTTTAATCGTATTGACGCCAACCCGCATTTCATCAATCTGACGTAAGGCACCGACAAATTCACCTTTTTCTAATTGCTTTCTAAGAATTAATTGACTAATGGATATTTGGAATTCACTAAAATATTCTTTGGTTGCAAAAATAAGCTCTAAGCCTTGTTCATCAAGGGCATAGTATTGCACATTATTCTCTTTATCCCATCCTGAGACTTTCAAAATACTATATTCAATGAAGTCGTCTTTTTGCGTTTCATAGTTATAGAATTCACGTCGGTTACGTCGGCCGGAGGGTGGGCGCATGGCTTCGACTAAGCTTCTAGCAAGATCCAAGTAATCTTGTTCTTCAAGGACATATTGATGATGAATCATCTCCTTTAAAAATTGCGCCAAAGTCCTCACACTAATATTTTTATTTCGCTGTAACATATTTTCAAAAAAGAATAACAGCGTTAAGAGATAAACGCCAAAATAATCAATCGGTCTACCTTCTCGATCTGTTTTTTGTTTTTTATCAATTGCATAAAACAAGTCAAACAAAGCAATACGTCCAACTCGTTCTTTATAACCTTCTAATATATTTTCATATCGATTCATAATCGCTCCTTGATTGTTGCATTATTTCACGAATTTCCTCTTCTTCAAGAACCTCTTGTGGCAAATAGAACTCTTGTTTTAGTTGACTTTGTATTTTTTCAAACGCTAGCCCTTGTGTTTTCTCTAAAACCGCTTCTATAAAAAAATCTAATGCCGCACTGTTTTCCCTTTGATTTTCTTTACCTGATATCCATGCATGCCTTAACATTTGCCCATAAAAATATATCCCAGGTTCTAGTGAAACTGTATCCGCCAAGGATTTATATATGCCTAATCCCTCCCAGTCTATATCGCCAAAATAGACAAAACGGTGCACTGCATTTACTGGATATTGTTCTAAAAACAAGCGAATACCGGAACAGATCTGTTTTCCTTTACCATATATAACCGTCGAAAACCCTGACTCTTGAATAAAACCAGAGCATTGACGATATGGTGTCTTATTCTCTACAATTAGGTGATACTGCACATCTTTGCTGATTTTATTTGGGTCTATGGTGAAAGCAACCGGATCAACCCGGTCAATTATAGGAAGTTCTTCCCAAAGACCAATCCGTTTTAATAGAGTCATCCCACCTAATTCATCGATCCACTTTTCATTCCCTACTAATTTTAGTGATAACTGCGGGATATACATCAACTCTTTAGGCAGACCAAATGTTTTTAAATACCGGTCAATAGCTTCAATCATTGGTAACTCTTTCTTAAATGTGGATTCCTCTAACTTAAAGTATGCATCTAAACGAATCTTCGGGTGAAAAACATGCTGTTTTTGATGTAGTTGCTGGTGATATTGCGCGAAAAAAGATTGAATATTTAGACGAAACTTCAAGGCCAGGGGCCACTTTTTCTCGTTGGTCTTTGCCGTTTTTGTCGGAATAAGAATACGCTCAGATTGCAGTTGGTAAATTACATTGGCAAAATCATCATACGTATATTTTCCGGAGACCCATTTTTCAATAGCACTTAGCGGAATATATGTTTTCCCATATTTTTGTAATTGCTTGCAAATATGTTCCTTTAAGTTATCTGTCATAATATGGTCTCCTCACGAAAATACTATGGTTTATTTTACCTTAAATGTTTCGAATATGCAATACAGGGAGTTATCCACATTTTCGTTTAAACATCTTCGAAAAAGTGCATTTACCTAGGTCAAAAGAAAGATTTTGCCTCTGCTATTAGTCCCGATTGTATTGACGCAATAATTTTATCCTGTAGTATAAAGAAAAAAACACAAGGAGAGTATCAATGAAAAAAACACATCATATTATTATTTACTTTATTTTAGCAACACTCTTAATGGGCTGTAATACAAGCGAAATTTTTGAAGAGCCTTCCCCCCGTGATTTAGCGGAAGAACTTATCGAAAACTATATCACTGCACTTTCAAAGCGTGACTACGAAACCATTCGACAACTTGCTAACATTCCTGTGACGCCTCTGGTCCCTGATACATCTATTGAATCATATCTTATCGAAAAAGGAGCCGATCAACTCATCGGTGAAAATCTTGAAATCAAATCCATTGATTTAGATTCAAGCGGACAATTTCGCGACTTCACTGTGACTTTTTTACCCGAAGGAAACACTCTTACCTACTCCGATTCTATTGCACTTAAAGAGAACACATGGTATCTTCCATTAACCGATTTATATATCGATGAATGGCAGTTTATGGTTCCACCAAATATACAAATCAACATCGAAGGCGTTGACGCCTCACTATATAACTCTATTGAACCCGGAGTGATTTCCGTCTTAAATGTTGCTCCTGAACCCTTCACCATTACCTCTAAACCCATCGGAAGTGTACCTGTAGAAATCACGGTTACACCATCTGGGTTAGAACCAACAAGCCCGCTTTTTGAGGTTTATGCCGATGATAGTTATGCGAATGAAGCGACTAGCTGGTATATTAATGCCTTAAATTCAATCATGCGTTCTGCTGCAAAGGGTGAAGATATTAATAAAATACTCCCCTACTTTGACATGGACAGTTATAATGAAGATGGTTTACAAAACCTATATAAAATCATACAACAAGAACACGAAGGTTTTGATGTACAAATATCTCAATATGAAATCTATACCGATGAAGATGAAAGCATACAAGGCCCTCGAATTATAAATGATAATGGCGATATATATATGACACATCTCTTATCCTATAATTGGGTTGACCAGTTTGGTTTCTCCAAAAGTATGTTCTTAATCGAAGACGTTACATTAACCGCCACAAACGGAAGTTTTAAAATTGCAAGCCTAGGCGATTCAGCAAGATCGCTCACTTGGGTCAACCATTTCTCCGATGATCGATAAATCTTTTCTTGACAAACATTTTTTAAGGGCGTATGATAAGTACAAATTAAAAACGTATAAAACTATAGAATGAGAAGAGTACATATGCTCGGAAGATTTAAAGAGAGTTGCAGGTGGTGGAATTGCAATAGTCGTCGTCATATGGAATGGGCTCATGAAGGTGGTAGGAACGGCTTAATGCTTAGTAATGACCAACGGGAATCCCACCCGTTATCCTAGGGAAACGTATAATTGTACGTATTAAGTGGATGCTTTGCATCAATTTAGGTGGTACCGCAGAAGATATAGCTTTTGTCCTATTGTATATAGGATAGAAGCTTTTTTTACGTTAAAAACTATCATAAAGCAAACGGAGGAAAAAATTATGAAAAAAACACTTCTCACACTTTTCACACTATTTTTATTCACTGCACTAATGACCGGATGTTCAACAGACTCAACTCCTAAAATCGGGATTTCTCAGTACGGAGAACATGCCTCTTTAGACAACTGTCGCGAAGGATTTATCCAAGGCCTCATTGATTCAGGACTCACTGAAGGCGAAGATTTTACGATTGACTATCAAAATGCCGGATTCGACAACGCAATTAATACACAAATTGCTCAAACGTTTGCATCCAACAACGTTGATCTAATGATTGGGATTGCGACACCTTCTGCCACAGCACTATATGCTGCAACAGAAGGTAAAGATATTCCTCTTGTCTTCACCGCAATAACCGACCCTGTTCAAGCAAAGCTAGATAGTGGAAATGTAACCGGCACAAGTGACAAGCTTCCTGTGGATGCACAACTTGAACTTATTCGAGAAATGCAACCCCATGCAACAACCATTGGTATCATCTATACAACTAGTGAACCTAACTCAATCTCAGCAATTGCGGAGTACCAAGCCAAGGCTCCTGAATATGGCTTTACTATCGATGCCATCGGCGTCACACAACAATCCGAAGTTACCTTAGCTACTGATACCTTGATTTCTCATAATGTTGATGCCTTTTCAAATTTAACAGATAATAATGTTGTTGGTGTCTTACCCTCTGTTTTAGACAAAACAAATGATGCTTCTATTCCGGTTTATGGCAGTGAAATCGAACAAGTAAAAATCGGATGTGTCGCCGCCGCAGGTATCGATTATTTTAAACTAGGTATACAAACCGGTCAAATGGCTGCAAAGATTTTATCCGGTCAAGCAAAAGCCACAGATATTCCTTATGAAACCATACAAGAATATAGTATTTACACCAATACAAAGGCACTCGCTGAACTCGGTATGACATTAAGTCCATCAATAGAAGAAAAGGCTGTTCCCGTAACGCTTGACTAGGAGTGAATAATATGATTAACATGATTGATTTGACAGTAAACACCTTAACCCAAGGCTTAATCTATGCACTCTTATCCTATGGTGTATATATAACCTATAAGATATTGGATTTTCCTGATTTAACCGTTGACGGTAGTTTCCCACTTGGAGCTGCTATTACAGCCGTTTTACTGATAAATCAGGTGAACCCTTATCTAACACTAGTGATTGCTTTACTTTGTGGTGCGTTCGCCGGCCTCGTTACAGGAATTATACACGTACGCTTGCATATACGTGATTTACTGGCAGGAATTATTACCATGACCGCTCTCTTTTCCATTAATTTACAGATTGCCGGCTCTAATCTGATTATTGACCGCAGTATTGATACCATTTTTACGACAGGTATTTTATCCACTCTTTTGACTAACGTTCCTTTAATATATCGAAAGCTAATTGTTGCTGTATTGATTGCGCTTATTTTTAAAATACTTCTTGATCTTTATTTTAAAACGAAGAGCGGTTTGCTTCTGAGGGCTGTTGGTGATAATGACTTAGTCGTGACCACACTAGCCAAAGATAAAGGGACTGTAAAAATCATTGGTTTAACGATTGCTAACGCCCTTGTTGCACTATCTGGGTCTATCGTTTGTCAGGAGCAGCGTGCATTTTCGAGCACTATGGGAACCGGACAGGTTGTTTTTGGTCTTGCCACCGTTATTATGGGTACAACTGTTTTTAAACGTTTCGGATTCGTAAAAGGAACCACAGCCGTTTTAGTTGGGAGCATTATCTATAAAGCATGTATTCAAGTGGCTCTAAGTTTAGGGCTTCCTGCAAATCTATTAAAACTTATTACAAGCTTACTCTTTTTAGGTATTCTTGTTTATGGCAATTATCAAAAAAAACACACAAAGGTGGTGACCTCTAATGCTTGAACTTAAAACTATTACGAAAATCTATAATCCCGGTTTAATTACTGAAATGTGTCTTTTTGATAACTTTAATTTGACCGTTGAAGATGGTCAATTTTTATCCATTGTCGGAAGTAATGGTAGCGGTAAAACATCCTTGCTAAATATCATTTGCGGAAATATTCCGATTGAACATGGCGATATCCTTATTCATGGAAAAAGTATTGTTAGGATGCCGGAATATAAACGCCATAGCCGTATTGGACGAGTATACCAAAATCCATCAATGGGAACGTGTCCGAATTTAACAATGTTAGAAAATTTGTCCCTTGCCGACCATAAGGGGAAATCTTTTGGTTTAAGTCTTGGTATCAATAAATCCCGAATCGATTATTATCGGGATCAATTGGCTTCATTAGGACTTGGCCTTGAAGATAAGATGGATGTCAAGCTCGGTTCCCTTTCCGGAGGACAGCGTCAAGCTGTATCCCTCATTATGTCTACACTTACACCGATTGACTTTCTCATCTTAGACGAACACACAGCAGCACTTGACCCAAAAACCGCTGAGACTATTATGATTCTTACGGATAAAGTCGTACGTGAAAAGAAATTAACCGCCATGATGGTGACACATAATCTACGTTATGCTGCTGAATATGGTAATCGCATTATAATGATGAATCAAGGGGATATTATCTTTGATCGCATAGGCAAAGAAAAAGAGACCCTCAACATTGATGATCTCTTGAATATATTTAATGAAATAAGTATTGAATGTGGAAATTAATCCTTTTTCAGAAGAACTTTATGAATAAATACATCCACGATTTCAGGATCAAATTGCGTTCCTGAATTCTTTTTTAATTCTTGAATGGCTTCATCCTTACGCATTTTCTGTTTATATGTCCTGTCGCCTGTCATTGCCTCATAGGCATCAGCGACCGCAATAACTCTAGCATTAAATGGTATATTCTCGCCTTTTAACTTACTGGGATAACCCTTTCCATCAAAACGCTCATGATGATGTAAAACGTCATCTGCAATATTTGTATACTCGTCTGTGTTTTTTAAAATTTGATATCCAGCTTCCGGATAACGATGAAGCTGTTCAACTTCTTCTTGTGTTAATTTTCCTTTTTTGTTTAATAATTCAGGTGGCAATATAATTTTACCAATATCATGTAATGTTCCTGCTATATATATCTCATCAATATCCTCTTGTGAAAAATCCATCGCTTCTAATATTTGGCTACAAAATTCTGCAACTCGCTCAGTATGAACCTCTTCTGTTTCATAGTTTTGCTGAATATTTTCCATTGCCATACTAATCATAGAAAGTTTCATTTTTTTACTTGATTTCATTTTATGTTTATACATATGTTTATCAGCAAGCTTTTGAATTTCATATATATCTTCAGCTTCCTCTTCTTTCACACTGTATCCAATTGCAATAGAAACGCCAATCGAATTCACATGTTCTTTTTTTGCTGCAGAAAGGATACGACGCTTGATCATTTCAGCATTCTCAGACGTTGTTTTTGGTAACAATACCATAAACTCATCGCCTCCAGTTCTTGCTACAATATCTTCTTCACGACAAGCCGTTTTTATGACTTTCGCTGCTGCTTGAATAAGTTGATCACCAATCTCATGTCCAAAGGCATCGTTAGCCATCTTTAATCCATTGATATCTAAAGCCATTATTGCCATCGGCAAGTTTCTATTTGTATCCAAGCGCCGGATGGAGTCTTCCATATAGCGACGATTATATAATCCGGTTAAATAATCATTAAAGCTTAACTCTTCAATCTGTCGTTGACGTTCTCTTTGTTCCGTTACATCTCTAAATGCAATTACAAAACCTTTTGTGGTACCTTCATTTTCTTCTTGAATGGGTGCGATGGTTTCTTGGATCGGAATACGTTGTCCATCTCTAGATTCCAGTAGAAGTTTTCGATTAATATCTGTATCCGGCGAATGCGTGTAATCTTCAATGATATTTTCGATTACTTCATTGGTCACCTCATCAATAAGTTTAAAAACATGCTCTAATGGCTTTCCTTGAACTTCTTCATCATCCCAATTCGTCATTCTCTCCGCTTCTAGATTCATAAAACTGATATAGCCATATACATCTGTCGCAATAACTCCATCACCTACTGAAAGTAATGTTGTTTTAAAAACTTCCTTTTCTTGAGACAAGGCTTCTTCAACACGTTTTCTTTTTGTAACATTAAGAATACTTCCAATCATTCGAACCGGACCGTCAGATGAATCATCATATACCAATGCTCCTCGGTCCAATACCCAAATCGTTGTTCCGTCGACTCGAACCAATCGATGCTCACTATAATAGGGGTCGTCATTTAATACAGCATTATTTAATCGTTCTTGTACCATCTGTCGGTCTTCATGGTGTATGAAGTCCATAAAAGCTTCTTTTGTATGCTGTCCAAGCATCGGATTAACACCAACAATTTCACACCACTTGCGGTTATGATAAACATTACCATCATGCATATTCCAGTCCCATATGCCTTCGCCAATAACGTCCAGTGTTAACCGCATCTGTTGTTCACTATGGGCTAATCTGTTTTGGACTTTTATACTTTCAGTTATGTCATCCATCATCACTGCCAACTGATTATCCTTTGGCATATATGCTGAAATTCGATACCATTTATTATTAAAATCCATATGTACTTGAAAAGCTAGGGTTGTTTTTTCATTGACCACATGGTCTAAATTAGCGATCCAACTTTGTTCGTGAGCAAACATAACTTCGTCTAATGTTTTATCCAGAATTTTTCCTTTTTCCATCCCTGTAATCTCTTCAAATGTACGATTCACATTTTGAAAACGATACTTTATTGTGTTGTTTCCGTCATTCTTCAAAACTTCAAAAACAGCAAATCCCTTGTTCATTTCATTGATTAATTTACGGTTCTCTTCCTCCCGTGCAATCACATCATTTTTTGATTCGTCAATTTGACGCACAATGCTTTTTGCATATCTTACAACAATAATATCCAAAAGAATAAATATACTTATTAAAGCGAATATTGAATATGCGAAAATACGCAATTGTACATCTCGTGCATCTTTAAATAATATATCTTCATCCATTCGAACATAAAAAGTTCCTCGAAAATTATCAAAGGGCCTTGCAACCGTTATAGCGCCATCCTGTCTCCTTGTCCTATTCTCAGAAATATCGGTTTCAATCCATATGTCATAATCACTATTTTGAATTTTACCAAGAATCGGTTGAATACTTACGCAAAGTATATCATATCCTAAAAAAACACCTTCACGAATAATTGGATTTTTTACTATAATTATTTCATCTGTTTTGTCATACAAAACATACGTGGATGCAGTACTTGGCAATTCAAAAGGATTAACAACAGTTTCATCCCCAAAGCTTACGAGTATTTGGTTATCTACCACTCGTGCAATATATTCAAAATGGTTGATCACTTCAATTCCATCCCTATATTTTTCGTATGTTATTTCATGTAATTCTTCCCAACGTATTTCATTATTTTTGTATTCAATAAGTGCGTCACGAATTCTTGAACGACTCGATATACTTTTTGTTTCACTGATCATTTTGGCAACAAACTCGTCGACCACTTGATGCTGGTTCAAAGCATTCAATTCAAAGTTTTGAATGCTTTCTGCTTCTTGTCGCTTTTTTAATGGAGATAGCAAACTCATATACACAAAAATGATGATACATATAAAAATTATGAATGTCATAAGATTTATACGTTTATTTAATGTTTTCATGCCATTCTCCTTTCTAGCGACAATTGCTGACAGCACCCTATATTTTACCACAGTTGTCTATGATTTGAATAGCCTTAATTAAATAAATTATCTAGTCACTAAGAATATAACATGCTACAATAGGAATACTTAATCTATTGTATACGCTAAGGAGCATATTATGAAATCAGAAAATAAATCTTACATACAGTTTAGTTCTATCTTTTTCTTCAATTATTTTAGCCTAGCAGCTATTGTCACTTTCCTTGCACCATACTTTGACTCTCTAGGTCTATCCGGTTCACAAATAGGAACGATTAATGGTTTAAGGTCATTTGTTACCATCTTTTTCCCACCATTGTTCGGGCTCATTGGCGACCGAACCGGTCGTCACAAAAATGTACTTTTGTTTACGATGATCGTTTCACTCATTCTCTCCATCGCCTTACCTTTTTCAAGTAATTATCTAGTTATCTTGATTTTTTTTACACTCTTTAGTATTTTTCAAGTTTCCACACCACCCTTGTCGGACAGCTTAGGGCTTTTTTCGCCGTTTCCATTTGGTAATGTTCGAAAATGGGGCGCTTACGGCTATGCCATCGCAACGCTTGTAACCGGAATTGCTGCAGATTACTTTGGGCTACAGATTATTTTTGTTATTTTTTCTGTCTCACTCATTGTTGCGATTGGCTTTACAAGTAAGCTAGAACTAGCAACGTCTGCGAAACAGCTTCACATGCGGGAAGACTTAAAGCAATTAATGAAGAATAAAACATTTATCATATTAATTATGTTTTCCTTTTTCTTTGGGATTACTGTTATCAACAATAATATCTTTTTTAGTTTGCTATATCAACATGCAGGAGGTACACTCTCCGGCATTGGATTTGCTTTTTTACTTTTTGCCTTTAGTGAAGCTCCTGCTATGCAAATTACAGCGCGTTACGTTCAACGTTTTGGCGCCATTCCGATCCTTATCTTTGCAGCCGTTGTTAATACACTTCGATGGGGGATATATTCCTTTGGTCCACCCACCTATGTTTTACTGGGATTATTTTTCCTCCAAGGACTATCTGTGGGAACCTATTTACCTACCATGGCTGAACTTATTCGTTCATTAGTTAAAGAAACCGTACGCTCAACAGCCATGACAACCTACTCTGCAGTATTTATCGGAGTAACCGGTGTGGTCGGATCATTTATAAGTGGATATATCCTTGATTTTTCAGGAATTAAAGCTGTTTATCTCTTCTTTACTGTTTGCAGTATCATCAGCTTTGTATTTCTTTTCTTGCTTGCATCAAACTTAAAAGGAGCTCGACATGTTTAAAGACGATACACTTATTACTACTCTTGACACCCTATCAAAAGACCATCAACCCCTCATCATCGGAATTGATGGTCGCTCGGCTAGCGGCAAAACATCATTGGCGCGTTTTCTAGCTAATGAATTTAAGGCTTCTATTATTCACATAGATGATTTTTTCTTACCTGCCGTTGAACAAACGCCAGAACAATTGGCCGATCCAGGTGGCAATATTGATTTTGACCGATTTATCTCTCAAGTAAAAAAACCACTTCAAAAAGACTCAACATTAATATACCAAGTATTTTCTTGTAAAAAACAAGATTTTATTAACGAAGTAACTATTTCTGCAGCTTCTATTATAGTTATTGAAGGGGCCTATAGTCATCATCCAAAACTTGCTGGTCTCTATGACTATACAATCTTCTTAACACATGATTATCAAACACAAAAGAACCGTATACTTCATCGTAACGGTTCTGATGGATTAAAAATGTTTGAAGAACGCTGGATTCCTCGTGAAGAAAAATACTTTAAGACATATGCCATTGAAAATAAAGCGGCTTATATTATAGATACGCGTTATCTTTTTTGACAGTCATTAACTGCAAGTGGCGTAATATAAAAAATGTCATTAGCACTAAGGCCACTCCTTTAAATATAGACGAACCACTTATTGTCCACCATATTCCGTTGATTCCTAACATAGTAAAAGTGGATAACAAATATGCAACCGGAATACGTGCTGCATTGAATGTTACTCCAATAAGTGCCGGTGTCATGGTTCGTCCCAGTCCACTCATACCACCTGTCAATGTAATTTCTATACACATAAACAGCTGAGATATGCTAATAATCCGAAGATAATCAACCCCCATTGATGTCGTTGGTTCTTCATTAATGAAAATTTTAAAAAGTGGCTCTGCACCGAAAAATAATAGTAAACTTGTTAAGATTCCTATATAGGTCATAATACGGGAAGCCACTTTAAAGCCTTCAATGACACGATCATTACGCTTGGCACCATAATTTTGTCCAATAAAAGCACTGAGTGCAGAACCAAACCCTTGTGCTGTCATGTAACTAATAGCTTCGATTTGTGTTCCGACTTTTTGTACTGCAATAGCTGATGTTCCATACATGGCCACAATCCGTGCCACAAACATTGATATTATAGTAAACAAACCATTTTGCAAAGCAACCGACAACGAAATGCTTAACATGGTCCGTAAATACGTCTTATGTAACTGAACGCGAAACTGAAAGTTTTGATATGGACGATTTCCTTGAATCAATGTCGACACAAATGCAATCGTGACAATACCTTGAGATAGTATCGTTGCATATGCAGCTCCACTTACACCAAAATCAAACACAAAAATAAATATCGGATCAAGAATAAGGTTCATGACTAATCCAATACTGTTCACCCGAAAAGGTGTTTTACTAATACCTGCGCCGGTAAATACACCGGATAGAACTTGGTTGATAAAATGCAGGGGCATTCCAAATGCAATTACCTGTAAATATTGAATTGCCAAAGCTTCTACATAGGGATCTTGCAGATTAAAGAAAGCAATAATCGGTCCCTTAAATACACTTAAAATAATTCCATATAAAACACCTAGCAAAAATGTAAACGTTATCGCTGTATTTGCATAATGATTACTTTTTTCAATTTCCTTACTTCCCAGTGTTTGGGCAATTTTCACCTCTGCGCCCACTCGTCCTAAGGCAATAACAGCAAAGCTTAACCACATTAAAAACCCTGCAGTTCCGACTGCTGCAACTGCACTTGCCCCTAACCGTCCAATCCAAATCATGTCTGTAAGATTATAAGCCATTTGCAAAAATGAAGTTGCCATTATAGGTAAGGCTAAAAATGTTAGTTTTTTTAGAATGGTTCCTTGAGTCAAGTCATTATCCATGTCTATATCCGCCTAATTTTATTCTTTTTTATGTAAGGTAAGCAACCTTTAATTCATTCCATATCCTTGGATAATCTCCATGAGTAATAATACCTAACGGTTTTTCATGAGGACTCCCACTATGTGTTATGATATATATTCCTGACGACGAGGGGTTTCTTGTTCCCATTTCAATAAACTCATAAACGGTCATTTTTTTGTCCAAGAATCCAACGCGGTCTTTTCGTCCTTCATAAGGTAACAACTCACTTGAAGTCACCTCAAGTGAACCTAATTTATCTTGTTGAATCTCATCTAAATGATCCGCCATCCATTTTGCAATCACATTTCCACTAAGGAGACCCAGAAACTCAGAACCGTCATACACTGGCATCTGAGATACATCATAGCGTTTCATCACTTTGAGTACATCCATAATTTTTACATTTGGATGCAATACACGAACGCGTTGCTCACATACATCAATGAGTCGCTTAGGTTTTGTATATTTATCCACAATGGTTTCTAATATTTGAATCGCTTCATCTGACGGAATTGCATAAATGGCATGCCCTTGTTCATGAACTAACACATTGCGTAAATCATTGATACTTTGAAGGGCCATTTTATGAGTTCGGATAAAAGGATCTCTCTTGCTTGCTTCTTCTATAAGTTGTGAAAAAGGTACATGCCATGTTTTATTTAGGGACTTTTTTAAGGTTTCTTCCAGTACATTAAATTGTTCAATAAACGTCACTGTCTTTTCAACCATTTTATCTCCTTAAAGAATTGCTTTATGGAATATTTTTTTACCTTTTCGAATCTTTACACCTTCAATAAGTTGCTCATGTGTCACAACTGCATCAACACTCTTCACCTTTTCATCATCGATGGATAGTCCATTTTGCTGGATTAATCGACGGACTTCACTTCGTGAAGATGCGATTTCACAGGCTAAAACAAGATCAATTACATTTATCAGCCCATCTGCTAATTGGTCTTGGGTCAGTTTTGTCGTTGGCATGTTCGAGTCATCTCCACCACCGGAAAATAAAGCATGAGATGCTATTTTCGCTTTTTCAGCCTCTTCTTCACCATGAATAAGTTGTGTTAATTCAAAAGCAAGAACTTCTTTTGCTTCATTTAATTGGCTACCTTCCCATTGATCCATTTTATTAATCTCTTCAAGGGGTAAGAAGGTCAACATACGTATGCATTTAAGAACATCTGCATCACTAACATTTCTCCAGTATTGATAAAAGTCAAATGGGGATGTTTTATTTGGATCAAGCCAGACTGCACCGTTAGCTGTCTTACCCATTTTCTTTCCTTCTGAGTTCATCAGCAAGGTGATTGTCATTGCATAGGCATCTTTACCCAGCTTACGACGAATAAGCTCCGTACCACCTAACATATTTGACCATTGATCGTCACCACCAAATTGCATGTTACAGCCGTATTCTTTGAATAAATGATAAAAGTCATAAGACTGCATAATCATATAGTTGAATTCTAAGAAAGAAAGTCCTTTTTCCATGCGTTGTTTATAACATTCTGCCCGAAGCATGTTATTCACAGAAAAATGGGGGCCAACTTCACGTAATACATCAACATATTTTAGTTCAAGTAACCAATCTGCATTATTGACCATGATGGCTTTATCCTCGCCAAATTCGATAAATTTTTCCATCTGTGCCTTAAAACAATCACAATTGTGTTGAAGAATTTCCGGTGTTAACATATTTCTCAAGTCTGTTCTACCGGAAGGATCTCCAATATATCCTGTTCCTCCGCCAAGTAATACAACCGGTTTATTTCCTGCCATTTGTAAACGTTTCATAAGGCTTAATGCCATAAAGTGTCCAACGTGTAGCGAGTCTGCCGTCGGGTCAAAACCAATATAAAATGTTGCTTTTCCGGTATTGACGAGTTCTTTAATCTCATCTTCATCTGTTACTTGTGCAATAAGTCCTCTTGCTACTAATTCATCATAAATCTTCATCTTTTCATCTCCTTGTATAATATAAAAGCCCTCTGCTCCTTACGGAACAGAGGGCATCATCTGCGGTACCACCTCTGAGTCAGAAACTTTTCACAAAGTTTCACTTATCGAGTACAAACATACTCTTACGCTATATCGGGCGTTCCCGTCTTACCCTACTTCATCTTCAGGCAGCAGCTCCGAGATGTATTCGCATCAGTACATCTATAGCCTTGCACCTACCGGCTACTCTCTGAAAAATGTCACTGAACTACTTCTTCTCTTCATCGCCTTAAATCTTATTAAATCTATTGTATAGAATAAATTGACTTTTGTAAAGTTATAATTTTATTAATTCTTATCTAAACGTTGACTCAATAGAAAACCAAGGAAGGAAAGGACAATAATAAAGACAAAAATCACTTTATAATTATTAAATGCGTCAATGAGCAAGCCCGTACTCATAACCCCAACGACAGCACCAAAGCCATAGGCTGTAAAAATAATCCCATAATTTTTACTATAGTGTTTCATTCCGTACAAAGCCATCGTTGTCATAGGTGCAATAGCAAGCCAAGCTCCAAGATTAAGCCATAAGATGCTAAATGTAAGTATATAAATGAATTTATTACCTGAATGTGCAAACAACATAAGGGTCGAAGCTAGGAAAATAAATGCAAAGGAAGTACGCATAGCTACACTTGGACGAAAACGTTCTGTAATCCAACCGAATAAAGGGCGTCCTAGACCATTAAAAAGGGCAAATATGGTCATCCACCAAGCCACAATCGAAGAATCAAGTTCAACCACAGCCGTTCCGACGTTATTGGTCAATCCAATAATGGTCAATCCAATCATTGTTCCGAGGAAAAAACATATATATACAACAAGAAAACTTTTTGTTTTTAACATCGGCCTTTCTTCATGTTCATCAATAATTCTAGCTGAAAGAATAGGTTCTATCTGTTTTCCTTTTTCTTCTTGAGGCGTCTTTATTGTATATGAAAGAATCGGAATCAAAATTCCAAAGAGTATTCCGTAATTTATAAATGTTTGAACTAGTCCAAAGGATTCAATCATCCAATAACCGAATGGAGCCGTAATTAACGGGGATAAGCCAAATCCGGCTAAAATAATTCCAACAACAACGCCTCGCTTTTTAGGAAACCACTGTGCCATAACATAAATCGGAACTCCATATGAAATTCCCACACCAAATCCAATTAGAATTCCATACGTAATCGTTAAAAGTATAATGCTTGAACTTAAAGCAGAAAGCAACCACCCAATAGTGACAAAAAGACCTCCTCCAATTAATAACACTCTTGGCGAATATTTTTCAATTAAAATTCCACCTAACATCATACTTAGGGCATAAGTCAATAAAAAAAACATATACGGCAATCCACTTAATGTAGCTCCTACCCCATAATGGGCCTCAACCGGAACTCGAAATACACTCCAAGAATATACTGTTCCATACATCATCATTAAAAAAACACTTAAAATCACATAGCTCCATCGTTCAACATTATATCCTTTTACCTTCACAGTCATCTCCATTCCATATTTTGTATATTTTACTTTGAACATCAAAGTATTATTGAGTATTTTATCACATCATGTAAATGGATGCAATATGAATCATTCCTCATCAAAAGAGATTTTGTTATTTAAACTTTTATCTTGTTCACTGAGACGTTCTAGAATATTTTGCTGAACACGATCTACTTCTTCCTTAAAATGTCCTGCAGATAAGCGTTTCGCTCCTTTTCCCATAATGATAACTTGTTCTAAAATATCTGATGTTGCTACAGTCACCTCATAATCCGGTCGAATCTTTTCGACAAAGCGTTCAATATATTGATCTGCTGTTTCAGCTTCTTTGGTATACACCACATCAATCTGATGATATTTAGAAATAGACCCGGGGTTACCTGCAACACGATAGGCATCAAAAACCACAATGATTTTTTCGGATTTTTGGCTTTGATAATTGGTCAAAATATCCAATAGCTGCATTCTGGATGATTCCAAACTATGCTTTGCCGTTTCTTTTAAGTTTTCCCACGCGAAAATAATATTATATCCGTCAACAAGCAAATATTGGTCTTTTGCTACTATCGATTTATGTTCATACTCTGAAGACGCCGTTTTTTTCTTCTTACCGTAAACGACTTTTGCTTCTTTTGACGTTCGGTTTCGTTTTTGCTCACCATAGGTCTGACGTAAAATTTGTTCAACTTCATCGTTACTAATATCTCGATTTGATATTGAACTTACGGGTTGAATCGGACTACTTATCAACTCTTCTTTTACTTTTTTTTGAAGATATCCCCCGGTATCAACATGCATAAAGCTTTCAACCTGGTCCCAAGGCACATAAAATCCGGCCCCTTTTTTACAAAAAACAGATCCACTTCGCTCTCTTGGATCATTTTCCGGATCATAAGCTTTCTCATTAATAACTTCATCCGTATTATGACAAGGTTCATAGCCTTCTAAAGAAAACAAACAGCGTCCCGTCCCCTTTGTGTATGATAAAACCTCAATCTGGTAATTCATCATGGTCTTAACCGGAGCCACGCCTTCTAACATTGCCCAATCCCCCTCAAATTCAGGGTCTTGATAACGTCCGTACATTCGCTCAATATCCGACAAGGCTCTTCCTAAAAATTCTTTTGGTAGTTCTATACGAAAGGCATAAACCGGTTCAAGCAATAGAGTCTCTGCTTTCATGAGTCCTTGACGTAGCGCTCGATATGTCGCTTGACGAAAATCGCCACCTTCAGTATGTTTTAGATGTCCACGACCGGCAATTAGGGTAATCTTCATATCTGTAATCTCTGATCCGGTCAACACCCCAATATGCTCTCGTTCTTTTAAATGGGTTAAAACCAGGCGTTGCCAGTTTCGATCCAAATCATCTTCGTTACAATCAGTAACATACTCCATGCCACTTCCTCTATCTCCTGGTTCAAGCAATAAATGGACTTCGGCATAATGTCTTAAGGGTTCAAAATGCCCAACACCAATAACAGGACTTTTTATCGATTCTTTGTATACAAGATTTCCTGAATCAAATTGAACCTCTACACCAAATCGTTCCAAAATCATACTACGCAAGATCTCAATCTCAATTTCCCCCATAACTTGAGCATGAATTTCACTTAACTCTTCATTCCAAACAATATTTAAATGGGGTTCTTCTTCTTCAAGTTTTTTTAAATCATCAAGCATTTTTGCAACATTACACTCTTGAGGTAACTCAATACGGTAATTTAATACCGGTTCAATATAGGGGCGATAGGTATGTTCCTCAAATCCAAGACCTTGACCCGCTTGAGATTTTGTCAGTCCCGTTACTGTACAGATGCTTCCCGGTCCAATCGTTTGAACTAACTCGTATTGATTTCCCGAATAGATTCGAATTTGATCTACTTTTTCATCATCAAATACATCCTTAACCTGTAATTTCCCACCCGTTATTTTTAAATGTGTTAATCGGTTTCCTTGTTCATCTCGCGATATTTTATAAATTCTTGCTCCGAAAATATCCGGATATTTTTTTTCTTCCATATACGTCGCTAATCCAGACAAGAAGGGTTCGATACCCATATTTTTTAAAGCTGAGCCAAAATAAACTGGGAAAATCTTACGCCTTGTAATAAGATCTTGTATGTCCTCCGTTTCCAATGTTCCTTTTTCAAGGTATTTTTCCATTGCATGTTCATCACTCATTGCCATATTTTCGATAGTATCACTCCATAAAGATGAATTTTCAAAATCAAGGCATTCTTCACTAAAGCGCTCTTGCAATTGCCTTAATAGCTGTTCCTTATCGGTTCCGATTTGATCCATTTTATTCACAAAAAGAAACGTTGGCACATGGTAACGGCCGAGCAGTTTCCACAGTGTCAACGTATGCGCTTGAATACCGTCCATCCCGTTAATGACCAACACAGCATAGTCAAGAACTTGCAAGGTTCGCTCCATCTCAGAAGAAAAATCAATATGCCCGGGAGTATCTAATAGAGTTACCTCTATATCACCGAGTGAGAAAACTGCTTGCTTGGAAAAAATCGTAATGCCGCGTTCTTTTTCTAAGGAAAAGGTATCTAAAAAAGTATCTTGGTGATCGACTCGACCAATCTTACGAATTTTTCCGGTTAAATAGAGTAGTATTTCTGATAAAGTTGTTTTTCCGGCGTCAACATGGGCCAGAATACCAATCGATAATTTATTGTCTTTCATAATATGTCACTCAAATTCCTTCATTTATTGCTTCTTCAATAATGTCAGTCGAAGAATATTTCCGATAAGCGCAACAATAGCTACAATACAAAAGCTAATCGTTACCATAACAGCCGGGTATTGTCCTGCGAATCCGCTTGTCGAGGTATGTTTGATGAGGATTCCTGTATATGCCCATAAAATAACTAATCCATAAAAGACATCTTTATTCTTGGTCATGGTCCAACCACTAATAGCAATACCAATCACAGATATTAAAATCATCCAAAAAGTTTCCGGGAGTCCGAATCCGTTCCATTCAAGACTAACTAATAGTACCGTTACGTTGGCAATCGTTGCTATCGTAATCCAACCGAAATAAATAGAAAATGGTACATCAATAAACCATTGATGCTTGGTACCGCGGACATATTTAACCGTTTGTTGCTTGATTAAAATGAGTCCGACTAAAATCACAACAATTAAAATCAGCGATACAAGGATCCATTCATAGTGCCAAGCAATAATCCATAAGCTATTGGCAATTGATGTAATAATAAAAAGCACATTAATGCGGCGAATATTCAAACGTTGATAGGACTCGCTTCGTCTAGCCATGATTAACTGATAAATACAATATAGGCCTAGTAAAATGTAAATAAGGCCCCAAATCGAAAACGTAATTCCGGCCGGTGCAAATAAGTTACCATAAGCATCAGAAACTTCTCCACTTGTTTGTCCATTAATCGGCAAAATATTTGCCAAAGCATTCATTGCAATCATTATTAGATAGAAGATTGCCACTATTACCGGTAATGTAAAATCTTGTTTTGATACTCCCATTTTCATCCTATTACCTCCATATACATTTATTTTATTAAGATAATAGTATCATTTCCACCGTTGCTTTGCAAGAAAAAAGGAACAGGCAAAAACCTGCTCCTTCTCTATTATTGATTTAATTCTGTAATGAGTTTATCAATATTTAATCCATGAATTTCAGCTGCTTCTTCTAATGACTCCATTTGTGATGAAGGACAACCTAAGCATCCCATTCCGTTTGACATTAAAATCGTTGCAGCCCCTTCTTTTTTATCCAGTATTTCACTTATAATCATATCTTTTGTAATCATTATATCTTCTCCTTTTTAAATAGTCAGTTCATGTAGCTGTTCGTCACCTAATGTATACGTATAACGCATAGCACTGTTTGTTTCTTCCACGAACCCACGTGTAAATGCTTCTCTGAATCGGTAGTAATGTTCTACCGGAACATCTTCTTGTTCCCAGTTATTTTTATGCACACATACTGCTGTTTGCCATATCACTTTATCGTTTTCTTGTTCAATTAAACGATTGACCCGATCACAGGGCATTCCTTCAAGTAATACATCACCCAGAAGATTGAACATTTCTGCTGGTTCTGTCGCTTTTGCATCTAAACGTCTAGCATATTCACGGCCTTTATTTTCATAAATATTTTGAATGCCTTCAAGTGCATTTGTACTCGATTCTAAAAGAATATTAACAAATGCTGCTTGTCTTCTTTCCGCAACAGTAATCCGCTCTTGAAGCCATCCATGAATATTGGATTGGTCAATCATGGTCTCTAATGGTTGATCCGGAATAAATTGTCCATACTTCTCTAAAATTGTCGCTTGTTTTTCTTGTAAATTTGGTGTTTTCATACTTTTTACAATTTCTTTTTCCACATCTTCTAAAATAAGAATTTTCTTAAATAACCATGTATGAATTGGGGCTAAAAATTGACTCATATCTCTTCCTCTTCGTCTTTCTCATTATTAGCTATTGTCATCATATTATCGTATCTTTCCATAACGCCTTGAATGAACACATCTAGACCAATACGATCGACAAATGGTCCTAATTTATCACCAAGATCTGCAGCTTCACAATAATAATCAAATACTGCATCAACCATACGCTCCACTTCTTCTTCAGATAAAGCTCTTGCTATTTCATCCGGTAATCTTGGATGAAAACCTGCACTTCCACCGACACGAACAATATATCCTTCCGGATCAGCTAAAATCACGATATCTTTGCTATTTGCACTCGTACAGGCATTCAAACACCCAGTTACACCGATTTTTGTACGATTGGGTGCCGGTCTACCGTAGTATTTCTTCTCAAGTCGTAAACCAAGTTTCATTGAGTTTTGCTTAGCTCGTTTGCAAAAAGCTGCCGGGCATATCTCAACATTTTTTACAGAATACGGCGACTTCACTCCGGGATCCATATCTAAATCTTGCCATGCTAGGTCAACATCTTCCGGTCGAATTCCCAAAATAGTAATCCGTTGTCCTGATGTGATTTTTAGTTGTCCGTTATACTTTTCAGCAACATTCGCAATTTTTATCATATCTGCAGGCGATATAAAACCACCCGGTATTCTTGGAGTAATTCCAAACGTTCTTTTTCCTTTACGTACTTTTTGAAGTACTGCAAAACTTGGGTCTGCCATTAATGCACCTCTTTTTTTGGTCTATGGTTTGCTGTAAACACTATATATACATCATAAGGGATATCCGCTTTTTTTGATGTAGCTATAGCAACAAATATTGAATTTAAAATATCTTTATATTATAATTGCACAATGGAGGTGACTCATGAATAATATCTTAAACACATTACCCTCAAATCTCGTATCCGATTATATGAAAAATGGACGTTTCATCGAAAAATCCTATCAGAAGAATGAAATTATTCACTTCGAGGATGAACTCTGCGAACAAATTGAACTCATCCTCACTGGTGAGATTGCTATTGAACGGATTGGAAAATCCGGTGATTTTATGACAATCAATCGGTTTGGAAAAGATAGTGTCATTGGAGCTAATCTTATTTTTTCAAGTTCAACCCATTATCCCATGACCATATCTTCAAAAACCGAATCTAAAGTTATTATCATTAAAAAAGATCTACTATTTGAATTATGCAATCAATACCCCGCGTTCTTATTACAGTTTATTCGAATTATCTCAGACCTTTCTGTCTTGATTGGAACTAAAATGAAAAACAGAGTCAGTCGAACGATTCGCGACAGTATTATCACCTATATTAATCGCCAATACAATCTACAACAAACACAAACCATTCAATTAACGATGACAAAAAAAGCTCTCTCTGAAATGTTTGGAGTTAGTCGAACCTCTTTGTCACGAGAACTTCAAAAAATGAAGGAAGATCAACTCATCGACTTTGATTCGAACACCATTACTATTAAAGATAAAGCTTTGCTACAGTAATTTTCTAGTCATTCATAATAATTGCCTTTGTTGGACATTTTGCAACGTTTTTTTGCAATAATGTCATATCTATCTCAATGTTTTCATGAATGACATAGGCTTTTCCTTGGCGCATTTCAAATACTTGAGGCATTGATTTTTGGCAAGCTGAACAACCAATGCAATAATCTTCTTTGACATATAGTCGTTTTTTGACTTGATCTTCTTCACCACTAATCGGAATCTTTGCTTGTTTCATAATCCAACCGATTGCCATAATAAGTACTACTGTCAAAAGCCATCGAGTCAACATAAATTCCGAACCTAAAAACTTCATTTCATTTGCCAGCATCGGTACTTTTATTACAGCCCAGGCACTTAAGATAATAACAACATTACTTACACTTGCACCTTTTTTGTGTAACATTTTTGCTATTGGAAATGCGGCGTAAATCGGTCCTGCTGAAAGACTTCCAAAGGCTAGCGCCAACACTCCACCAACGATACCCGACCGACTTCCTAATCGCTTGATAATCCACTCTTTGGGAATTAAAATGTCAATGGCAACTGTTAACATAAAAATTACCGGAAGAATCTGAAACATTTCTATTAAATAATAGCTCGTGTTCGATAATGCTTCTTTTCCTAGATCTCCATTGACAATAAATAAGATAATATAAACAATAAATACACTCATTGGCAACTTATTCTTTTTTACTAAATCTACCATTACAAAATCACCCCCATTAAAATAGCAATGACTATAGCCGCTGAAAAACTCAAAACGTTTCTAGTCAATGCAAATTTAAGCCCAAATTCTTTCTTCTCCAGAGGAAAAGTGACAACACCGACCATGGTTAATGTCGTTAAAAAAGCCACTCCAGGAACAATGCTTGCTCCTGCATCCACAAAAGATCCAACTAATGGAAAAGCGACGAAGGCGGGAATTAAGGTCACACTGCCAATAAGCGCCGCTACTAGTGAAGAGAAAAAAACGTTTTCTGAGCCTAATACCGTCTTAATTGTTTGGGGTGGTATAAATGTCAATAATAAGCCAATCAAGCATATAATTCCAATAATATCACCCAGCATATTTTTCATCATGCCTCGTGATTTTTTCATCGACTCTTTTGCTCCACCTTTTCCTTTAAGGATTGCGATGATAAAAAGAATGCCTCCAATAATCCAAAAACCAAGTGTAAATACGTCCATATGTTACTCCTTTCAATTGTTTTGTGTGTGTCAATTATATAACACCAAGCTTAAGAAAAGAGTTACATATGTAACATATATCACTTTAGTAAAAAATTATATTTTTCAAATTCTGCTTTGATTTTCTCCATCGGAATACTTTTCAGCTTCGATCCTTTCTCCAAATTCATAAAACGCCCCGCTGTCTGAAGCATTCCGGGTTTAACAATATCTTCAAATCCTAAGGAATATAATATATCTTTAATTTCAGGATGAGTAGCAATTAAGCTATTGATATTATCTTTTGCTGAGATTTCTTTCATATACATCCTTCCTTTCTTGGCAATTAAGTTTTAGCGACAACTGCCAAGGTCTTACCAAAGTTAAGACAGTCATTGATAATCTCATCATCCGGTTCTTCCATAACAATTAAACTATCTGTTTCCAGTTTAGCTCCAAAAGATTCCATGAGCACTTCCCAATTTTCCATCCATTCACCATCTCCCCATCCATAGGAACCAAAAAGCGCAACCGACTTATCTTTAAATAGTTCCTGGTGAGCGCGAAGAAAAGGCTCCATTTCAGACGTGTCAATCTCTTCAACACCCATCGCAGAACAACCTAGAATCACTAAATCACTATTTAAAATATCTGATTCATCACTATTTGAAACCGGTTTTAGGGCAATAATATGATCTGCGCTTTCTTTACCTGCATTTAATCCTTGTTCAATGAGTGTTGCTATCTTCTCAGTGTTACCTGTACTTGTCCAATAAATAATCGTTGTTTTCATTAAAATCCTCCTATCAATAATGTAAATAATCAGTATAAGCACATTATATAGATATGGGCTAAGGACGTATGTGATTTGTATCACAAGACAACTAAAATATCTTGAAGAAAAATCTGATTCAGTGTATATTGAAATTGTATTGCTCTTACTATTCACAATCTTCACTTTTATCGTGATGCGTACCAGACGACTTATTTCTAGAAAAGAAGGTGCTATACTACTACCTTATTACATTGGGTATATCAGCTTTCGTTTACTAAACTAACAGAAAAGGAGTATCACATGATTTTAAACGATTCACTAAATTTTTTGCACGGAAAAAAAGGATCCACAAACGAACCTCCCGGAACCTTGTCCTATAGTGGACAACATAAAGATGTAAATATTCGCATTGAATGTATCGAATATAATAAAGATATGTATAAAAAAAGCGACATTGAAACAATTAAAGGCCCTTTTGATTCAAACAAGGTTTATTGGTTTAATATCGTTGGATTGCATAATATAGATCTCATTGAAAACATTGGAAATGAATTTCAAATGCATCAAATGGACTTAGAGGATATTGTGCATGTATCTCAATGGAGTAAAATTGAAATTAATGATTTCTATCTTTTTTCAATTTTTAAAATGATGTATTTGAAACAATCAGAAATTATCCATGAGCATTTAGCCATTGTTCACTATAATAATATAATTCTTACCTTTCAAGAAACCCCCGGAGATGTATTTGACGGAATTCGAAAACGTTTAGAAGACAAGCAAAGCGAATCAAGAGAATTGGGGAGCGACTTCTTATACTACACCTTAATTGATGCCTTAGTCGATCAATACTTTGGAATCCTTAATCGATTAGCCTCAGATATCAAAGATATTGAATTGAAAATATTCGATAGTGATCCAAAAAGTCGCGAGCATATATATTATCTTCGAAAAGAACTTTTACACCTAATTAATTCTGTCACACCCATAAAAGATTCAATTACATCTTTGGTCGATAAAGAAATAATTATCAAAGATATGTTGCCTTACTATAACGACCTCCTTGATCACCTCCATCAAATCTCTGTGGCCTTTAATGCATATAAAGAAATGACCATAAGCTTACATGAGATGCAAATGGCCAATTCAAGTAACGAAATGAATAAAACGATGATGACCTTAACGACATTTTCCGCTATATTCATTCCATTATCTTTTCTCTCCGGGGTTTTTGGCATGAATTTTTCTCACTTTCCCGGGCTAGATTCACCTTTCGCATTTTATGTATTTATTGTCGCATGTATTGTTATTGCAGGAGGTATGTTTTTCTTTTTTAAGACAAAGAAATGGGATTGATAGGTATGTCAATCGTAAATAGGCTACCTATCCCAACTTTTGATTCAACCGACACATTCCCACCTATACTTTTAATGTTTTTACGTACAATATAGAGCCCTATTCCGTCACCTTTTTGCCCTATCACTGTAGAACTATGATAATATGCAGAATAAATCTTATCTATATCCTTTTCTGCAATGCCGATGCCGGAATCTTCGATTTTCAAAATGCATCTGTCGCCGCTCTGAGCATAACTCACTTTGACAAGGCCTTTTTCTTCTGTATATTTGTATGCATTGATTAACAAATTATAGATAGCCTGACTTAATTTATATTTATCCGTTTTCAACTTGATGCTTTGGTGGGAATCAATGACAAAATCAATGTTTTTCTTCATGAATTGAGCGACAAGTCCTTGTTGCATTTGTTTTAGCATTGTGCCCAGTTCAAAGTTCTCTATTTTCATCTCATCTGTATCTTTACTTGCACCAATGAGGAAACTCATGTTAGATATGATGGTTGTAATGTCAAAAATTTGATTTTTAAATGTTTTAATTTCTTTTTCATCTACTTTGATGACACCATCTTCAATAGCCTCAATATGTGACTGTAAAATTGTAAGCGGCGTTCTTGTTTGATGCACTAATTGATCAATAAGTTTCTTACGTGTTTTTTGTTTGAGTCTTAATCGAGCATTTAATTCTAATAAACTTTCTCGAATTGAATTAATTTCTTGTATGCCCGATGATTTCAGCTGGACTTCTTGTCCAAGTCGAATATCACTTGCTAGTTTTTCAGTATCTTTTAAAGAATGACTCATCATACGACTGATAATTATTCCAACAAATATAGCAATCAAAATAGTAATTACTACGGAGACCAAACTATTGGAAACGAGTGCACCTTTGAACCGCCTAGCCACAAAGGAATTTTCTGCAAGACTATGAGATGTTATATTCATAACACCTATTGTCTTTTCATTAGCGGTGATATTATATTGATGGACTTCTTCAGAAGAAGGTCCCCACATCTGTTCCATCATCCGATTTCCCATCATACCATTTCTCATTTGAGGGTCCAAATAATAATCACTACTGACTTCAATTAATCGGTCTCCATTGGTATCATAAAGTTTTATCGCGATAATAGGATCATTCAAATGGGACTCTAATTCAATAGCCATCTGATTATAAGATACATCTTCATTAACCATTGCTTTGGATGTATACTCTAATATCTGATTGACATGCAAATCATAACTTTCGTTTAAATAATCCGAAAAATAACGGTCTGTGAGAAAGGCAAAAATAAGCGTATTAACAGCAATTGCTATAATTGATACAAGAACTAAAATAATCAGCCAAAGTTTTCGAAGTGTCATTCTTTTTCACCTCCAAAAACATAACCTAATCCGTATTTCGTTTTCAAATATAGCGGATGCTTAGGATCAGGCTCAATCTTTTGCCTAATACGTTTAATATAGGTATCAATACTGCGATTAAAGCCTTCATAGTCTATTCCAAAGGCCAATTCAATTAATTGTTCTCGCGTAAGAACTTGATTCATATTTCGCATCAGTACATGTAATAGCTTAAACTCTGTTGACGTCAATTCAATTTCTTCTTCACCTTGAAAGAGCTTCATAGACGATGTAAAGAGTCGCAATTGGCCAGATGTTAAAATCATTTCATCCCCATAATTATAGATTCTCTTCAGGAATACTTTGATTCGACTGATAAGTTCTCTCGGACTGAAGGGCTTAATAACATAATCGTCGGCGCCTTCTTCAAACCCTTTTATTCGATCAACTTCTTCTTGCTTTGCTGTCAGCATAATAATCGGAACCTCAGAAATCTCACGGATTCTTGCTAGCACTTCGAATCCATCGATTCCAGGCATCATCACATCTAGAATAATCAGATGAAAATGCTGTGCCGAAAAAAGTTCTAATGCTTCAAAACCATTCTCAGCCAATCGGCACTCATATCCACTTTTTTCTATATATTTCATAACGATTGAACTAATCTCTGATTCATCTTCAACGACTAAAATGCGAAACATTTAATTACCTACTTTCCCTGGATGACTTTCTTTTTTTTCATATATTCTTCTTCTGTTATCTTCCCTTCAACGTATTGCATCTTTAACACTTCAATTGCATTTTCATCGGACGTCTTTTTCGAACTTTTATTTACAATAAGTACGACCGCAATAATTGCAAGTCCAGCAACAATTAAATACATCCATATGCCAAAAAAACCTCCATTAAATCCACCTTGACAAAATCGATTAAACATTAACCAACCAAATCCATGCATCATTTTTTTATCCTCCTATCACTTTTTTTCGTTTTAAGTATTCTTCTTCAGTGATTTCACCATTAACATATTTTTCTTTGAGTATATCTTCAGGTGTTTTTTTTCCGGGTAAGTTCAGTCGATTATTCTCATTTTTTTCATTCGACATTAAGTAGAATACCAGTATTCCAATAATCACTACAAAAATTAACATCATATAAAAACCTCCTTCATGTTTGTATACCTTATTATCTCTTAAAATTATGGCATAAATATGACGAGTTTTTTTCATTACTTTTTCATTGTTCATTCTCTCGATAAAATTTCCTTGAAATCATCGTTGTACATAATTTCTTCCATCGATTGAATATTAAATTGCTCTAATATCTTTATTACATTCTGATTATCAAATGGAGTTAGGATAAAGGAATCTTCTCCAAATTCATTCACTCTTTTCGTTGCTGTATCGACATCAACATTTGTCCTTGGTCCACCTACGCATCCACCTACACAGCCCATACCTTCAATAAAGTTGGCCTCACCTTTTTTTCTATGTTTAAGGTTACTCAATATATTTTTACATTCTTTAACGCCATTTATTTTTTGAGGTTTGAGTTTAATAACTCTTGAAGGTTCTAATCGATTAACAACTGTTTTAACTGAAAAGCTTACACCACCTGTTCGGGCATACAATCGACCACCTAATGATGCTTGGTCCTTATCATCTTCTTGAAGTTCATGAAGATTCACATCGAGAGCGTCGAATATTTCCTTGAGTTCTCTAAAATTCAAAACATAATCTATTGCACCTTCTAATCCGGTTTCTTTTATTTCTCCTTTTTTTGCGACACATGGGGCAATAAATACCACTTTAGCTCCTTGGTATAGTTCTTTTAATACTCTACCCGAAGCAATCATTGGAGAAACAGATGGTGATAAATGACTATAAATATCTGGATAGCTTTTTTTAATCATATTAAACCAGATTGGACAGCAACAGCTTGTTAAAAAGAAATCTTCTTCACTTTTTACAAGATGATTAAACTCAAAGGCTTCTTTAATCGTCAGAATATCTGCAAATAAAGCCACTTCAATCATATCTTCAAATCCTAAAATTTTAAAAGCACTTCTTAATTTCCCCATATTTACATCTTCACCAAATTGGCCTACTATAGCCGGAGCAACAGTAACATAAACAGGCGTTTTTTTATCTTTTAATAAATCAATGACCGGCATAAATTCGATTTTATCCGCTAAGGCTCCAAAGTCACAGGTCATTTCACTATAACCACAACTTATTGTTTCATTTAACCTTTTGTACATTTGCCTTTCATATTTTTCCGTTTTATGACATATACACTTTTCATTTGCACATTGCTCACAAGGACCTTCCAATTTAGAAACCACTGGTTGGTTAATGACCGTTAAATTTTCAAGAAGATTTAATTCGTCAGCGAATTCCTCATCTCCTTTGGGGTCTTGCCCTAGTGCGATTCGAATGTGATTTCTAATGAAGGGCATGTCAGCATCGTTAAAACCATACTTATCTTTTATATCATTCGCCAAATTATTTAAGTCAACGACACTATTCAAATTTCCATTCCAATATCTTTTTACTAGCTCACTAAAGATGTTCATCCTTTTCCTATCAAAATCCAAATATTTATCATCCATATACGCTTCTCCTAACTCTAAACAAATTTATTGAACTTCTAGTTGTCCCATCATTCCAGCTTCTTCATGTTCTAAAATATGACAATGATACATGAATATTCCTTTGTATTTAAATTTGACAATAATCCGAACCGTTTCTCCCGAGCCAACATAGACTGTATCTTTCCATCCTTGCTCATTGGCATTTGGTGCATTGCCGTTTCGACTAAGTACTTGAAATTGACTACCATGTATATGAAATGGATGTCCTTGACTTCCCATCATCATTGCTCTACTTGATGATATTTCCCAAATTTCAATATCACCAAAATTAACATTATCGTCAATTCGATTAATATCAAATTTTCTGCCATTTAATGTCACCATATGTCCCATTCCATCTAGTTCAATGGTTTTAATCCCTGTTGCTTGACTTTCATCAAGCCTTTCAATCGTTGATAGTATTTCAGGAATTTCCGTTTGATCAGTCACACTAGCACCAACTTTGAATGTCATAACTAATTCCTTATCACTGACTAATTCGATTGTTTCCCCTTCATTATATTTTGAAAAATCAATAATAATTTCTGCCCTTTCACCGGGTGAAATGAATAAGGAATCATTGACTAGCGGTCTTTCAAGCAATCCTCCATCTGAAGCTATTTGATAAAATTCATTGTTATCACTAAGTCCTATATTGAAGTTTCGGGCGTTGGCACCATTAAGGATTCTAAAACGCATTTTTCTTTGCTCTACCTCTAAAAATGGTGTTATAGCCCCATTGACCATGATATATTCTCCAAAGGCACCATCCATCATATTATCAATGTACATAAAGGAACCATCTTCATTAAAACTTCTATCTTGTAGAATCAAAGGGATGTCATTCACTCCATATTCGTTTGGTAGATTAAGGGACTCCGTGTTTTCGTCTTCAACAATAAGTAATCCTGCCAGTCCATAGTAGACTTGTATGGCTGCCGTCCCAATGACATGTGGGTGAAACCATAATGTAGCTGCCGGCTGATTTATAGTGAAACTGGGTTCCCATTTTGCTCCTGCAGGAATGACTTGACGGGGACCCCCATCTGCCGGACCTTCCAATTCTAATCCATGCCAATGAACGGATGTGCTGTCATTAAGTTCATTTGTTACATGCATTCGGACTTCTTCACCTCTACGGACTTTAATAACCGGTCCTAAATAACTACCATTATAGCCCATCGTTAAGGTTTGCTTGTTTCCAATAAAATTCGTTTTTCCCTCTTGCGCTATAATGTAGTAATCGGATATATTGATGTCTGGATTTTTGTCTTCTAACAAAACAGGTATAGGTAATATTTTATTACTCTTAAATGTGTTTTGCAAATAGTTCATATTTAAAATTACATAGCCAATAGTCAAGATTGCTAATCCACTAATGATACCGATTAATAATTTATATTTCATTATTTCGCCTTCCCTTTCAAATAAATCATAAGCAATATTCCTTGTTTACATTATACTATACAATTAGAATATGGCATAATTATGGTTATCCGACCAACTCTTTTTCCTATAACACAAAAAAATAGAATAGTTCTTTCGAACTACTCTATTTTTTTGAGAGACTGTTCATTTCCCGACAACCCCTTTTTCTGACTACTGAACTGCATATCCTGAACTAATATCTACTTTTTTTAGTCGTAATGAATTATAAACGACATTCAATGAACTTATGGCCATCGCTGCAGCTCCTAGCATTGGATGTAATAAACCAAGTGCAGCTACAGGGATAAATAATGCATTATAAAACCAAGCCCAGAAATAATTTTGCTTAATTTTGATAAATATCGCTCTAGATAGTTTGATTGCTGAGATTATTCCACTAAGCTCTCCTCTTACTAAGGTAACATCTGCTGCTTCTATAGCAATATCTGTTCCGGTTCCAATGGCTATTCCTACATTGGCTTGTTTCAATGCCGGAGCATCATTGATGCCATCACCTACCATTGCAACAGTTCCATACATTTTTTGTAATTTGACAACTTCTTCAACCTTGCCATCAGGTAAAACTTCTGCGATGACTTGACTAATTCCCACTTTTTTTCCAATGGCAGCCGCTGTTCTTTTATTATCACCAGTGATCATCGCTGTCTTAATACCAAGCGCTTCTAAAGCTCTAATAGCCTTAATTGAATCTTCCTTGATTGGATCTGCAACGGCGATAATACCTAATAATTGATTCCCTTTTGCAAGTAACATGGCTGTCTTTGCTTCTTCTTCCAATCGAATCAAATCTTGTTCATATTTTTCATAAGAAATGTTATTTTCTACCATCAATTTTCTAGTTCCAACAAAAACAATCTCTCCGTCGATTATTCCACTGACGCCCTTGCCGACAATTGCCTTAAAATCAACAAGCTCACCAAGTTTCATTTTTTCACTTTTTGCCTTTTCTACAATGGCATGAGCTAGTGGATGTTCAGAACCATTCTCTATCGTTCCTGCATAATAAAGAAATTCTTCATCACTAAATCCATTGAGTGTTATTAAATCTGTTACTTCCGGTTTTCCTTTTGTGATTGTGCCTGTTTTATCAAAAGCAATGGCATTGATTTCTTTGAATGTTTGAATGGCTTCGCCGTTTCTAATAAGTATTCCATTTTCGGCACCCATTCCACTTCCTACCATTAAAGCAGTCGGTGTTCCTAGGCCCAGTGCACATGGACAAGAGATAACTAGTACTGCCGTAGATGTTATAAAGGCTAATGTAAGCGGTGAAAGATCTGGATTAACCCAAGGTAAAAATGATGCTCCCCACTCAATAATTCCCAAGTGAAAGGCCGGAAAAACATTGAAAGAAATAAATGTAGCAATTGTAATTATAATAATTGCCGGAACAAAATATCCGGTAATACGATCTGCAAATTCTTGAATCGGAACCTTGGATCCTTGACATTCTTCCATCATTTTCACAACTTGAGATAGGAATGTATCTTTTCCGACTTTTGTTACTTTGACTTTTAACATGCCTTGTTTGTTTATGGTCGCACCGATGACTTCATCATCTATTTGACGTTTTACAGGCATCGATTCACCTGTTGCCATTGACTCATCGAGCAAACCATGTCCCTCAACAACGATTCCATCTGTAGGAACTTTATCGCCCGGACGAATAACCATAATGTCTCCCACTTGTAAATCTTTTGTGGGAACTTCAACCTCTTCATCATCGACAATAATTTTCGCAGTCTTGGCACCCATTTGAAGCAGTTTTTTAATTGCTTGAGATGCTCTTCCTTTTGCGCGTGCCTCCAAATATTTCCCGACTAAATGGAAGGTCATAATTGTTGTTGCCATTTCAATAAAGGATTGAATTGGAAAAAACAGACCCAATAAACCTATTAAATAGGGTGGAAGAGATCCTAATGTAACTAAAACATCCATATTCGGACTCTTGTTTTTTAGCGCTTTCCAACTCCCTATATGGACATGTAAACCGGTTCCAAAAATAATCGGTAATCCCAAAACAGCTATAATTGGCAAGTAACCAGGAATAGGCCATATAAACATATGAATAACCATGAGACTCATAATGATGCCAGTAAATACACTTGAAAATATCATTGTTTTTTTTGCCTTGTCCATTTTAACTTCATCTTCGTCAACAAGATTATCTTCATCTTCTAAGTCCAGCTCATAACCTAAGGAAGCAACTTTTTTCTGTAGGTCCATTAGCCTTACTTTTTTAGCATCATATTCAATGGTTGCCTTTTCAACAGCAAAGTTGACATTTGCTGTAACAATACCATCCATATTATTTAAAGATTTTTCAATTGTTCCTGCACAAGCTGTACAGCTCATACCTTTGATTTTTAATGTTACTTTATGTGTGTTTTTTTCTTCATCTAAAATGGCTTCGTAGCCTAAATTATCGACTGTGGATAAAATAGTTTTAACATCGACTATGTTGCTATCATAATCCACTTGACCTTTTTCAGTAGCAATACTTATATTTGCATTAATTATCCCGTCTAATGCATTTAGTTTCTTTTGTACATTATTGGAACAACTGCTACATGACATTCCATTTACTTTAAATTTTATGTGTTTAAAACTATTTGTTTGTGACATATCAAAACTCCTTTCAAATGATATTATTTCGTCAATTTCTTGAATGTTTTTAAAATTTCATCAACAACATCCAATTCACCATGCTGTAATTGATCGACAACACAGTTTTTTATATGGCTCTCGAGTAAAATGATTTGAACAGAGTGGAGTGCCGATCGCGAAGCTTCTATTTGATTAATAATGTCATCACAATAGCTTTCTCGTTCAATCATGTTTTTAATTCCTCGAATCTGACCTTCCACTTTATTTAAACGATCGATAACCGATTTTTGATTTTTGATTGCTTGTGCTGATGGAGTCTTTTCTATAATCTGTTTCATAATTGCACCTCCTTATCCTTAATATACCATACCCCCCTAGGGTATGTAAAGATATTTTTTATATTCACTCTATTATTTTTTCAGAAGCGACCCCCTCAACAATCTGAATCACCCGATCTGCTTGAGTCCTAGCATCTTCAGGATTGTGCGTAACCATTATGGTTGTAATGCCAATCTGTCGAATAATTGCAAAAAGTTCTTCACGAACACTTTGAAGTAAATGTGTGTCAAGATTGCTAAAGGGTTCATCAAGCAATAAAATTTTTGGCCTTGGCGCAATAGCTCGAGCGAGTGCAACACGTTGCTGTTGACCACCGCTTAATTCATGCGGATATCTTTTTTCATATTCTACTAAATTGACTAAACCAAGGACTTCTTCGACTCGTTTTTTTCTCTCGGTGATCTTCATTCCTATAAGTCCGTATTCAATATTTTTCGCTACCGTCATATGCGGAAACAGTGCATAATCTTGAAATAGCATGCCTATGCCTCGTTTTTCCGGATTGACAAACCTTCTCTTGCCAAATAAACACTTGTCTCCTAAAAACATCTCACCTGCTTTAGCTTTTTCAAGGCCTGCAATTACGCGAAGTAAGGTTGACTTTCCACCTCCACTCGGCCCAACAACTGCCAGTACTTCACCCTTTGTAAGTTCTAAATTAATATTTTTCAATGTTTCAGAACTTGCATTATCATACTGAAAGGAAATATTATTTAGTTTGATCATATCTTGGTCCCCTTTCTTATAAAACTAAGCAAAATCAGTGCAAAAACACTCACGCAAATAATAATCAGAGAATAGACACTGGCTTCATGAATCATCTCATCTCCAGCATAGGTATATACTCGTGTTGCCAATGTATCAAAATTAAATGGTCTGAGTATTAGGGTTAAAGGCAACTCCTTTAACACGTCAACAAAGGCTAAAATAGCTGCACTTAAAATTGCCGGCTTTAATATTGGAAAATCAACATACCTAAATGTATACCACTCCCCACGCCCCAAAAGTTTACTGGCTTCATAATATTTTTTGCCCATCTTGCTAAATCCGGATTCAATGCTATTGAAACCAATGGCCATAAACCTTATGGTTAGAGCAAAGATAAGGATAAACTTGCTGCTCGTTAGAAATAAATTCTTGACATCAAGAATACCATATAGGCCAGATAGACTACGATCCACATAGATAAAAGTAACTAGGACTCCGATTGCTATGATCGACGCAGGAATTGAATACCCTAAAATAACAATTCGCGCATATATTTTTGACACTATACTCGGATTAAGCCTATTCAAGTTTCCAATAAGAATACCACAGGCAACCACAAGAACTGTCACAATAACTCCAACACTTATGGTATTAAATAGAATAGAGCCTAATCGTCGCATAACATTGGTTTGTTTAGCAATAGAACTCCACCAAGCTAATTGGGTAATTGGAATAATCAACGAAAACAATAGGTAAACAAAGGTAAGCACATAAAACACTGCTTTATAGATTTTTGAGGCACTCTTTTTTACACCTCGGTCTGATATCGCCCGGGCTTGACTCAAACGTCCTCGACCTCTAAAAAACTGCTCCACCAATAATATAATAATGACAATACTCATGAGACTAGCCGCTAACCTAACCGCACCATCCACATCACTCATGCCAAACCATGTTTGATAAATAGCTGTACTAAAGGTTGGAATACCAAAATAACGAACTAATCCATAATCATTTAACACCTCCAACATTACAAGTACGATTCCACCGACTAACGACCCTCTTGACATAGGTAAAATCACTCTAAAAAAAGTCGATGTCTGATTTCTTCCTAATAGTCTTGATGATTCCTCTATGGTTTTGGGTAATTTATCAAAGAAACCTTTGCTTATAAGTATGACATAGGGCATCAGAAATAAACTAAAAACAAATATTGCACCACCTTTAGATAAAATATCAATTCGAATAGGCTCTAAGCCAACTTGATTAAGAATTCTATCTAAGGTTCCAAAAGGTGTAAAAATCCCTCCATAAACATAAGCGGCAATATAAGGTGGAATTGCCATTGGTAAAAACAAAACACTTTCAAGCAACAGTTCAAACCGCCATTTGTATTTTGATAATGACCATGCGAAAAACGTACCAAGTATTCCCGTTATCACACCGACTCCAGCCACAAGAACCAAGGAATTACGAATATAGTCTGCCAAAACATATTCCTTAATATGTAACCACGATTCTGTAACCGGGTGAAAAAGTCGAATGAAAATAAAAACTGATGGCAATACAATGGCTGTTATAATAAATGTAACGATGACAAAAAGGGGACTAAGTCCCCTCTCTCTAATTTTCATTAACAATTATTGCCAACCAACTTCATTAAATAATTTAACTGCTTCATCATTGTATTCACCTAACAACGATAAATCAATATTTTGAACCTTAAATTCTCCAAAACTTTTTAGTAAATCTGATGGATCTACTGCTTCATTGACAGGATATTCATAGTTTGCACTTGCATAGTTATTTTGCGCTTCTTCTGCCGTTAAAAATTCTAATAATTCAGTCCCTGCTTCACTATTAGAACCATATTTCGTTAATGCAGCTCCACTTATATTGATATGAGTTCCGTTCGTCTCTTGATTTGGGAAAAACACACCAATCTGCTCACCAACTTGTACTTCCACCTCATCGGATGAATTAAGCAATTTTCCAACATAGTATGTATTAACAATGGCCACATCACCTTCCCCTGCAACAAGGGCTTTCATTTGGTCTCTGTCATTTCCCTTAGGAGTTCTTGCCAGGTTAGCTACTAACCCTTGTGCCCACTCTTTAGCTTCTTCTTCACCATTTAATGCAATAAATGATGCTAAGAGTGATTGGTTATAGATATTAGCTGATGACCTTACCAGAATCCTTCCTTCCCACTCAGGTTCGGTTAACGCTTCATAGGTCGATAAAGTATTTGGATCCACTCTATCTAGTGCATATGTTATAACTCTTGCTCTAACTGTTAATGCAGTCCAGAGATTATCTGTAGCTCTTAATTGTTCCGGCACGTTTGCTTCTACAGTGTTTGAATCAAATGCTTTTATTAGATCCATCTTTCCGGCTCTATATAACCTTCCTACATCTGATGTCACAATAAGATCAGCTTCTGTATCTTCACCTTCTGCACTTAATCTTTCAAGCAATTCATCTGAACCTGCCGTAACGACATTCACTACAATACCTGTTTCCTCTGTAAATTTATCGTATAGGGCTTGGTCAGTATCATAATGCCTGTCTGTATAGATATTAACCATTTTCGCTTCTTCTGACCCACATCCAACAACACTAACCACTAGTACTGCTAGGATGATGATTGCTAATATTTTTTTCATCTCTTTCCTCCATGTATATTTGATATTGATATTCATTTGCATAAAACGGATTATAAATGAGAATCCCTCTCATGTCAATGTCTATTCATGAAAAAAATATAATATGGTAATATTTTAGAATATTACACCACCTCCATAAAAAATCCACAAACATACTATATAGTATGTTTAAAAAGATTATCGGAGGTATCTATGAAAAAAACATTATTAATTACAGGCAGTATCGCTACTCTTTTACTTGTTATCGTATTAACCCTTCTTACCAATCCTACACCGACAGTGGAAACACTTGAAACAACGGACAAGGGTGACCTAGTCATTCAAAAAAATGCAATTACAAAAACCGCATCTTTTTTTCCATATAAATCTAATGGGACATATATGGAAATTATTGCCGTTCAAGCAATTGACGGTTCGGTTCGAACAGCTTTAAACACTTGCCAAGTTTGCTATTCTTCAGGCCGAGGCTACTATGAACAACTCGGTGATGTTCTAATCTGCAATAACTGCGGAAATCAATTTACCATCGACCAAATCGAATTACAAAAAGGCGGCTGTAATCCGGTTCCAATTCTTGAAGATATGAAAACAGAAACTCAAGATCAGATTTCTATTCCATCGGATCAACTGACTGAATTTGAACCTTTATTTTCAAATTGGAAGAGATAGTTATGACGACGCTAAATGTTGGTGGGATGACGTGTTCACATTGCGAAGAAAAAATCTCCGTTGCACTCGCTTCAAATCGTGGCGTAGAAAAAGCAACTGCAAATGCATCAAAAAATCAAGTCTATATTGAATTTGATGATTCTTTAATTAATTTGCAACAAATATCAACGATTATTGAGGATAACGGATATATTCTTTTATCAAAAGATAGTAATACCATTAAAGGAAAAGTTTTTCTTATTTTTATTCTACTATCTATAAGCTTCCTTGTTTTAAAATATGCCAATCAACTCTCCTATGATTTTGTTCCAAGCGTTCGTCAAAATATGGGCTATGGCGCGCTCTTTTTGGTCGGGCTGATAACCTCTGTTCATTGTGTTGCAATGTGTGGCGGAATAACAATAAGCCAGTGCCAGCGATATATTAATACACACCCAAGCAAACCCAGTCTCTTATACAACCTTGGAAGACTCATCTCTTACACTGTCATTGGTGGAGTCATCGGTGGAATAGGGTCCGTTTTAAGTTTTACCGGTCAAATGAGAGGATATATAACCTTATTTGTAAGCTTCATTATGTTATTAATGGCCATTCGCATGCTAAAACTTTTAGACCTTCCAAGGTTTAAACTCCCTCGTTTAAAAATTGGAAACAACCCTTTTGTCATTGGACTTGCTAATGGATTTATGCCCTGTGGACCATTACAATCTATGCAACTATATGCTCTTGGAACCGGTAGTGTCGTTCAAGGCGCTCTATCTATGTTCTATTTTAGCCTTGGTACTTTCCCGCTCATGTTTGGATTAGGATTTATTAGTTCTTTACTTAATCATAAATTTTCAAAAAAAATTCTAAGGTACAGTGGTTTGCTTATTTTTATTTTAGCACTTAGTATGTTCTCAAGAGGTGCTGCGTTAGCAGGTATAATCTTGCCTTTTCAAAACAATGCAAATCTTGTTGATTCTGTTCAGGTGGATGATTATATGCAAGAAGTTTCAATTGACTTAACTTCGAGTAGTTATACACCCATTCGTGTTAAAGAAGGAATTCCTCTCCGTTTCATCATTAATGTTGATTCAAAGGACCTAAATGGATGTAATAATCCAATAACAATTCCTTCGATCAATATTGAACACACACTCGTTCCGGGAAGAAATGAAATTATTTTCACGCCGGAAAAAACAGGAAAAATAGCCTATACTTGTTGGATGGGAATGATTACAAGTTATATAGAAGTCGTTGCAGATTAACACAATGTTTATTATAATAAAGCAGAGGTGTTGAAAATGAATCAAACCATACTAATCGTTGAAGACGAGCCAAAAATCGTTGAATTTATTCAATCATATATTGAAAATGCAGGTTATCAAGCTTTGGTCGCTGAAAATGGTCGCGATGCACTTAGTTTTTTTCGACAAAGTCAGATTGATCTGGTTCTTCTCGACCTTATGCTTCCGGATTTATCCGGTGAATCCATCTGTAAAGTCATTCGTCAAGAATCAAATGTACCTATTATAATGATTACCGCTAAAACTGACGAATCTAGTATTATAGCAGGGCTTAACATGGGTGCTGATGATTATATAACCAAACCCTTTAGCCCTAGACAACTTATCGCTCGCATTCAGGCATTATTTAGGCGTTCTCATCTTATTGAAGACCGTTTAACGCTCTGTGTAACCGGTCCATTTCAGATATCTGAAGATGACTATTCAATCTTATTGAATGGTTATAACCTATCCCTCACTGCGACTGAATATAATCTTTTCATGACATTATTGAAAAGACCATCAAAAGTTTTTACACGTGAAGAATTAGCGACAATTGCTTTTTCAGGCACATATGAAGGTTATAACAGAAGTATCGATTCGCACATTAAGAATATTCGAAACAAGATTGCTAACCACTCAAAAACAGATTATATTAGAACAGTTCGAGGCATCGGATATCAATACTATGAAGAAGAAGGTCTAAAATCAAATGAAAGCAACCCTTAAATCCCAACTCATTCTTTCCTATGTTTTACTTACATTCATCATAATCGGAATAATTAGCTTTTTAGTGAACATAACCATTCAAAAAGGATTTGAAAACTATACTTCTGAGAAACATAATCAATTAGTTCTGGAGTTGATTAATTCTATTGAACATGACTTTTCAACCAAAAAAAGCTTCGACACACAATATCTTGAGCATATTGGTGTTGAAGCTATTGAGAAGGGACTCATTCTATCCATTTACGATACTAATAATATACTTGTCTGGTCGGCGATGGATCATAACTTTGGTCTATGTGAATCAATGATGAATAATATTAGAGAGAATATGTATACCCACTATAACCAGTGGGATGGACACTACACAGAAGACGCTTTTGAATTAAATATAGCCAATCGAAATATAGGAAAAATTACGATTGGCTATTTAGGTCCATTTTACTTTAATGAAGAAGAACTATACTTTTTATCTTCAGTCAATCGCATCCTTCTTCTTGTATCAATGGGTTCTATGCTTGTAGCTATATTAATAGGTATCCTTATTTCCAAAAGCATCATTACGCCAATCGAATCCGTCATTCATTATTTGAATCATATTCAGGACACTTCAACTTCATCGCTTCCAAAGCATTCTTATCATAGTCAAGAAATTCAGAACCTATACATAAGCGCTTTAACCTTAGAGCAACGTATCCATGAGCAAGAAAAGTTACGTAAGCAACTAACTCAAGATATGGCCCACGAAATAAAAACACCTTTAGCCTCTATTCAAGGACAACTTGAAGCAATGATTGACGGTATATTTCCCCTCACAACAGAGCGTATTCATAGTTGTTATGAAGAAATCATCCGCATTAAATCATTAATCCAAGAAGTTGAAGCACTCTCTTCAATAGAAAATAATACGGTTTTGCTAAATTTTGATTATTTCAATTTACACACTTTAGTATTGGAACTTTCGACTGCCTTTCAGACAAGTCTTTTAGAACAAGATATGTCAATACATATAAGATACGGTAGTAACTATGATGCCCAAGCTTATGCAAACTTTTATGGTGATTTTGATAAAATGAAGCAAGTCTTTTATAATCTTACTTCAAATGCTATAAAATATGCCGGGACTGGTACAAAAATAGTCATTCAGTTAGATAATGATACCAAGGGTAATTATATGATTCATTTTCTAGATAACGGTCCCGGCGTGCCAGAAAAGGATATCCCTTTCATTTTTGAGCGTTTTTATCGTGCCGACCTTTCTCGCTCAGGACATATGGGCATAGGTATCGGCCTAACCTTAGCGAAAACAATTATATCCAAACATTCCGGACAGATTTCTTATCAAAACAAGGTAAATGAAGGTGCTCATTTTTTAATATCTCTACCTTCGGTTACTTTTTTCAATTCACAACAATGAAGTTTTCCTTCTCCATATGTGGATTTGTTTTGATCCGCAATTTTATTAATAAACTTTTCCCATTTTTCTTTTATTTTTTTCATAAAATCACTCCTTTCATAACCTTTATGCCTTATTATCTCTAAAGAATATGGCATAAATATGACGATTGGGAGCTAATCCAAATAAATCTTAATTCTTACAGATCCACAGCTTTTTTCGCTTATATTGATGTCGACAATGTTGGGGTCTTTTCTAACTCCATTTTCAATGGATTCAATAATCTTGGCAAAATCCATTCCATCTAAGTCAATACCATTGTCCTTCATCGCATCTTTTGCTTCTTTTGGTATAAGCTTATCAATCTCATCCGTGATATTACCAAAAACTTTAAAAATACTTAGTGGAATATTCACATTCACATTTATATCTTCTTCATCAATCAAGACTCGAACTTTTAACACTGTAAATTTATGCTTTGGGTATGTATTTTCAGTCTTTGATGATGTTTGCGACTTGTCAGATGTTTCTTTCGGTTCTTCTAATGCATTTAGCAACTCCAAACCTTCTAATGCTGTTATTTTTCCTTCTTCAATCATTTTTAAAATGCGTTCTTTTTCGTTCATTTTCTCACCCTCCTAACCCTTTAATTCATTCAATCTTTTGGTTGCTTCAGCCGCAGTAATCTCTCCATTTTCTAATTGTTCTAAAATGATTTCACGGTCGTTGGATTTTTCCACATTGTTTATTTCTTCTTCTTGTACATGAAAACCTAAGGCTTCAATTAAATTGTTTAGCTTTCCTTTGACTGTGGGATAACTAATTCCCAACTCTCTTTCAACTTCTTTTATGCTTCCTTTACATTTAATGAATGCTTTCAAAAAATACAAATCTTCTTTTGGCAAACTACAAAATTCACACGGATTAAATTGGCCTTCAATATTCGTATGACATTTATGACAACTTAATTTTGTAATTGTTAACCGTTCTCCACAAACCGGACATTTTCCCGGAGCATTATATTGCATCTTGCCACCTCCATAAAATAAAAACAATAACATGTTTCACAATAATACCTCACACAATAATAATAACCCCGAATCTTACTTTTGTCAATTAATCTATTAATATAATTAAATTAAAAATTGATATAATTAACATTAGAGTTAATTATATCAATTTATTAATGTTTTGATATTAATCATTTACGACTTCATAAGGCCAATCAATAATACCACCAAAGTCATAAACTTGTGTATAACCTTTCTCTATAAGATAATTTGATGCCACTTCACTACGATTACCACTTCGACAGTATACAAGAATCACTTGGTCTTTATCTTCAAGCGACTCGAGCTTATCCGCTAAAATATCATTAACCGGTAACAATATCGCATCTTCAATATACCCCATGTCGTATTCTTCTTGGGTCCTTACATCAAGTATAATATTGCCTTCAACCATCATTTCTTTGGCCTTTTCGGGTGTTATTCTACGATATTCAGCTTCTGCTGTTGATGAATCTTCTGACGTTTCTTCTGATGAGCATCCACTAATTAATACAAGTAATATAACAAGTATTAGAAGTTCGATTCCCTTTTGTTTTTTTAACATATGATCATTCCTTTAATCTAGAATAATTTTTTAATGGAGCCTAAAACATCCTCTGCTTTATCTGCAGAAATTTTTGCTTTTACCGCTTGGATAACGGATTCGATTTGATCATCGGGAAGATCCATTCCAACAACAGATTCGATGGCCTTCACAGGTTCATCCTTAAACTCTTTAGCAAAATTAGGGTTCTTTTGAATTTTATCTACTATCTCTTCAATTTTAGCTTTAATATTCATATGCATCCTCCTTATTCATTAATGATAATCCTCAAATTCATATTTGTCAAACTTGATGATAAGGCGCACATGATTTTCTCTCAATAATGTGTGTCGAAATAACTTTATGGGTAAATTCTTCTTTCGTTTGTCCTATTGAATCAATCAAAACCCTACTGCATTCTGAACCTATCTTTTTAGCATCTTGAGCTACTGTCGTAAGCGACGGCGTAATCCAATCCAATAGCTTAATATTATCAAAACCGATGATGGATATATCTTCAGGAATCCGAATTCCATGTTCATAGCAACATTGCATTGCACCAAGAGCCATTATATCGCCCGCAATAAAAACTGCAGTTGGAATCGATGCTAGCGACACCAACTGATCCATCGCTAGTTTTCCATATTTAAAATCGAAATACCCTCCACTCACAACGTACTCTTCATTAATCTCAATGTTTGCATCGAAAAGTGCCTTTTCATAACCTTTTTTCCGCTCTCTTCCTGCATAAGTAAATTCATTCCCATAAATATGAGCAATATCTGAGTGACCTAATTCGACTAAGTACATTGTTGCCTGATACGCACCATCAAAATGATTTGATACAACGGAATGCGTATCTTCATTTGGAATATCAAAAAGAACCACAGGTATTGAACTATGAATTAACTGTTGAATGCTCTCACTGTTATGATCTGTACATAAGATAAAAACACCATCTACATTTTGTTGTTGACAATGGTCAAGATATGATCCCACTCCGGTATTTCCAATATGATTTGAAATCAAAATCATGCTATAACCTCGTTCTTCAATAGACGCTCTGAATGCTTCAATAATTCCTGAGAAGAAAGGGTGATTGAGCCCCAAGCCAAGCAATTCATCCAAAATAACACCGACCGTAAATGATCGTTTCATCACGAGTCCTCTCGCATGGGCATTAGGTATATAACCATATTCTTTTGCTGTTGCGAGAATGGTTTTTTTTGCTTTATCGCTAATATCTGTATAGTTATTTAAAGCTTTAGATACTGTCGTCGTTGAATAACCTGTTGCTTTCGCAATATCTTGGATCTTTACCATAATTGTAACCTCACCATTTTCTGTCTTTCAATTACGTATAATATTATGCCTTTTAATGTTTTTTGTCAATAAATGATTATTCAAAGACCACAGATATCTGTTTTATCTTCTGTTCCCTTAGGCGTTTTACTTCCATTTCACTTAAATATAGACTATTTATCTTTTTTCCATCAATTGTTATTGATTTGACTTGAACTGAATCATTACCGTATGTGTTTTTCCTCTTTATATTGACATATGTCACTTGAGTATATCCAAACAAAGTAAACGCAACTTTTCCGTCATCATCAAAAAATTCCCCCGGTAAAATAGGTTCAAAACTAAACCTTAGCTTATCTTCCTTCACTTCAACACTTGACTTGCCGACAAACATTAAATACCAGAGATGTAAAGCTTCTGCCGTCGAACCGCTTAGACGGGCGACAAAACCTTGTCCTCTGACAGATTCGTCTGGATTTCGACTACTCGCTAAAAATGACGAATTCTCTGTAGTCGGCCGGCCATAATGCTCTGGAGCAAGAAATGGTATAAAGTTGGTCTTTATCGCTTTCATGTATTCTTCTGTTGTGCCAGCCTGTAATAAGCCTAACAGATATTTATAGGTCATATGTAAAAACACGGATTCTCGCTCAAGCCAACCAGGAGTAAATGCTCGAATTCGTCCGATTTCAATGGTCTCATCATCTAAGTGTGCTGATGTCTTATACATTTTCAGTTCCTGATCGTAAATATCTGATGCTTTGATTTTCTTAGCAAGAAGAAGCGCATCTTCTTTTGAACAAACTTTTAATAGTCTTGCTGGTGCTTCTAAAAAAGCAGGTAGGGCCCTTGCTGTAAACGAATGAATATTAACTTTTTTTAGGCCATAAGATGTTATCCCATCAATGATGTCATACTGGTTCGCTTCATATACAAAAAATGTTGGGATAAGACCGTCTTTCATGTCTTTTGCCTTATTGATTCCGCCTTGAAGTTTTTCTTGCATCCATCTAAACAAAGTAAGGTATTTAACTTTTTTGTTTTCCTCATGAGTATTATTCATATAGTAACACGTCTTATTTCGATATGATTCTTTGATTGTTCCAGCAATTATCCACCATTTCATTGCATCGTCTACTCTATGCTCAATGATTTGTTCTGCAAGTTCATCTGTATCTTTTAAAATTGATACAGTATCTTTTGCAACAGTTTCCAGTTCATCTATTAAAAACTCAACCACTCGCAAAAGCTCTATGGATTCACTCATTCCTGACCCAAAAAGTCCTGGCAATCCGTTCATTGCATCATTCCAACCTGGTTTTTCAGCCTCCATTTCAAGACCCATTCCTTCAGGGTCAAGGTTCAAAAACTTTGTTAAGACAAGTGTGACTAACTTGTTAAATAAGGTCGTTTGAATGATTTGTCCATCTTTGTCCGTCATCCATTGGCCACGATAATCAGGATTTTGTTCAATGCTTTCTAGTGCTCCATATTGCCGTACTTTTCCATCTTTAGTTATTCCGTATTTATCAGTTCTTGGACGTACTTTATAGGGCGAATGGTAATATCGATAATTTTTTTCTTTAAATAAAAGTGTTTCCATTTTGTCCGGATAAACTTTTTTAAAACTATCAATCAAATCTTGATTATATGTAAAATGGTCACTCCAATACCCTTCTCCAAAATCAGCATCAATTAGTTGCTCGCTATAATAGATGACTATTTCAATAACTGATTGCATTTCTTGTCGCCTAACCACTTTAGACAAATCGCCCGGCGTGAACTTTTTTTGAATAATCTTATGAATATTCTCAATTGATTCATGCGAAAGTTCACTATTTTTTAATGCTTTCACACAAGCTTCCACGTTCTCCTTTTGTACAATAAATTTAATGCCTTCTATTTTCAATGGATTATAACCATCCGCTTGAATTAAATTATAAAACTGCCAAATATTAAATGACTTCACCTTTGGATTAAACAATATATCCAAGCGCCGGTTTTGATTCACATCACGATAGTTTCCATTTCCTTGGGAATAGTATGACGGTTCAATGGAAAAGAAATTATAGTCTCTTTCTGGATCTCCATGTTTACGTGAATATATATGATATACCTTATCTTGATTCTTTCCATCAAAAATAAGTGGATATCCTCCACGCATCACATTATCTAAATAACATTGTTTAATATATTCATCAAATATGGGGAAAGCTGTTTGTGTAGCTACATTTGCGCAGAGTTCTTCAATCACCGAATCTGATTCTTTCAATTGTTCTTGGACAAATGACTTTCTGTCTAGTGACGCTTCAAAACTTTTAATCTTATCAAAAGAATCACTATATCCATAAATACTATTAATTATCGTTTGTTCACCTGGAGCTAAGCAAACTTTCTGATATTGAAAAGCACATGGCACTTTATTTTCATTCACTTGACCGTTTTCTATTTGTTTAATAAAGCCATCTGATTCAAACCCAATAGCTTTTTTTAGATCTGTGCAGTATCCAAAAACACAATCTGGGTCTATAATTAAAGGGCTCTCTTTTTCATTCCCCAAAAAGAAAAAGCCTTGATTAACATCTGTAACTTCAGCCTCATCTTTTGTACTTGTCTTCATTTTGTAAAAGGGTATTGTATCTGGGTGCTCGACAACCATAAAAGAGCGCATCAAATTACTCATAGACTTATAATCATCATTACTAATACCATACGGAAGTATTGTCGCCATACCGTCGACAACTTCGAATTCTACTGCTATATCTTGTAAATTTTCAATAGTTACTTGACGAATTAATCCACCAAAAGGCTGATTCACCATTGTTGTGTAGTTTACTCGAACATCAAGTTCATCATTTATATTTTCTTCTAGAAAAAAAGATGCGCGTTGAACCCCCATCTTGCGTTTATTCTGATCTGAAGTGCCAATGAAAGGTTCAATAGTATGGCCATCATTAAACTTAATAAAGGTTCTAAACCCATATGTAGATACATAACGATAAGCTCCATTGGCCGGAAAAAACTCCATCATTGAATGATCCTTATCTTGAATTCCAAAACTAGAAATTCCTTGACCTCTATTTACGTAAAAAGCCCAAATAGGAATACCTTGCTCTCCTGCAATTCCGGGCAAAAAACTGCTAAATGTCTTTTGCCGATGATAATCTTCAATAATAAATCGTTTTTTTTGATCAAAATAATAGTCTGACATAGTTTTCTCCTTTTTTAAAATTTTCGAAAACGTTTTCGTATTTTGATTATAGAACTTTACATTATTTTTGTCAATACTTTTCCTATTATTTATTAAACTTTTACAAGCTGTACTACAAACTTGCATCCAATGCTACGATGACTATCAAACATGAATTTTCCTCCATGTCGAGCAACAATTTTATCAACAATGGATAGACCAAGGCCTGATCCTTGAACGTTATGATATGTGGTTTCACCTCGAACAAAAGGTTTTGTTATATCACTATATATTTCTTTTGGAATACCAATTCCATCATCCTCGAACACTAAACTGACGTAATGTGTATCTTCAAGAACTGAAACATATATTTTTGTTTCTTTTGAATTATATTTAATCGAGTTTGTAATAAGATTATCAACAACTCGACTAATAAGACTCTTATCTATATCACCAAATATACTTTTAGGCGGTATATTAAAATCATATTCGAATTGTTGTTCATCCAATACAGGAATTATTCGTGCGATTTCTTCTCGGATAAATTCACATATATCGGTTTTTTCACAATTCATATTTACTTCATCATTTTCCAGTTTTGAGAGTTGCAATAAATCATCGGCAATTTTTACAGCCCGCATACTATCATTATAGATAATCTTATAATAACTTAATCGTTTCTCACTTGATAGATCCGGATTATTTAATAAATATTCACAGTAGCCTGTAGAACTCATTAAAGGATTTTTTATGTCATGGGATATATCTAAAATCAAGTCACGTCGTGTATTTATCTGAGATTGAATCTTGTCCGCCATTTGATTATAAATGTCAGCCAAATTAGCTATGATGTTTTTCTTGTGAATTTCTATGCGTTTTTTATAATCCCCTTCACTAAAGGCCTTCAAATTACTTTCTAATTCAAGAATCGGTTGTATATACTTATTGGCGGTAGATGTTGTAAAAATCCATGTGATTATAAATAGTAAGACTATAAATACCAAAAACAAAAAAGCTAAAAAAGGAATGACTATTGCTTGGTCATGTGGTGTGATATTTCCATTATAGTAAAACGAAAACATCATTCTTACAGACGATGGAAGGGCAATGATTAACCAATATCCATCTGCTTTCTCTGAATAAGCAACTTGATAATTATAAGGCGCATCGATTTTTTGTGAATCTATTAAAAACTTTGCCCATTCCATTTTTTTGAATTGCTGAGCATCCAAGAAATCATTGCCTTCTTGATGTATTAATTTCATTTCTTCATCTAGCACCGCGATACCACCATTATTTTCAAGTATTTGAGAATAATTTGTTTCTCGAAAATCTTCAACTAAGTATTCCTTTATATCGATTTTTTGGCTAATGAGTTTTCCTTTAATAAACTGATTCGATATGATAAGTATCAAATATATAATCAGTATCACCAATAGACTTAACAAAAACATTTTCAAATAACTCATTAGCATGTTTTCTCGGATATCCTTTTTCGTATGCTTTTTCATTCCTTCACCTCAACCATTTTATAGCCAATTCCTCGTATCGTTTTCAGCATCGTTTTATCCGAATCAATCTTCCCCCGAATATTACTGATATGTACGCGAATCGTATTATCATCATATAGGTATTCATCTTCCCATATTGCCCTATATAATTGCTTGGCAGTAAATACTTTATTCATATTTTGTAAAAACAATACAAGGAGTTTCATTTCCTTGGCATTGAGTTCAATCTCCTGCCCATCGAATCTACATGTATAAGAATCCGTATCTATGATTAATTTTCCATTCTTCATGATTGAACTCTTTTGTCTTTCAGCTACTGTATAACTATAGCACCTTCTCAAGTTTGCAGCGATTCTTGCCTTTAGCGCTTCCATGGAAAATGGTTTTGTCAAATAATCATCTGCACCTAATCCAAGTCCCATAACATAATCAATTTCTTGATCCCTTGACGTAATAAAAATGGCAGGTACCGTACTTTCTTCTCGGATTTTTTTCAACAAATTAAACCCATCTAAACCGGGCATAATAATATCAATCAACATTAAAGAAATGTCTTGGTTTTGAAAAATTCTAAGTGCTTCCAAACCGTTTTGGGCTTTTAAAACGCGATATCCAGATTCTACTAAATTCAGTTCAATCAAACTTGCAATATGATTGTCATCTTCTGCCACTAAAATTGTATGCATAGGTCAACTTCCTTTCAAATTTCAAGACTTATTTTTCATGTTGCACCAATAAATCAATGGTATTTTTACAAAACAACTCATTTTCATTAATCCATGGACTGTGCCCAGAATGTTCAAACCAAATTAACTTTTTGTCTGGTGCCTGTAAATGATTAAAATAATCTTCTGCTAAGTCAACCGGTGCATTTAGATCATGACGTCCAACAAATAAATAAATTGGAATATCTAATTCTGTATGCTCTTCTCTTAAATCAATCTCCCATAATTGTGGATATAAATTTGAAAATGTTGTCACTACACCTCGGAAAAAATTTATTTGGTCTAAAACACCGTATTCTTCAGACGCTAAATCCTCAAACGTAGAATATCCCGGATTCTGTATATTTGGATTATGTGACATCTCTTCACTCAAATATTGTAAATAGACGCCTGCTTTAAGGGCAATATTATTGCCATTATAGGGTGGTGGTCCCATCTTATTTAGGTCATTGACTTTATCTAAATCATTTTTTTCTTTTGCACGTTCAAGAGCAAGTGCATAGCACCTTTGTTCCGTTTCAGCAAAGTCAACCATTTGACCGGTTCCAATGAATGCATAATAGGACTCTGGCATTTCCTTTGCTAAAAAAATACCTAATATACTTCCCCATGATTCTCCCATTAAATATATTTTATCTCTTTGAAAGTTATTTCGCAAATACTTTGTTAATGCTAGTCCATCTTCAACATAAGTATCCAATGAAATAGCTTCATTTGGCATAGCGGAATAAGATTTTCCCGAACCAGGTTGTTCCCAATTGACAACAACAAATTCTTCTTCAAGTTCAGCTAAGTTTCTTCGTACTGCTCCTAATTGACTTCCTCCCGGTCCACCAGCCAAAAACAAAAGAATTGGATTGTCCTTGTCATTTCCTCGTATACTCAGCCATTCTTTTTTTCCGTTGACATCCACTTGAATTAATTCTGCAATTCCTGTATCTTGTTCAATTTCAGGCGTATGAGCCCTTCCTTGTGTTACAATCGTTATCGTCAGTAGTCCGATAACAAAAATCAATGTCATGAGTGAGGTTTTTTTTACTTTTGGATAAGATCCCATGGCAAATTGGATAAAACCGATTATTAAGCCGACTAGGCTACCTACTAATGTGAATGTAAATAAAATTGTTTTAATCATTTTTCTTGCTCCTTTTTAATTTATTGTATAGTCTTACTTTAACTCACAATAATTTACCAGAGCTTTATCCAACCTTAAATATAGATTAAATTTGACATGTTAAAACACATATGATATATTTGTATGCACAAACAAAAGGGGTGATTTTATGAATGAAAATATGGACTTAACAGATAATGAATGTCAATTAAATAGCTGTTTATTTTTCTCTCTTTCAAAAGTTTCAAGAGCCCTAAAGAAAGAGGCTGATGATCGATTTTCTGTGACCGGTTTATCACCGAGTCATGCCTTTATTCTTTATATTGTATGTCTTAAACAACGAATCCATCAAAAAGAGGTTGGCGATTATCTGATGTTAACCCCTTCAACAGTTACTCGCTTCGTAGAAAAGCTAGAATCTAAAAAACTTGTCATAAAAGAAGTCGAAGGAAAAAATGTCTACCTATGCGCAACATCTCAAGGAGAAGAATTAAAAACTCATGTTATGAAGGCATGGGATTCTCTTAACAAAGTAATAAATTCAACATTATCTGATGAAGAAAAGAAAATTTACATTGAACTGAATAACAAGATATTAGCGCATTATGACTAATACGATTTTAAAGGAGAATATATAATGAATAAAACAATTGAACTTATAAAAGACCATCGTTCCATAAGAGATTTTAAAGAAGATTCTATCGAGGACAGCATGATTGAAGAAATCATTCATGCCGCTCAAGCAATGCCCAATTCAATTAACGGCCAACAAACATCTATTATCGTAGTTACCGATAAAGATAAAAAATCTAAGCTTGCTGAACTTGCCGGTGGACAGCCGTGGATTGAACAAGCTCCCTTATTCTTACTATTTGTAATAGACTTTCATAAAACTGATTTAGCAGCCAAAAAAAATGGCTTAAACCAAGTGATCCATGAAAGCGTTGAAGGAACTATGGTTGGCACGTTTGATGCCGGTCTAAACATGGGGGCAGCTATTATTGCTGCTGAATCATTAGGTCTAGGTGTCGTTCCTATTGGTGGTATTCGAAGAAGTCCCGATGAACTCATTGAACTTTTTGAGTTGCCTGAAAAAGTATTTCCAGTTGCCGGTTTGGCAATAGGTCATCCAAATAGTTCCTCAAAGAAAAAACCAAGATTGCCTATGGATACTTTTCGACATAACGACGTCTATCAAGCCAAGAACCTATTAAAATCAATCGATCATTATGATGCGCATATGACGGATTATTTAAAAGAAATTGACAGAGAACAAGAAGGCAATTGGAGTCAATTTACTTCCGGTGTATACCAACATGTCTACTTTCCAAAAGTGCATCCGGCAATGAAAAAACAAGGATTTTTAAATAACAAGTAATATTTCAATAATACAAAAAAACGATCACTTGATTTGTTTGAAGTGATCGTTTTTTATATTTCGTTTTTATGTTTTTGCAATTTTTACAAGTTGGTTTACTGCATCTTTTAGCGGAATCGGTTTACGTCCGATAATTTTTTCAAAGTCACTATTCACGACTTCTAATTCATGATGACGAATACCTTTTTGAATTTCAAGAAGCATGGGCATAAAACTTTCCGGCACCCCTGCTTTTCTCATGATTTCTTCATATGTTTTATCATCAACTTGCAAGACTTCTATATCTTTATCAAGAATTTTACCGACTTCATTTGCAATTTCTTCTTGCGTATGGAGGTCTCCGCTTAATTCATATATCTTGTTGTTATGTTTTTCTTCTTCAACTAAAACTGTTGCCACGGCTAACGCATAGTCTTCGCGTAGTGCCCATCCCACTTTTCCATCTTTTGCTGAAGTAACCCAAGGAGCTCCTGACAATACGCCTTGAACTGAAGATACTTCATTTTCCAGATACCAATTATTTCTTAGTATTACATAGGTAATTCCTGAGTTTTTAATCGCCGCTTCACTTTTTTGATGCACTTCGGCTAAGAATAGATTCGATTGTTCTGCATTGGCTAAACTCGTATAAGCAATAAATTGTACTCCGGCTTTTTTTGCCGCTTCAATAGCATTCGTATGTTATCTTATGCGAGTTGCATTATCGCCATCTGTCGAAATAATGAGTAGTCTCTCTACGCCTTTAAACGTATCTACCATTAATTCCACTTCTTCAAAATCACCTTTTCTGACATCAACGCCTTTTTCTGAATAGGCATTGGCCTTCTCAACCGTTCGAACGCTGACTGCGACTTCTTTCGGATCTACTCTATTTAGTAATTCTTTCATTACTAATGTTCCTAAATGTCCTGTTGCACCAGTAACCATATATTTCATTATACATCCTCCTTTTTAAAACTGATATCGATTCTCATTTGTCCTATACGTTTATTATATCGCAAACATCAGAAATAACAAGGAGGATCTTATACTACCGTACTATATCTATACATTAAAACGCTTTGTTTCTTGTGCAAGCTTTAATATATCTTGATTCAGAATTTCGATTGACTCACCAATTTCTGTCACTCGTGAAAGTTGTTCTTCCGTTGAAGCATTTATTTCTTCTGTGGAAGCCGCAGATTCTTGACTAATCGCAGCCATAGATTCTAGAGATTCAATTAAATCATTCTTAAGTTTCTCAATGTTTTTTGTCTCATCGATAAATTCTTGAATAATTGATTCAACACGATTGACACTGACCACTGTCTCATCAAAAACAACAACCGTTTCATTAAGGTTCTTTTTAACTGAATCAACTGAATCTTGAGTATGATTTACTTTTTCACTTGTGGAAGCGACCGTTTTTACAATATTACCTATAATCGCATTTATTTCTTCGGCTGATGTGGATGACTGCTCTGCAAGTTTTCGAATCTCTTCTGCAACGACAGCGAAGCCTCTTCCGGATTCTCCGGCTCTTGCCGCTTCGATTGACGCATTTAAAGCCAATAAATTTGTTTGATCAGCAATACCTTTTATTGTCACAACAATGGTTTCTATTGCTTTTGAATTGTCTCTAAGTTCATTCACGTTATCAGCAACATTTGCTGTATTATCAATGGTAATTTGAAATAACTCCGATAAGGTATTAATATAATCAATCCCTGTATTATTGGAGTTCACCATTTCCTTTGAGACTGTCTCCGCAGTTGTAAGTTTTGAATATATCTCTGTCACACTTTCACCAAGTTTTTGACCGGTTACAAGGCGATCATTTACATTTTCAGCCATAACTGCTGTGCCGTTTGCGATTTCCTCAACTGCACGAGTCACTTCGCTACTCGATGTTCTTAATCCTTCTACATTGTCTGTTATTCGATTAGAAGAAAGAGCCACATTGTCAATACTGCCTTTGGTTTCATGGATAAGATTACTTACATTGTTGGTCATTTTCTTAAAATGATCTGTTAATTGACCAATTTCGTCTTTTGACGAGTAATTAATGGACACTTGAAAGTTTCCTGAACCGACTTGTTCCATAGATTTTTGTAACATTCGAATCGGTTTTATTACTAATTTATTTAAAAGTGTACTGATAATTAAGATTAAGACTAATGTTGTAAGTATAATAACAATAAGATTACTAATCACACTTGCTCGAAAAATCTGGTCAATTTCTTCTGTTGGATAAGTAACAATTAAGGTTAAGCCATTATATATTTCTTTCATGGCATAATAGCTTGTGCCATCTATTTCTATCGTCTTAAAGTTTTTGTCACCTGATATAAAATCATTTAACCAAGGAACATCTGTTGCCAATACCTCACTTAATCCAAGTTCATTTTTCGCTATTAATGTTCCATCTTCATTCACAACAAGGGCAAATCCTGAGGTTCCGATAACCAAATCATTCACTCTTTTTTGGAGATTTAAATTATCTAATAAATCTTGAATTACTTTTGGCTCTATACCAATTTGAACCACTCCTGGTTCATCAATTCTAGACACACCAATATATTGAAACAGTTGATTGTCCGTTCCGCGTAATGAAGGTTCTTGAGCTAGGCTACTACCCGAATTACCTATTAAATCGATAAAAGGCAGTGTTTGATCCGATGTATTAAAATCAAAACCATAGAAATCTCTTACATTTCCGTATTGTATCACACCATTACTATCGATAACATGAATCTCAGAAACATTTAAATCTTCAGCCAAGTGTTCCATTTGATTCGGCTCTAACAATGTCGGATCCGCGCCAATCATCTTAGCTATTGATAAGGTTAAATCAATATTTTTTCTATTAAGCGCTTCTTTTGTGATATCAACAATTTCAGCTGATGATTCTATGGTCATTTTAAGATTTGCTAGTTCATCATATAGTTGTAAATTAACATTATCTGCGAATGCTTTATTGGTGGATATAGTATTAAAAATACCAATGAGTGAAATAGATAAAATAATAACTACACTTGTAACTAGGAGCATTTTAATCCTTAATTTCATAAACAAGCCTTCTTTCTTTTGTAAAAAAACGTAATATTCTGCTCAATATTATCATAGTTTTATCTCTAAATGCGTTTTATACAAAAGAATTAAGAAATTGTTCACACTCTCTACACATATTATTAGAGCTCAATCAATTTATTGTTCTTATAGTCTTTAAGGACCTCATGTATTCTCCAAAATATGTTGAACCAAGAATCAACACTACTCCAACCATCTGTTGTATTGTCATTGTCTTATGCAGAATAAGCATACTTAAAATAATTCCAAATGCAGGCTCCAAATAACTATAAGACGCGATTTCCATAGAGCTTAATTTGCTATACTATGATCCATCTTCGAATTAAATCTTCGCTTCATAATGACTATAGTGGCATATAATATACCTGATGCTCCACTAAACAATATTCCTGACAGGTGTTGATAATCTAAATTAATAACGCCAATGACGAATATTAAACCAGTAAATGAAATACCAATTATAGTCACTTGTAGCTTACTTAGTCTCTCTTTCAAAATCAAGGGACTTAATATCATTACATATACAGGGCACATATTATATATTACAATAGCTAATGAAACATTCGTGTTTTTATAACCGAAAAATAATGCCGCCCATGCTAAGCCAATCATTGCTCCTGATAAAATATAGATGAACATGTCTTTAAAAACTATAGAATAAAAGTGAAAAACTGTATTGCACAAAATTGACATGAAGGACTATTATCATTTTTCTCCAATAATCTGTTTATATTCCATTGGACTTATTCCATTCATTTTTTTGAATTCTCTTATAAAATGTGATTGGTCAAAAAAATCCAATTTCCTCACAAATCTCAAATACGTCTACACCATTGTCTAAGTATTTTTTTGCTTCAGCTACTTTTAACTGCAATTTATATGCACTTGGAGTTGTATTAAAGAAGGTCTTTTTCTTTGATGTATTTTCTAACTGAATCAATAGTTCAATCAATAGCTCTTCGATTCTCATACTATTCATCCCATCTGACACACTCGTGATGAAATCAAGAAACCCGCTTACCGCCTCACCTTGTATTTTTGTCACTTTCGTAAACTCCATTTTACTTTCATAGTACTTAGGATCAATATAGACCATAATAAACTGCCACTGATCAATATTCTCAGGTGAACATCTATGACTTAATAATGGCGGAATTATTATCAAATCATTTTTTTCAAATCTATAACTTTCGTTTCCAAACTCAACAACCGTTGTCCCCATCTCAATAAGTCCGATAGATAATTCTTTGTGCACGTGTTTTTTATAACTTTGTTCTTTACATATGCATTGCTTGATCTCAATGTCTCCCATTATAGATTTGTTAATCCTTAAACATTTTATCTTATTTGAGTTCATAATTCTTCCTTTTACTTCGTCGAATATCAATGAAATTCTTAACGTCTTTCAATATCGCCTCATTGGTCACATTAATCATGAGCCACTTTTGGCCCATGCCAGCTTTAGTTTCGCTATATAGCTGCTGCACATACTCTGTACAACAAGGAAGTATCCATTCCACTTCAATCTTTTCACGCTCACCAATTACAATAAGAGCAATAAAATATCCTTCCATCGGATACAATGTACATAGACTCCGTCCCGCTTTTTTGTATTTAACATTCCATCCATACTGCATAGAACATCTGCTATAATCCATGACCGGCTTACTCTGATATTCATCTTGAATAAAGCGACACAAGTCTTCAAACAAAGGATTGTTTACATAGGTTTTTATCATATCTAATGTTGGCTTCTGCGTTCCATTGACCTTATCCCATTTTTCCTTTATCTCATCTATCTTTTTCTGTGAACTTAATGGTAACCATAATTCCATATAACTTGAGTCTGCAGACGTTCCATAATACATTTCAACAGTAAAATCACCACATGTCAAATTTTGTTTTTTCATCCAATTAGTCATAAACATAATTGCTTTATAAATCGCAACATTAATTAGTTCTTCAAAATTTTCTGCTTCTAAACAACAAATAACATATTCACCTTTGGGAAGAATGAAAAAATCATACTTCTCTAGCTGAACACATTCTTTCGTTTCCGCAGAGACCATGTAAATAAAACGACCTTCCCTTGCATCACCTTTATATATAATAGCAGATTCTATGTTGTTCGATAATAAATTCAACAGGCTTGCTTTCTGACTGTGGAATTCATTCCACAGCTTTCCTATTGTTGATATTCCTGTCCATCTACCTATCGTTAATTCAGTTTCAGGCACTTCGCCTTTGATACCTATAAATGTGCGCGGTTCATCAAGCTTTCTTCGGGTCATCTCCACCACAATGCCTTCAGTAATGAGTGGTACATCTTCCTCAGCTTCTGCATATTTCATGCGTAGGTCGGGCTTGATAAAATGATTAAGGACTATATCATTGGAACGATATTCTTCCGGTGTAACACCATATGCTTCTTTGAACGCCCGCGTAAAATTTGCATGATTTGAAAATCCATATTCTAATGCTATATCAATAATTCGTTTATTATTATTTTTAAGTTCTTCTGAAGCCTTTGCTAACCTTCGAAATCTCACATATTCGCTTACAGATTGTTTTACTAAACGCTTAAAGAGTCGCTGAAAATAATAGGATGAAAGATTTCCTTCCTTAGCAAGTTCGTTTATTTCCATATTTTCTGATAAATGTTTTTCAATATAGTTCAAAGTATTTTGTATTGATTTCCACGCGTACATATATTAACACCTCCTGAAAATAGAATATCACAAAGGTATCGTCACTACTTATCACACAATGCCCTTTTACATCAATTACTATAAATTCTTCTGTACCCACCCAGCCCATTGAATTAATATTTTCATATCATTGAGGCCAACATTTCCTTTATATAGGTGAACTTTATTGTTTTTAGTTTTGATTTGATTATATAACTTATTTGCATCTGCCTGAGCTATCTTTTCAACACTATCATGATTAACCATTAATAACATATATGCAAAGGTGTGATTGACCCAACGAACTCTTGATATATCGACATATTTTGCAATAATATCCATTATATCCGATTGTATATCAAGGGTATATGCTATGCTGTGACGTTTTTCAACATCAACGATTTGGTCATACATTTTATATGTATCTTTATAGCCTGCAGCTTCTAATTTATTCACAACTTCTTCATCCAAACAAGGTAAATCCCTGAAACGATTTGCCTTTGGTTGCAAGCTATTTATTTCACGATTAAGCACGTTTAAATAATTGATGTCGATACCACTGTTTTTTGAAAATTCTTCTAGTTTTTTCTTTGATTTTAAGTCATTTGATAGTTGTTCAAGGTTTTCTATTCCCTGATTTTTAAGAATAGAAAACTGTCGATCAATATCATCTCTTAAAACTTGGCGACTCTTTATTAATTCCATCGTCATTAACAGTTCTTTATATTCATTAATGCTTATTGTACTTAAATCTTTATAGTACGACATCGCTTATCTTCCTTTCATTTATCGATTATATCCAAATGGATTGCCTGTATGTTTTTCCCATACTTTGTCACATTTTTCAAGCACTTCTTGACTTAGTTCCGGCCCTTCCATGGCCTTTATATTTTGTTCGAGTTGGGAGAGTTTGGATACCCCACTAATAATACTTGTTACCTTTGTATTGGTAGTACACCATTTGAAGGCCAACTCTAAAATAGTAATTCCTGCTTCTTCTGCGATCTCCATTAACTTCTCTGTTGATTGAATATTTGCTTCACTCCAATAACGATTCTTATATATTTCATTATTAGATAATCGGGAATTTTTTGCCGGTCCGTTTTTATGCTTTCCTGTGAGAAGTCCTGCTGCTATTGGATTATATACCGATAATCCCATCGGATGTTTGTCCAGATATGGGATTAATTCGGGCTCTATCGATCTTGTTAGGGCATTGTATACATTTTGGGTCATCACGGGTTTTTCAAATCCTTCCCTTTCACATATTGCCATCATGTCGGATAATTGCCATGCCGCATGGTTACTAACAGCCACATATCGTACTTTTCCAAGTTCCACCAATTCTGTCATCGCCTCTAAAGATTCTTCCATGGGTGTGTTATAATCCGGCGCATGAAAATAGTACAAATCGACATACTCTGTCTGCAGTCGACTTAAACTTTTATCTATTTCCCTAAAAATAGCCTCTTTTGTAAGACATACACCATTTAATTTTGTCCCACTTTCATATCCTACTTTTGATGCCAAGATAATCTGCTCACGTTTATTCTTGATTCCTTTTGCGACAATGGTTTCACTAGCACCATCTGTATAAATATTCGCCGTATCAAAAAGTGTTATTCCTTTTTCAAATCCGTATTCCATAATTTTCAAACTTTCTTTTTCATCGGTTTGCCCACCAAAAGTCATCGTTCCTAAACTCATCTTAGGTATTAATAAATTTGTATTAACCAATTCTGTGTATTCCATACTTACCTCCTATAAATATTTGTTTATATTCTCTTAATTATAGCATATTTAGACGTATTCTACGCTATATTTGATTTAATGCATATTATTCTCACTATTCATTTAATAATACCGAGTTTTTTGACAATTAATATGCTTAATGATATAATTAAATCGTTTATACAAGATAACCATTGTTACATATGAAGGGAGAGTTTTTATGATACGATGGACAATTATTTTCTTGGTTATAGCAATTATTGCAGCTTTTTTTGGATTTATTGGAATTGCTGGAGCTGCGATTGAAATTGCAAAATTTATTTTCTACATTTTCTTAGTGTTATTCGTAATTTCCTTAATCCTAGGATTTGTCAAAGGAAGACGAACATGAGAGATATAACAAGGAGTAGCTTATATAAGCTACTCCTTTTAACATTTCATCATAGATTAATAATATGTGACCAATTCTTCCACTGTTTTCCTTGGCGGAGCTGCTTTTCCCTCTTCTAATGGATAACCTATTGCTATTAGTGCTGTTATTCGTTCATTTTCAGGAATCTGAATATATTGACGCAGTTTCTCTTCATCAAATATTCCTAAAATGACACTCCCAAGTCCTTTTGAATGTGCCGCTAAGCAAAATGTTTGCGTAGCAATTCCGGCATCAAACGTCTCCCATCGATCACCTTTCGATGTGGAAAAATCCCCATTATTTTCATATCCACTTACCTTTTTAATGACTGTAACTACAACAAGTGCTTTACATCGCATAATTGTTTTTGCATTAAATTCAAAATCCAAAACACAATGATTGGCAATATCTTCTTTAATCTGTGGTGTTTTAATCACATGATAACGTACAACTTGGGTGTTTTTCCATGACGGAGCATATCTTGCCAAGGATACAACTTCATTGATTACTTCTTCGGAAATATCTTTTTCAGAGTATTTTCGAACACTTCTTCTTTCCCTAATACATATTTCTGTTTTCATTATTTATCCTTTCTATGATCGGATGATATTTTGTAATATACCTTAATTAAAAAGGTTCAAAATATTGTATTGGCTAAATACAGAGACAAATACTAAAGATACCATAGCCATAATCTTAATCAAAATGTCAAGAGAAGGTCCAACGGTGTCCTTAAGTGGGTCACCAACTGTATCACCAATCACTGTTGACGAATGCAAATCAGAACCTTTACCATGGCCCGGAATACCACCTGATTCCACCGGCATTGTCCGCTATGGGTCCATAAGTATCAACAGATACAGTTGCTGCAACAAAGGATAACATACCAATCGCTGCCATAGCCACGCCGTATAGTCCTGCAAAATAATTTGCAGACATGGTTGCACCTGCGAGTACAATAACCGGATAAAATGTAGACTTCATTCCTGTGGAAAGGCCTTGGGTAATCGTTAAAGCGGTTCCTTCAAGGGATTTTTTTGCTATTGTTTTGGTTGGTTTAAAATCATAACTTGTATAATACTCCGCTAAGAAACCAATTAAAATACCACTGCCAATACCAAATAATGCCGATATCCAGGGAGACATGATTCCTGCTTTAAACCCAAGAACTGTCACATTCATATCCGCAAAATAAAAATAAGTGAAAGCCCCTGTGCCTATAATCGTTAGCCCTGCGGATGTCCATAATGCATAATTAAGTTCTCTATGCGGATTCTCCGATACATTGCGGACAATAAGTGATAGAATACCAATTACACTACTTATAAGGCCGATTGCTACAAAAACAAGAGGAAAAGTTATTAGGTTTCTTACTAACTCATAAGTAAGATGATCGCTGTTTCCGCTTGTTGTATAGTACATATAAGACACCAATACAACAGCTGAAATAAGTGCGCCAACAAAACTTTCAAGCAAATCCGCACCAAGGCCTGCCACGTCACCTACACTATCGCCAACATTATCCGCAATCGTCGCGGGATTACGTGGATCATCTTCAGGTATTCCCGCTTCTGTCTTACCGACAAGATCAGCCCCCATATCTGCAGCCTTGGTATAAATACCACCACCTACACGATCAAACATGGCGATAATTGAACATCCAAGTGCATACCCTGATACAGTCATTGTAAAAGGAATAAAGTTAACCCCGATCCAATTTTCTTGTATAATCAGATTTGCTTGATCCACCTTGAAAAGCAACTTTTAACGTCTGACCAAGGCTTTTTGATGTACGTGCCTTATTGGATTGCGGTTGCAATCTCTTTCATAAGTTCTGTTCCCTCATCTAATTTTTTTACTTGGTTAAAATTAAACGCTGCCAATAATAATGCCAATAAAACTGCAATAAATACCAATACAACCATAAATTTTTAACCTCCATATTATGTTTTTTAACAACTCTCTCCAAATTACCCACTTTAAAATCGTACCACAAATTTCAAGTTTTTCACATCTTTTTTTTAAATAAAAAAGTATCAAATCTTTTTAATCTGATACTTTTTTAATAGTTTATTATATTATTCTGTCGGGTTAACAAGAACCGGTTGATAATTATTACTGGATGTATTTCCATAGCTATGCGCCGGAATCGAATCATATCGTATCTCTGCAATTTCTGAGCCCTCCATAACAAAATCTACTGTTAATATTATTGTGTTTTTATTGGATGTCTATTTCCACCAAAGACAAAATCGCCTAATGAATACGCAATCGGTACACCTTGATATTCTTCTACAGGCTGAACTATATGAGGATGGTGTCCAAGAATAAGATCCGAACCATTATCTATTGCAAAAAGTGCAAGTTCTGTCTGTTGGGCATTTTGAGTCTTTGACCTCTCAATTCCCCAATGAAACGACGAAATCACAATATCCGCATTGGATTCTGCCTCTGCCAACATATCTTTCATTTCGGATTTCAATTCTTCAATATCAACACCTCGCTCTAATGGTCCTAATACATTATGCCCCAACAATGCTATCGTGTAATCACGCACCTGATAATAAGCAATTCGGTCATAACCAAAATTTGTTATTCCTTGGGCATCCAACGCAGCAATTGTGTCTTCATAAGCTATTTGTCCATAATCATAAGTGTGATTGTTTGCAAGGCTGACAGCTTCAATACTTCCCTCTTTATAAATTTGTGCATACTCCGGATCACTTCTAAACCAGAACGCTTCATTTCCTTGCCAAGATTTATTTGCTCTTTCACCTCTTGTTGAAAAGACATTTTCATTATTCGAAATGGTCAAATCATCTTGGCCAATAACACTTTGCACTTTTTCTAGAAAATAGTCGTAGCCGACGCCCAACGATTCAATATAATAGTCGATGCTTCCATCATACCAAAAGCCATGTCCATTAGCTAACAATGTATCTCCTACTGCACTAATAGAAATAATATCATTTTCAACTGCTGGTTCAAAATTTTCTTCAACTGGATATTTGCTTTCATCACTATAATGCCACCATTCTGCAAAATATCCTTCAAAACCAGCTTCTGTCATTGCTTTTTCCAAAATCATGACGTGATTTCTTACTTCACTTCCTAAGTCTTCATAATTGCGGTCTGCTCGTGCCGAAAAATCGTCATAGTCGGTTGGCATCGGAATATAGCTACCATCTGCTTTGACTAATGTTAAGTCAACCGCATTTCCTCTTGAATGATTCGAATATCCGGAATGTGGATTGGCTATATAACGTGCATCCGGCATCGCTTCCCACAATTTAAATTGCGCAGAAACCGGCCTGTAGCCATCCCATATTTTCAACGTATATCCTTGTTCAAGTAATTGTTTATATGCAGTTTCTAATTTTTTTACAGTTCCGTAACGAAGATACGGTTCAGTAAAATCATAAATTGGTGTCCCGGTTATATTTTCTGATGTTGCGTACTTTAAATCAACAAAACTGTCTGGGATATAGTCCCTTATTTTAACAAAAGTATCATTCGAGACGTCTTCTGACACTTCTCTTTCAGAAGATTCGTTATGGGATGGTACTTGAATAAAGTCTAATCCTTCATAATCATCCAAAACCTTATCCATTGAATATAGTTCCATCCTTCTTAATACTTCATCCTGTATTGTTGAATTCTCTCTATAGAATTCCCATATATTCGAGAAAAACAAAAAACTTATTACAACTATACTTATTACAACCTTCATTTCATCACCTTCCCAAAATTCATATTAACTTGAATATCGGGACACCATTTGTATCTCCTCCTTTATTTATATAGCTATTTGCCTCGTCTGTATAAATGCTTATCGCGTCGGTACTATTTCTAACCAGTATCCATCTGGATCTTTGATAAAATAGATACCCATTTTTTTATTTTCATAGCATATACATCCCATCTCTTCATGTAATGCATGTGCTTGCTCATAATCATCCACCCGAAAAGCTAGGTGGAATTCACAATCCCCCAAATCATAGGGACGATCCCAATCTCTTAGCCATGTCAATTCTAATTCAAAATCCGAATGCACATTTCCTAAATACGTAATAATAAAGGAGTCATCATCTGCCGTTTTTCTTCTTTTTTCTATTAAGCCTAGAGCCTTCTTATAAAACTCAAGTGACTCCTCAAGATTTTTAACATTATAATTCTCATGTACCATTTCAAACTTCATTTTAATCAACCTCTCTTTAAATTTCTAAATTCCACTTCTGGCCCTCTTGACTAACATCCATTACTTTTGTATGATTCAAATGTAGTTTTCTTTCTTGTTTAAATCGGTGAATAATCGATGGCTGTTCCCAAAAATGCATTGGAAACACATAGTTTACAAAAGTAGTATTTATTAGTTTTTCTAGTCCTATATAATAATATTCCTCTTGCCTTGGATCTAAGGGAGCAAAAGCAATATCTATTGGAAGCTCTTTTAATTTTTCCATTTCCTTGTTAAACATAAGCGTCATATTATTATTATACTGTTTTGATTCACCACTCCATAACCACCAATTAAGATCTCCTGCATAGTAAATTGTTTTACCTAAGTACTGTAACAAAAAAGCAACTCCACTATCTGTTGATTTTAGTGTTTTGATAGAAATTTTGTTCTGGTTAAAATCAATTAACTCATATGTGTTTTCAGGACTAACAGAAGTAATGTCGCACTCTTTTTTGGTCATCTTAATTTCTGAAGCCAAAATAAACTCAACCTTCTGATCTTTAGCACCTAAATCAAAAATAACAGGATTAAAATGATCATGGTGTTCATGACTGACAAATACAAACACTTTTTTATCGGATTTTAATTTGGGTATCTCGCCTTTAAAATAATCAAATAAAAAATAAGACGATTCCCATTCGATTAAAAAACCACTATGACCTATATAAGTAACTTCCATATTTGATTATCATCCTCCTAACAATTATTTATTGATATCTATTATCAATTATACTCCAACCATTTTTTAATGTCAATTATCTGGACAGAACATAAGCCCAGACCAAAGGCCTCGGCTTATGTATCCAGATATTTATTTTACGCTACAAACATCATATTATTCTTTTTATTTTTTCTTAGAAATTACATCAAACATATGTGGATTTTTCATGACGACAAACAAAGATGCTATACTAAGTATTCCCAAAAACAAAGCCGGAAATCCTCCGAGATAAGACATCATTTTTATCCCATCAAGCCCCAATGCAATAATAAAAATCAAAGATACTGACCCTATAATTATACCCCACAAAATCTTAATGAATAAAGGCGGCTCATTACTTCCATCACTGATACCAGTTGTACAAATACTTGCCATAGCATTGGTCGTTGAGTCCGTTGCCGTAATAAAGGAAATCAAAACAGCAACCAAATAGATTGCGATAATAACACCCGACATGGGTAGTGCTCTAAGTACTGCATAAGCCGCTGCTCCGGATCCTTGTTCATTCATAATTCCAATAACATCGACACGCCCTGTTAATTGAAAGTTGATTGTTGTTCCAGATAAAATTGTCATCCAAATTGTACTAAAAACTCCTGGTACAATAAAGTTCATCATAACAACTTCTTTAATCCTATAACCATAGGCAATTCTTGCAAGGAATACAGCAGCTACAGGAGCCCACGCCATCCAGTTAGACCAGTAGAACATGGTCCATCCCGATGGCCATGTATCACCAGCTGCTGTACCTGTAAATAAGGCTTTAGAAAACATATTATCTAAAAATCCTCCAAAAGCTTCTGTTCCCAAACTAAAAAAATACATTGAAGGTCCAAGAATTAGGAGTACTGCGATAATAATATAATACAAATATACATTTAGATCTGAAAGTATACGAATACCTTTCATGAGACCTGTACCTGAAGATATAATAAATGCGATTGTACCTACAATCGTAATAACAATCCATACAGATTTTGAGTTATCTATACCAAATAAAGCATTTAAGCCCCCACCCATATTCATAACAGCTGTTCCAAAAGATGCTCCAATGCCGGCAGCAACAGTAAATAAAACAACCGCGTCAATGATACCATTCATTTTATTTTGTTTTTCTGCAGAAATAAGTGGTGCAATTTGTGATCCCACGCTAAAAGACCTTTTCATATTATAAAATGCAAAACCGAAAACAATGGTCGGAACAGCATAAATTGCATATGGAACAAATGTCCAATGTAGGTACATGGTTTCCATAGCAAAAATCGCAGCTTCTGGTGACATGGGTTCAATCCCTAGCGATTCTGGCGGATAAGCCAGGTGCCACATCGGTTCCGCTGTTCCCCAAAACAATATTCCTGCTGCAATTGTCGTGCAAAGCGTAACAGCAAACCAAGACGATTTTTTTAGAATTGGTTGTGCGTCTTCCCCTCCTAATCGAATCTTTCCTAATGCCGAAAAATAAACCAGTAAAATGGCGATAACTGATAAAACCCCGGTAATACTGAAAACCCACCCCATATCAACAACCATGAAGTTTTTTGCTGCTGTTGTCATATTTAAAAAAGCTTCTGGATTTAAAAAGTTTAGTAAAATTGTTAATACTAATAATATAAATGCCGGAAAGAATACAAAAGGTCTAAGTTTTTGTTTTGATTCTCTCTCTTTTATATTTTTATTCAAATCACTCATAAGTTATTACCTCCCAGTATAATAGTTGACATGTGTTTTCCACGTAAGCAACAAATAGATGACCGGTGATTAACCAGTCATCTTTGCTACTATAGATATGCCTATAGTTTTTTTAATTAAGCCATATCCTTTATCTCTTCAACAATCACATTCGTTGGTTTTGATGAGTGATCCGAAGCTCTTTTTAAGAAAATCAAGGAAACAAATGCAATTGCTAAAAGTACCAATATGTATGTAAATACCATTTTATATCCCGCGACACCTGCATTATTGTCAAGCATCCTACCTACAATTTTAAAATTAAATATGTCAGAGGTAAAAGCAATCGTTGAAATTAATCCCATTGCTGCGCCTAGTAATCGCTTAGGTGTTCCAACTTCTCCAACAGGTGCAAAATAAAGTCCTCGTAGAACAAAAGTCATCAAACCAATTAATGCAATTACAATACTAATGGCAAGAACAAATGCTACTGATACAGGAAGTACCAAGGTAATACCGATAAGAATGGCAAGGAATACAACACTAATTTTCATGGATGGAATTGAAGATCCTGTCCTTGCTGTTAAGAAAGTTCCCACAATACCTGAAATAGGTCTGAATAAGTGGTTTTTAAAAGTTGCTACCAAGGCTGCTACAGCTGCTGAAACCCCAAAAACCTCTGTCATAAATGGTGTGAAATAACTAGATGTTGTATATACGGTATATATCGCGAAAATGCAGATTGCAAGCAACCACGTAATCGGCATTTTTGCAACTTCAATCATATCTTTAATAACATTGACTCCATTTAAGCGCTCTTCTTCTGGAATGATATTATGAGGTACAAAGATTAAACATGCCACTCCCGTTAGAATACATATAATTGAATACATATACAATACAGTAACGAATTGTTCGGGTGTACTTCCAAGCTGTGCAATCATAGCTGTTGCTGTAAGGGCGGCAATCGAAGTAATAATACCTCTTCCACCTTCTGTCATAGCAAATAGTTTACCCTGCTCACTTTTGTCACCTAGCATACTTGTGGCCTTTAACAAAGTTGACCAAAATGTAAATATTGAAGTAACTCCCCAAAATGCGAAAAGAACTTTTGCTCCACCAAAACTTGGCCATGTCGACAGATAAAATCCACCAAGACCTGTTCCTACCATTGAAAACGCCAGTAAATACTTGTGTGAAAACCTATCTGCCAACCATCCCCCTGGTATATAGAAGATAAATGCTAGTAAACCATAAAAACTCATAAGCTCCCCAAATTGCTCATGTGTAAGTCCTAAACCATCTCGTAATGGGTCATAAAAAGTATAACGCATGTAGGGTAGTTCAAAAATGATACCTGCAGCTGTTGCAAGAATTGCAACGGTTATCCATTTTCTGGTGCTTGCTTTCATAATTTTCCTTCTCCTTCTCTTATATAATATCATTTTAATATTAGTAGCGAGACCATAATGTGTTCATGAGACTAATTATTTATTGAAAATATTATGTGATTGCTTTAGAAGATCGTCTGTAGTTGGCGCAATATGCTTATACACTTTTTCATTGATCTCCTTATATAACTTAACATTTTCAGATATTGGCATGAATGTATCGCGACGTCTTACCATTTGCTCAATAGCTTCCTGTCTATTATTGTATACCCCAAGTGCCAAGGCCGTACATATAGCAGCTCCCATACTTGCTGACCCATTAACTACATTTCTATGTGCGGGGACTCCGAATATATCTGCAAAAATCTGCATAAACAGTTCACCATTAGAGCCTCCTCCACTGACAACTATATTTGATAATTCAATGCCTAATTCATCGCACATTGCTTGCGCATTGTTTTTCATGGTGAAGGCTATGCCTTCAAGTACAGAACGAAACATATGTGGACCTTTATGTGTTCCATTAAAGCCAATCATCATCCCACGTTCATGTAAATGCGAAGGTCTAGCCAACCAATGTAAGACCGTGTATAACCCATCGCATCCAGCCGGTACATCTGAACCAAGTACATTCAAATATTCTTCTGGTGACATATTTCGCTTTGTTGCTTCCTTGACAATATCACTACCCAGAAGATCTTTAATCCAGGTAACCGTTGCCATTCCTCTTCGAATACCACTACTTTCATATAAAAACTCACCTTTTATCGCTCCAGGATTGCTCCAGTAATTCACTGAATTCGGATCATTTTTTTCTCCAACCATCATGGATGTAATATAGGTACCTAGTGATACTAATATCGTTCCATCATTGACAAGACCGGCACCTAGCCCCTCAACTGCTTTATCATTTGATGTCGATACGACCGGTAATCCTTCTGGAATTCCAGTGGCATGACTGGCAAAGGCATTTACTTTTCCAAGAACCGTTGATGGGTCCACTAAATCAAAAAGCATTTCTCTTGGTGTATGGTATGAGTCAAAGGTTTCTTTATCTTCAAACCAGTCCAATGTCATCGGATCAATCGGCCATGGTCCCACATAATTTGAACGTGTATCTTTTGTCTCTCCTGTCATTCTATGCGTTAGATATCCCGTCGTCGTTGTAACATACTTAACACGGTCATCGTCATGTTCATATGGTCTTGATAATCTCAAGTCCATCCAACTCTGAACCGGTGAGGCCAGATTTCCATCTTCTTTAATGAGCGCTCGGCAACATCGAATAGATCCTAATCCAACACCAATTATTTTGGATTTATTATCATGAAATTTTTTAAACATTTCGTTGCAGGCTAACTTTAAACTATCCCAAAGATCATCATCTGGGTGCTCTGCACGGTCATCTCCATACAGGTGTATCTCTCTTAATTTAACTGTATGTGAACAAACTTCCGTTCCATGTATATCAAAAATCGCTACTTTTGTACTTTGCGTGCCTCCATCTATAGCTATAATGTACTTTTCTTCCATAAGCTTCTCCTTAATTAATCATATTTAATGGCTGACTTTAGCATAAACTATCTCATCAAATAGCCACCATCTACAGTTAATACAGTTCCATTGACGTAATTCGATGCTGGACTTGCTAAGAAGACTGTAGCACCCATTAAATCAGCAGTATATCCCCATCTGTTTGCCGGGATATGTGCAAGAATTTCTGCATTGCGCTTCTCATCTTTTCGAGTCATCTCTGTCAAGGGAGTCGCATAATATCCTGGTGCAATTGCATTGACCTGAATATTAAACTGTGCTAGTTCATCACACATTGATTTCGTAAGTCCCACAATCCCATGCTTTGTTGCTGCATACGCCGGAGACCATTGTCCTCCAAGAAAAGAATAGAGAGATGCAATATTGATTACTTTACCGCTTTTTTGTTTAATCATATGTTTACAGGCTTCATGAATCATTTCAAATGCAGCTGTTAAGTTAATAGAAATCATTTTGTCCCATTCTTTTCTCGTATACTTGGTTACATCTTGAACGTTAATACTAATACCTGCACAATTGACCAATATATCAATGCTTCCCCATGTGTCTACACACTCATCAACGATATTTTTACATACTCCATCTGCAGTGATATCTGCTTGGATAAATTTATATTCGACACCAACATCTTCTATTAGTTTTTTTGTCGTTCCATCATCATCAACAAGACTTGGTACCATGACATTTGCCCCCGCTTTTGCCAAAGCCAATGAAAATGCCTGTCCTAATCCACCGTTTCCCCCAGTAACAATGGCGTTTTTGCCCTCAAGTGAAAAAAAATCCATGTTAAAATCTGTTATATTCATATTCTACCTCCTAAGATTATTGTTTTTATATTAAGTAATTGCTTGTTTCCAATTGATTCACTTGTTTTCCTCAATTTTTTTGATTAATTTGTCAATAAATTCAAACGCATCTCCTTCAACAACAAGATCTGAAAGGGAACATATAGGTGCATTTTTATTCGTATTAACTGAAATAATATATTCAACATTTTTCAAACCTTCTATATGTTGAATAGCACCATTGATTCCAAGGGCAATATACAGCTTCGGATTAACTGTTCTTCCTGATTGTCCCACCTGTATGCTTCTTGTTGCAATCCCTTTATCGATAATCTTTCGACTAGCTGAGACTTGTCCATTGAGTTGATTTGCCAATGCTTCTAGTTTTTCAAATTTTTTTATTGTACCGCCACCACCTGAGATAAGCACTTCACTATGTCGGATATCATAGCTTTGAATTTTTTCACTTTTCTCAATGAGTTTTAGTCCACTTTTTCTTATTTTTTTTGGAAAGTAGCTAATCTTTTGTGTTTCTTTTAATAGTACATTGTCATAAGAAAATACATTTTCTCGGACACTCATCATTGTCGGTCCCTTGCCTTGCTTCACTATACCAGCCATTATCTTACCACTAAATGCTGGTCGAACCATTTCAAGTAATCCTTCTTTCAAATGTATGGCGGTAACATCTGCGACCAAGCCTACATGAAGCCGCATTGCTAGTCTTGGCGCGAGCATTCTACCAAAATTTGTGGCGGGTATAAAAATACAATCAAACTCATATTGTTGCTGAAGTTCTTCCAATATGTCAGTAATGACCATGCTGTCCTTATCAAAAATCTGATCATCAGTGACTTGAATAAGTTTATCGAAATATCCAACTGCTTCTAAACATTGATGATTAATTGTCACTCCATACGTTTCATAGTCTTCTCCACCATATACCTGTCGAATAACTTCTAAAAGATCTATTGAATTTTTATGGTTTTCTTTGTCAAGATAAATCATACTTTTTTTCATTCTGTTTAATCCTTTTTAATAACATGGTTTATATTTTATATAAAGCCTTTTTCCTGTAAAAATGTATATACCGTGTTGATGCCTTGATTATCATTTGTTACAACAAGTTTGTCTCTTTTTTCATATTCCTTGACAAACGTTTTATTGACTTTAGTCTTTGAACCCTTTAGTCCAACCTCAAAAGGTTCAAAGCCTAGGTCCTTATTCGTAACCACATGGATACTTTCAGAAACATCTTTATTCATATCTTCGTATTTAATGTAAGGCAACTTATAACCACTTTCTTTTCTTAGGCTAAGTATTCCGGGCAGTTGCATCTGGTATGTTGCTACTTCCGAGTCAAGATCTACGGTAAAAACAGCTTTAGAAATATCTAACAAGTGTTCATCAATATAGGTTACATTCGACATCTGACTTAATGCCAAGAGTTCTCCTAATTGAGCCGGTACGTGGGACGTATCCCCATCAATAGCATGTGTTCCGGTTAGAATAACATCATAAGATAAGGTCTTCACGTACTTTGCCAAAATTTTACTGGTTGCATAGCTATCACTGCCAGAAAACAATTTATCTGTAATAAGATTTACACGATTAACACCTACACGTACAAGGTCACTTAGTATAGGCATAACTGATTCAGGCGCCATGGTAACAACCTCAACGCTAATCTCTGGGTGTAATTGTTTTGTTTTGAGCGCAAAGCCCACGCTACTAACATCGTCAGGATTTAAGATCATCCTGACATTTTCTCTTACCACCGAGTTGGTATCAAAATCATATTTAAACTTATCAACATCCGGTACAATTTTAACCATACATAATATTTTCATCGTTAACCTCTATATATATACTTTTGAATTGCATCTTCCTGTGGAAAAATTGTTCCATAATTCATGATGCCATTAGGATCAAAGACTTCTTTGAGCTTCTCTAACATATAAAACGCTGAACCATGTTCCTGCTCGGCCCACTCATTTCTATATTTTCCGATTCCATGATGATGACACATGGATCCTCCCATTCTAAGGGTTTCTTCAACAATAATTTTTTGAATTGGGTGATGATAAATAAGAAGTTCATCTTCTGGCGCACAATTAATTTCATAATTATAAACAAAGTACATATTCGTTCCGTTAAGATAGCTGTGGGAAGAATGTCCTCCCAACATCGTTAATTCATGTGCACGTGGAAATTCATTTCTCACACGTTCAATAACGTTATTGTAAATCTTTGGAATTGTCTCCCAATCAGCGGAAATCTCTGTTGTATATCCAGCGTGAGCATCGTTTTCAATCATGCCTTCATACTCATCATCAATATCTTGTTGTGACCAGTTCAAGTGATCAAACCAGTCACTAATTAACTGACTATCAACCTGCTTGATAATACCATCCTTAAATTTATCTGCGGCTTCTTCAATTGCTCTACCGGTTGCTTCTACAATACCTTTAGGACCTTCTGCCATAAATAGTAATACGCATTTATTCTCATGAAAATGATAAAAATGTTGTGCCGCATCTTCTTCCGAGTAGGTTCTTGCAACTGATGGTCTAAATCCATTAACCATAACCTCCCGAAGAACTTTGATGCCAGTTTCAACATCCTTAATCAAATATCCATAAAACTTGTTATTCTCAGGATAGAATTTAAATATCTTAATAGTCACTTCAGTGATATAACATAAAGCGCCCTCATTGCCAATCGCTATATGTCTTATATCCGGTCCGCCAGAACGTCTGGATACATTTTTAATTCTTGAAATATGCCCATCTGGAAATACACATTCAAGTCCAACAACCATGTCTTCAATTCCACCATAAAGCGTTGAGAATTGACCAATACTACGTGTTGCCAATAATCCGCCATACTTTGCAACAGGTTTTGACTGTGGCGAATGTCCTGTTGTATAACCAATTTTTCTAAGTTCATCTTCTAAATCTTGAAGAGCAACACCTGCTTGAACTGTCGCTTGAGAATTATAAGGATCAATCTTAAGAATCTTATCCATATAAAGTGCATCAATAACAATTGTAAGATCTTTCCAATTTTCTAAGCCGCCTTCAGTTGCTGTCTTTCCGCCTCGCGGTATAACATTGATAAGATTTTCATTACAAAATTTTAGAAGTTCACTGACTTCTTCAGCCGATTTTGGATATACTATGGCAACAGGCATCGGAACGTCTAGTACTTTTCTTGCCTTTGCATATTTTTTATATCTGTCTGCTGATGCATCATATAAGTCGTCTTGGTTCGTATTCACCTGTTCTTGCGATAACATTTCTAATAGTTTTTGAATAATCTGATTTTCACTTAACATTTTGCCTCCTAATAATTCTCATATAATAATTGCACATCGTGTCATCGGCTTTCGCCGCCAAAATTCATGTTATTGTTTCTGTACTAAGTATATAAAAATAAATCATAGCTGTCAAGAAAAATATAGAAAGTTTTCTATATTTTTCTATTTCAGTATATATAAATGGAAAACTTTCCATTTATATATATATTTTTTTAATATTTATATGTGCATTTTTAACAATTTGCTTTTTTTGATTAATTATTTTTTTCGTTGCTTTACAAACATTATTACTAATGCTAAAATCATATAATATTCAATTTTAAATGAATAGGAGAGGTTCTTGATGATTAATATAGATTTCAATAATTTAAATCCTTTGGAAAAACAAATCTACGACAAACTTATGGAATTTTCAAAAAGCAACGAGAAATTTAGAATTACTCAAGCCGCAGACTTATGTGGATGTTCGGTTTCAAAAATATCAAAATTTGTAAAAAAACTAGGTTTCTCAAATTTTAAACAGTATCTTGATTTTCTATATGGTACAGAACCACCAAAATCTCTCTATTCTAATGAATTGAGCCGAATCAAATCATTTATTGATGATTTTGATTCCTCACTAACAAATGAATTCCTCAATTTAATCTCATCACATGATAAGATTGTCTTTTTCGGATACGGACCTTCCTTACTATGTGCTCAATATTTTGAGTATCGATTACGAACATGTTCGAACAAAATGGTCATGGCTGTATCTGATGAAATCTCTGTACTTTCCATGATTGATGAACACACTCTACTCGTAATTCTTACTGTTACCGGTACATTTAAATCTTTTGAAAACGTTTATCATAACGCTAAACAAAAAGGTTGTGATGTAGCTATTGTTGTGGAAGAGTATAATACTTCACTTTTTTATCAATGCGACAAGATTTTCTGGCTCTCTAAGGTGTCTCAACCTGATTATCTGAAGCCATATGAAAAATCTAGGACTATTTTCTTTATTTTTTTAGAGGAAGTCATTCAAAAAATGCAAGAGAATAATAGAAACGCTTTAATAGATATTGTAAATTTTCCCGAGGCTGAAAAATAAAAAGCACATCTATGGAACATTACTGTTCCACAGATGTGCTAACTTTCAGTTTATTTTCAGGCATTTGGTGACTTGGCCTTAATTCGTACCGATCAATTCTTCAAACCGATATAAAGGTTCATCAAGCAACATATTGCCTAGTGTTTCACCAGATTTGCCTTCAACCCATATTTGCACTCTGTCTATTTCAGGAAACTCTGTCAGTGTGTTTACAATTGAACTTAGGGTCATAAGTTCCCCCGCACTTCCACCTGGGTGATTATCGATAAACTCCCTAGAAAAATCAACGGTGCAAAGTCCACTATCAATATTAATACTAAGAAGTTCGGTTCCTTTAGGAATTGATGGATATAAGGCCTCATTATTAGTCCCTGCAATCAATCCCTCTATAGCTGCTTGGGCAATCTCATCATTGTAAACTGTCAAGGTTCTCACTTCTTTCCAAACCTTCTGTGCATCCATCCCCGGGAAATACAATGTCACCTCATTTTGTGTCACATTCACAGGATTGAATAAAGAATATCCTGCTGTAAAAGGTTCTTCTCCCAGTTCGAATAATTTTTCAAAGGATACGACGCCTATATTTTCACGTATTACGCGTTGCTCGTAATAATCACTGCCTACCTGTTTATGTCTAACTGTATATTCTTTGACCCCCATATCTGTCATTTCTGCTTTCATAATCTGCCCGTTAATCGTTTGAAGAACTCCATCCTCATCTCTTGCTTGATCCGTCCAGTAAGTCCCTATAACTAAGGGCGTTTGAATCAAGGTAAGTTGATCAAACTTAGAGTCCATCATGACCTCTTCTTCTTTTGTTTGTATTAGACTATTTCCTTCAATCGTATAATTTAAGTCGATGGAATAATCCTTGTCACTTTCGCCATCTGACATATCGTCAACCATTCCACTGACCGTATAGATTCTTTTGGTTGGTTCATCAACAATAGAATCCAGCCTTGCACTGTGGCCGTATTCTGCAAATCCTTCATATTTCCATTCATAGCCTGTCGCATCCGGTAATAACTCCGATAGGGCATCCACTTCATAGGTCGGTTCATTAATGCTCGCAACTTGTGTCAAGGCATTCCATCCAACATCTTTTCCCGTTAACTCTGAGACAGAACGAAGGGGTACATAAGTTGTTCCATCGACAAGGAAATTGTCTGTGGAAACCGGTCTACCATTGACTTCTATCGTTACCATATTTCTATGAACTCTTATCAATTCACTTAAATCACTCCCAATAAGTGTTCCTGATAATAATGATAGGGATAGTAAAACAATAAATATGAACATACCTGTGTTTTTTACTAAGTTTTTTTGCTTGTTTTTCATATCGCTCACTCCATTTCTGCTAAGTCGTTAACATTGTCAAAACGGGTACATGTATATTATATCCCTTTTCACCATCAAATACTAAAATTATTTCAACTTTAACATCAGATAATAAATCCTACCGCTATAGCTAAAGCTAAACATTGATCCGAAGAAACCCTCCACAAGTCTAAATCTCATGGTTAAAATTCTCATTTTCCTATTTTTTTAAATATGTATCTAGTCTTTTGCTTCTATTGAAGAATTCAACTATATAGCCGTCCTCCGTCATTCCACGCTCCATACATCTTACCTTTTCTGGTATTTTCTATAAGTTTGTTCAGTCTTTTTTCAAATAATTCCGGTTGATTCTTAACCCGAATAATTGTATCGATTCGAATTCTTCTGTATAATTCAGGAAATTCCATGAATTTCTCATAAACTTGTTTAGACTCCTTTAGCCTGTTCTCTATAGCTTCATTTGTATTATTAAGAGAATAGTCTAAATTGGGTAAGATTTTTCTTCCCTCATCTGTCATAAGGCCTATTTTCTCAAGTCTACGAACGCGTTCTTTATTAAGCTCTGTCCATGAGCTATTCTTCGCTCTCGGAGACAGCCTCTGAAAAACCTTTCCTTCTGTATATTTACGTTTGATTCCGTCTATCCATCCAAAACACAATGCTTCTTCTACTGCATCTAAGTATAACAATGTATTAGGCTTTTGAATTATACTTACAATAACCCAACAACATTTTTCAGTCCTACTATTTAATTGTAACCATTGTCTTAACGCTTCTCTCGTTGTTACTTCAAGTAAATTCTCCATAAAATATATAACACCTCCTGTTATAACTTTTATCGTTCATATAGCTTCAAAATCATTGAAAATCTTTACTCATTAGAAATTTTGTTGACTCAAGATGTCTATTATAGAGTTCCTGTCGAACATTAACAGGTTCTTCTACAAAAACATTTGGGCCAAAAGACAAAAGAAGAGAGTAAAGCCATTCATTAATTTCGAAATTGCCCGATACTGAAATATAATCTTTTGAATATCGTTTAATATATTGATGTTCAAAGTTTTCAAATACTCTTGAAATAACAGCTTTTAAAAAAATAAGTTTAAGATATTTCATATTTGTCACATCTTTATAGTTATTTATATATGGATTAGGAACATCTGTATAGATATCAGCTTTCTGTTGCAAGATATCACATTGTAAAATCAACTTTAACTTAAATAATCTAAAACTTTGTCTTAATTTGCAATAGGCATACAAATACCAACCCTTATTTTTATATATTAATTTAATCGGATCTAGAATTCGGGAAGTCTCTTGGCCCTTTTGATTGACATATCTAATTTGAACAGCTTTTTGTGAAACTATCGCTTCTTTTAACTGATAAAAAAATAGCTCATCATCTTTTGATTCTGTGTTCCATTTTCTAAAATCTACGTCTAGCCATGTTGACTCTTGAATATTAGAGTTTTTTCCAAATAATGCGGAAAGCTTTTTAAATAGTTCTCCGGCTTCCATGTTAGGAATAGTTTCAATGCAGCGAAGAGCAAAAAGTATGTCACTTTGCTCTTGACTAGTGACGATAAATCTATCCATGACATAATTCTTGTCTAAATAAATACCACCTTGTCTTCCTGCTTCTGTGTATATAGGAATGCCTGCAAGTGATAATTCGTCTATATCTCGGTATATTGTTCGTACTGATACTTCAAACATCTTTGCCAATTCTGTTGACGTTACTTTCTTTTTATTTAGTAAAACTAATAAAATTTCAAACATTCGATATGATTTCAATAAATTCACCTCAAATTATATTCTAAGCGGTCTCGGAAACTCTTAAACAGCCGAGTTTACGCTCTTTTTTTATATTCTCATTTATTGTTACACCTTAATATTTTCGCATATTTTTTGCATAAATCCTTTGACAAATGTATGAAAATTTGTGCCATGCTGGTTTCCGAGACCGCTCATCCTAAAACTATTTTTATTTATTATACTCCAATAAACCTGACATTTGATGTCAGTATTATAATTGTATAATAAGTTATCACCTAAAACTATAACAAATCATAAATCAAAAAGGAGATCAAATATGTTTAATGTTCTAAATGAAATGAATTGGCTTGCAATACTAATAACTACGGTTGTCTTTTCTATTTTAGGAGGCATTTGGTTCACCCTGTTTTTTGGCAAATCATATGCATACTCACTTGGTCAGAACTATGACCCTAAGGAGCGTCCAAAGCCACTCTTTATAGTAGGACCGTTTATATGTGGACTAGTCACGATAATGTCAATTTCAATTTTAGTCTATACACTAAATATTTCATCACTTAAGGAGGCTATTATTTTAGGGTTAGTTATCGGGCTTGGAATAATGTCTTCAACCTCTGTAAATACTGCAATCAATCCTAATATTCCACGTCCACTTCTATATGGCTTAATTAGTGGTGGTTATTTTACACTTTCAAGTATATTAGGCAGCATTATTTTGTACGCCATGAAATAGCAATCCCCTGTTCATACTACAAGACCATATAAAATGACATCCATTACTGTCTTGAAAGTCGTCTGATTTTTTCTATTGTTTCGTAACTGTCATTGGATCTCTTCCCTTCTATTTGATTATAACGCTTTTTACTTTCGTTTCAATAGGTTAATTAGAAACACGAATATGCGAATTAAAAAAAGCCCTTCTCAATAAAGAGCCGGGCTTTTGATGTCTGTTTATAATTCACTTAAAAGGTTACTGTCTTATCTGCCCATTCCACCATGTTTAAGCAATCAAACATCGTATTAATCGGACATACATCCGTTGCACCCATTTGTCGTGATTTAAGACATGTGCCACATGCAAGCATTTCTCTGTCATTTTCATAGAAAACTTTAACTTGCTCTGCCACATCGAATTTTTCATGAGTCAGATTTTCAATTTCAACGCCTTCACCCATTAAAAATTAATCCTATCATTTTTTGTAATTTCTCAAGAACTTCATCAACATCTTCTTTTGATGTCATCCTCCCTAAACTAAATCTAACAGCACCTCGCCCAACTTCTTCAGTAACATTCATCGCACTTATTACAGGAGACAATGTAGTTGTTCCTGAATGACAAGCAGAACCTGTAGAAGCTGCAACATCATGTAAGCCATTAAGAATGGCATTTCCTTCAAACCCAAGAAAACTTACATTAAGTGTATTGGGTAATCGTAACTGAGGATGACCGTTTAGGGTAACTTTGTCACCAAATAACTGACATATCCCCCCGTAAAAATAATCAGTCAACTGCTGTATTCGATTATCATTTATTGAACCTGCTGCTAATTCGCAAGCTTTACCCAATCCAACTTGAAACATGACATTTTCCGTTCCGGCCCTTTTTCCTGATTCATGACCTGCACCATGTATCAATGGTTCAATGATGATTCCCTCTCTTATATATAAGGCGCCTATACCTTTTGGGGCATAAAGTTTATGCCCTGCTATTGTTAGAAAATCAACGCCTAACGCATTGACATCCGTCGGTATTTTTCCAACAGATTGGGATGCATCTGTATGAAAAAACACATCATGTTTTTTACATATATCTGCTATATCTTTAATCGACTGTATAGTTCCTGTTTCGTTATTTGCATGCATGACTGTAACTAAGATGGTTTCATCTGTAATCAATCGCTCAATGTCACTTGGATTAACCATACCATATTGATCCACGCCAACATAACTTACTTTATACCCAATACTTTCCAAGTATTGTAATGGTTTTAATATCGCCGGATGTTCAATGACTGACGTAATAATATGATTGCCTTTATTCTTATAGGTATAAGCGACACCCTTAATAACCATATTGTTGGATTCACTCCCACCACTAGTGAAAATTACTTCTGAGGGGTGACAATTTAACAAGTTTGCAACCTGCCCTCTTGCTTCCTCAAGAGCTGTTTTTGCTGTTTTTCCCATTTCATGGACACTACTTGGATTACCATAATTCCCATATAAGAATGGTAACATAGCCTCTACAACTTCAGGACTTATTGGCGTTGTTGCATTATAATCCATATAAATCATAATTTACCTACCTTTCAATTCAATCGCTCCTCTATATTAAATCCATTATTCATATTTCATACATCTGTAAAAAGTTTGACATGTATAATGGAAGTAATCCATCTGCAAAGCGTTCACAAAACTGGATCGCTGAGGGATTCGTTTCTTTGATGCTCCAGAAAAAACTGAACGAAATTACTGTTAAAGAAATAATGAAGGCCACTGATTTATCACGTCAGACCTTTTATCAGCTTTTTGATTCTGTGGAAGATGTTTTGGAATATCATATAGATACACTATTCCAAGAGTATATTAAAAGATGTAAAGTTGAAGAAGTTGACAATCTATGTGATGCCGCGCAACTTTTGTTGCTGTCGGACTGGTTGGTATGTTAGATTATTGGTTTAAAAGTGGTAAAACACTGAGCACCGATGAATTAGCGGACTTGGTTTGCCGAATTACAAACTCAGAATAATATTTTTTACATCTTTTTTGGTGTAGTAATGGTATCGTTTTCTATAACACATTAAATTCATTAGAAAACAAATCCTGCTGCTATAGCTAAGACTACAATAAGCGGTGCCGGAACTTTTTTAGTAAATAATAGAGCTACTGTAACTAACATAACTATAATATTATCAATCACAAAACCACTATTTTGCATCAGGATTATTGCAGCTACAGTGATTAATCCACCAGCAACAGCTGTAATACCTTTCAGGGATACTTTTATTCCTTTAATCCCCTTTAATTTTTCCCAAATTGGGTATATGAAGTAAATTAATAAGAGCCCAGGTAAAAATATCGCTATACCCCCTGACACAGCTCCTATAATTTGGGTTAGTACACTCTCACCGCGAGCTGCCATGCCACCTGCATATGCACTAAAGCTAAACATTGGACCCGGTAACCCTTGTACAAGCCCAAATCCCGTCAAAAATTCTTGGTTAGACATATACTGATTAACTTCTACTAATTCACTATACATAAGCGGTACTACCACCTGACCCCCGCCAATAACTAAGTAACCATATCGATAAAAACTTTCAAATAAATGAATAATTTTATTGTCCCATATTAAAGTCAAGAGAAGACTTCCTAATGCAAAGATACCAAATACAATCAAATATCTCCAAGGAGGACTTATTTTTACACGGTTCCAGAGATCTTTCTCTTTTGAAACAAAGATACTTACTACACCACCAAAGATCAAGACCAAGGGATAAATCCAAGGCTCTCGAATAATGTAAGTGGTTATACCACCAACGAGTAATAATAATAGAGTTATCCTATCAGTGACTACTTTGCGGCCTATGCGATATGCAGCTAAAATAATAAATCCAACAGCCATCGGACCAATATAACGCAGACCATCTTGGGATATATTCATAGCGCCTAGAAATTGACTTAAAAATGAAAGCAATGTCATCACTGTTAGAACTGGTAAAGCCCACACCAGCATAGTTAAGAATGCCAACAATGGCCCTCCCATTTTGTGCCCAATGGCAACTATGGTTTGCGTGCTACTTGGACCAGGTAAAATTCCTGTTAAAGCAATCAATTCAACCAATTCTTCTTCAGTTAAATATTTTTTCTTTACTACCATTTGATCTGTAAAAACACCATAATGTGCTTCTGGGCCTCCATAAGCTCCCAAAGAACAAATAAATACATCTTTTAGAAAGGTCCTCCAAGGGACTCCATTTTGATTTTTTAAGTTCTTATCTACTTTCATTATAAAACCATCCTTTCATTCTTGCATTTCAAAATACTTAATGATATAATAATATCATATTACGATATCGAGATTCGATAATAACATTATACAATAGAGGTGATAAAAAATGCAAGACCAAATTTTAAGAAAATTTTTCCTAGGATTTATTCAAATTCATATTCTTCATCACGCAAAGAAAGAACCTTTTTATGGTGCTTGGATGATTGATGAACTTAGTGAACATGGGTATGACATGAGTCCTGGAACATTATACCCATTACTTCACAGTATGGAATCTAAAGGACTTTTAGAAAAAGAAGAAAAAACTGTAGGCGGTAAGATTAGAAAATACTATAGGATTACAACATTAGGGAATGAAGTCTTGGAAGAAGCACGTAAAAAAGCTTATGAGCTATTTAAAGAGATTAAAGATTGACGAAAGGAGAATTTTTTTTATGTTTTCATTTAAAGAGGTACATTATAAAGATATTCTTAACATTAAAAATCTAAATATTGAAAAGCATACAGTGACTTCTATAGTAGGTCAAAGTGGCAGTGGAAAAACGACACTTTTACGCCTTTTAAATAAATTAATAAGCTGTGATAGTGGAGAAATCCTTTATAATAGCAAGCCTTTAAGTGATATAGACTCTGTAGAATTGAGAAGAGATATCGTCATGCTTCCACAAGCCCCTGCTATTTTTAAAGGGAGCATAAAGGATAATCTATTAATAGGCCTGAAATTTTCTGAGAAATCAACTGTTTCTGATGATAAACTATTTGAAATATTAAAATTAGTCAAATTGCAAAAAGAATTAAGTCAAGATGCTGAAAAGTTATCTGGAGGAGAAAAACAAAGGATAGCCCTTGGCAGAGTAATGCTTATGGAGCCCGAAGTTTTATTATTAGATGAGCCTTCTTCCGCTTTGGATGAAGAAACTGAGCACATGATTTTTGAAGCATTAGTAAATTATGCAAAGGAAAATAACAAGTCTCTTATTATGGTCACTCATTCTAAAAAAGTAGCCTGTCAATTCTCTGATGAAATTATAGAAATAAAAAAAGATACGGTGATTAATCAAGAGGAGGTATAATTATGGACGGAATAATAGATCTTCAGTTATGGCAAATGGTGGCTGCATATATTTTTGTTGTTATTTTATTGTTTATCGTAAGAGTAAGGGGAATCTCGAGAGAAAAAGAAATACTTATTTCTTCTATAAGAATGACAGTTCAGCTTATATTAGTAGGCTATATACTTGTTTATTTGTTTAATAACATTAATCCTATTAATACAATTATCGTGATAATTGTCATGGAGGTATTTGCTATTCATAACATTTATAAAAGAACAAAAAACAAGCTTTCAAAGCCCCTTAAAAAGATTATTGCAATATCCATGTTATTTGGAACTTTAACAAGTCTTATTTATTTTTTACTTGTAGTGATTAATATCTCTCCCTGGTACGATCCTAGATACTTCATCCCTATTGCCGGAATGCTTATTGGTAATTCAATGACAGGGATTTCACTTGGGGTAACGCGACTTGTAGATGGAATGCATTCTGAAAAGCACCTTGTTGAGTCTGCATTAATGCTTGGTGCAACTCCTAAAATGGCTGCAAAACAAATCGTGGATAATGCTTTTGATTCTGCAATCCTTCCAACAATTAACTCTATGGTAGGAATGGGCATCGTATTTTTACCTGGGATGATGACTGGGCAAATTTTATCTGGAATATCCCCTGTTACTGCTATCGAATATCAAATAGCTATAATGCTCGGAATTCTTGGAAGTGTGGCTTTTACTGTTATTTTATTTGTCCAATTGGGTTATAAAACTTTCTTTAATGGAGAAAGTCAATTGATTATTAACAACTAGAACTTCTGACGTAGTTCTGATTAAGTGAATTATGCACCCAGTCTCTTGAAATTGTGCCCATATTAGGCGCACCACAAAAAACACCTCACAAGTCATCACATTGACTTATGAGGTGTTTCAAAATTAATAATATAGTTAGAATCTACCTTTAATAACATCTTCTTCCTTAATAATTCCAGCTGCGACCAAGGCTCTTTGGAATGATGTGTTTTCTCTAGAAATTCTTACAGTAGCACCTGAAATTGTATCATATGACTTTTGAATCGTCTTTGTAGCACCTGATACCGAATCAATATTGATACCAAAGAAATTATCTTCGTTAATGCCTAACACGTATGATTCGCCTTCGTAATTTGCACCTTCATACATAGTTAATCCTTTTAATTCTGTAGCATCTTTACCAATCATGAATTCTGCTATTCTATCATAATTACCTTTCCAACCACCAGCGGAGTGGAAACCATATGTCGCTTCAAGCGTTTGTGGTTTTCCATCAGTAAAGCTAACACCAGAAAGCGTTAAGAATTCTTCAACCGTAGTTTCTTCTGATACACCTTCATATGTACCACGAAGAGTGATTACATGTGAGTAGATGCTTATATCAAATGGTGACATAGCATTAAGTTCATCTAAACTCTTTGGTTTCAATAATCCTGATGTTGATGTTAATACAGTTGGTATGAAGTGCTCATTAATTTTTAAATCATATATTTTTGTTGAATAATCAAACTCGCTGTCTAACTTTAGTTCGAACAAGTATCTAGTAATCGGATCAACAATACCATAAGATATTGTTCCATTTTCATCCACACCTACAACATAAAGTGACATTTTGTCATTTGTTTTGATTTCAAACATTGATTCACCACTTACAACCTTTTCCCCACCAAGAATAGCTTGTGATGGTGTAACGCTTGAATCAACAGAAATTACTGCATCAGGATCGTTTCTTTTTATCCACTTGTCGTCTTTCAATTTCAAAAAATCGGTTTCTACATTTGTAATTATACCTTTTTTATCTAATGTAATCTTTGTTTCAATTTTTTCTTCTGCATCTTCCAAAAGCACTCCCTTTGATTCACCTTTCCAAGAATATCCTGCATAGGTTCCTGAATAATCAGTACTGTTACAAGAGATCAATGCTAATACACTCATTAATACAACTACTAAAACTAATATTTTTTTCATACTTCCTCCTATAATATTGTTAAAATAATCACGAACATATTGTATATTATACAACAACAAAATTTTCAAGGCAATTGCCGAATGTCCTTTTCTGAATGGGACAAATGTCCTTAATAACGATTTTCGATCCAGAAGATAGCAGCTTCAGTTCTTGTTCTTACATTAATTTTTTCAAACACTTTTGTCAGATAATTACGGACAGTTTTTTCAGAAATGAACAGTTCTTCACTAATTTCTTTATTCTTTAATCCTCTTGCCACTAACTCAAGCAGTTCTTTCTCCTGACTTGTTAACTCATATTCTTTCGGATCTTCTTTGATTGCATCTACAAGTGAATCAAGCAAACTAGGGTCAATGCTTCTTTCACCACTTAACACCTTTACAATTGCGTTAATAACAGCATCCTTATCGATAGTTTTCATTAAATAACCTTCTGCACCCGCTCTTAAGGCATCTTTAATCATAAATTCATCACAAAAAGCCGATAAAATAATAATTTTTATTTTTGGATTTGAACGCTTTATCCGATGGCACATTGTAACGCCATCCCCATCTGGTAATTTATAGTCTAATAAAATCAAGTCTGGCTGAAAAATTTCGATTTTCCTATATGCTTCAGTACAACTTCCAGCATCACAGACAACTTCATAATTAGAGTTCTTTTCTATTAAGGAAATTAATCCCAAACGGACCACTGCATGATCATCAATAATCATAATCTTATTTTTAGTTCCCATTTATTCCTCCCAAGGTACGAATAATTCAACGATAGTGCCTGATTCATCACTTTTAAAATGAAGTTCACCTGATATTATATTACTTCTCTCTATAATCGCAGTTAAACCCATGCCTTGCCTATTTTCAATGTCGCTTATTTTAAAACCACATCCATCATCTCTTACTAATAATCGAAGTCCATCAAAAGAAGATACAAGTCTAATACATATTGTTGAACCACCACTATATTTAAGAGCATTTATCACACACTCTCTTACAATATGATAGATGTGATTTAAATATTCCAAACTCAAAACTCCATATTCTGATCCTTTATCAGCATTATGTAAAATAATCTTTGTTTCATATTCATTCTCTAAGCTCATCACCATTGATTGTAGTTTAACAGACAAATCACCTATATCATTCTTTTCAAACATAGATGTCTTAATAAAACCTCTAATACTATCCATAACATAATTCATTTGAAATTTAATTTGGTCGAATGTGACAACTTGATTGCCTTCAGAAGAAGCATATTCTTCAAGTTGTTCAATTTGCAAGCCTATTGAGAATAAATCTTGTAAAACAACATCATGCATTTCACGAGCTATACGCTTATTTTCTTCAGCAATTCTCTGACGTGTAACGAGATATGATAAACGCATTTCGTTTTCTGCTTTTATACTCCTAATAACACTCACAAAAAAAATGGTTATGCAAACTGCGAGTATTGTTCTAGCTACTTCAATTGGTAGTTCAATCCATTTTGAGAATAACTGCTGTGGTATTAACTGTGTGATGCCATAGGTAATAAATAAACCCGCCATTGCATACAGTCTATTACTAATACTTTTCAATATACCATGAAAACCATTTTTAGAAATGATAATAATGGCAACTCCTGCTAATATACCTGATGACGCGCCCATTATAATTCGTAAAAAGAAACTTACATTCCATAATGCATAGACTATGATGTAACTAATTGTTGATATGAATAAAAGAAAAACTGTAATAAACTTGAAGAATTCTTTTAGTTTTTTACCATAAATGAGTTTTAAAGCAAATAGCCATAGGAACGCAAATGAAATAGTACCTAATAAACCAATAATAAATTTTATGCTACTGAAAATCGAGATGAATAAAGAAGTATATGACAGCATAATCAACCATTCTAAAGTTCCATGCAAAACACCAAAAACGCCTATAAATGGTATTGCTTCAACCAATGGATTTGCTATATATCGATTACTTGCCTGCAGCAATGCACTGATACCAAGTGTATAAAACGCTAGTCCATAGATAAAATAAATCAAAATAATTAAACTCAATGAGTCATTCATAATAAGCCCTCGTTTGTAAATATTTTATTTGTTATTGACTGTCATTGGTTCCTTCTATTAGGGTCCAAGCTTTGAATATAGCCTCTGACTTTTGCATATGGCGCATTAGCAAGATCTAAATGAAAGAAATCTTCTACTTTAGCTTTATATGTTATCAGCGTCGCGAACACATCAATGCGTTTATCGACACCTTCATCACAGAATGCCTTGAAATATTCTGCTGTATTCTTAAAATCGTCCATACTATCTCCTGTTATATCCACATTTATCGATATGATAACTTATATATCGATAAATGTCAATAGTTCGCAGATACCTTAGCCTTGATTTTAAAAACATTTCGATTATTCCTCATCAAGCTATGTAAACACTTTGGTCTCGATTATTTTGAAAAAGAAGATGAATACAAGGACAGCAATTTCCATCAAACTGAAATTTAAAATATAAAAGAATATAATCTTAAAAGTGAAGTTCATAAAGATATCGGCATCAATATGAAGATTTATAAGTTACTGGATTTTATACAATACCAAACCACTTTTTATTCTTGGTGCCTGAGTTCCATGCTCTTCTGCATAACGTTTTAAACGTTCTTTCTCCATGTTACAATTACGCTTATTTCTAATGGTTTGGGCTTTTTCAAAGATTTCTTTACTGACCATAGCATACTGAAGTTCTTTGATAGCAAGGGAATCAAAATTGAAAAGGCAAAAATCATCCGTCCATCCCTTGAAGAAGGATTTACCTCTTCATTTTACCTACTTGTTTCTTCATCATTTCTTCATTTTCAGGTGGCAGCCATCCCACTACTGATTTTCGGCCCAGTATGGTTTCCATAATAAATCCTATGATAACTAAAGCTGTAAGCGTAAAAACGAACCTCAAGCTTGTAAATGAAATTCCTAAAAATTTGATTTCTACCATTAGTTGTGGAATCTTAAGAGCCGCCCACGATCCTAAAAATATTACCATATTGGTTATACTGGCTCCCTTTCTCAGCAATGTTGCTGTCATTGGAAACGCAACATACAAAGGTCCAGTGGGTAGTGTTCCAAAGGCCACGGAAATCAAACCACCTTTAATGCCAGATCCACTCCCCAACCACTTTTGTATTTTATCTTTTGGGACCCATACCTCCATAAGACCCATCAGCAAAAAAACCGGTGGCATAATCAGAGCCATTTCTTTGAAATAATCCCTTGTCACTTCAGTGGATCGTGAAGCTGTAGCAGGCGCAATGATAGCTAAAGCAACAAATACGAATCCAATTAGAATTGGAAATTTAAATTTCTTAATCGTCTCCATCATAATATCATCCCCATAACCCCAGCTATGATCCTGCCAACGGAAAAGCAACGAGAGAAGGTATCAGCGTAATCGCTCCCAACACTGCAGCTACAATCGTTGCCATAAATCCAGCTTCAGCTCCCACCAAGCTTGAAATTTTCTCAGGTGTCAGTATGCCTAAGGTAAGACCAACAATTCCCAATACAGTCAATAGGCTTGGAGCCGTTTTTAAAAGTGCTTTCCCTGCAACTTTGAAAGCTTTAATTGATTTCTCTTTGCTTTTTATTAGAGATGCTATCAGACAAATCCCTAAAAAACTATAAATCGTAATAATAGTGGCCATTATAACACCTTCCTACTGCCCAGATTTAATTTGTACCCCCATAAGTCTTGCTCCTGAAACAGATTCCATCGAAAGCAATGCCGGCTCAGTAATAAAAACCTGATTTTCTTTCAAGGTAGCTGATTCTTCGTTTTTCTTTAATACGACTTCTCCCTTTATTACATAAAACATAACAAAAGTGTCCATTTGGCAAAGAGGGATTTTACCTCCAGCTTCCAATACAATTACCCGTGTTTTGAATAAATCATTCTGAAAAAATACGTTAACTCCTCTTTTTTCATAGCCTTCAGCCTCAAGATTCATTAAATCAAATATTTTCATTGTGTTCTCTCCTTTCAAATTTTGTTATATCTTCGTATTTATTTATCAATTTTTCAATCCTTGTCTTTCTCATTTCGAGGATCTTGATCCACTGACTTAGGTCTTTTCTCCCACCTTCTGTAATTTCATATACTCTTCGTCTTGGACCAGGCCCCCCTTCTTCCCAAAAAGATAAAACCAATCCCTCTTTTTCCATTTTTCTTAATGTTCTATAGAGCGTGCTCACATTAAATTCATCCTTAGAAAACCCAAAATACTCCAACTGTTCTATAAGCCCATAACCATAACCTACTTGATCATATAGAAGTAATAATAAACATACCTCTAAAAATCTTTCCATTTTATGACTTTTGCTTGTGCACAATAACTCTTGATCTTTTCCCATTACATCACCTCAACTAAGTTCTTAATGTATATAGTTATCTCGAATATAGTTTACTACATGTGGATATATCTTCAAGACACAAGTTCAAATATGATCTGGATTCCATCCGCTTTCATATGGACCTTTTGACATCAGCAAACAGACCGTCACCACATGTGTCGGGTGTTTTTTGAGACAGAAATAGAATAATAGCATGCCGGTATTTCCGACATATTGTTTTACTTGCAAAGCAAGGTACTAAATGATATTTTTTTTATTTCCTCAATACAGTTCAAAGGAGCCCAAGCTTTAACTTCTGGATTATTGACCTTATACGCCCATATCCAACCATTCATTTCCTTCTCCATAATAAGTTCTTCGTCTACGACTAAATCAAACTCTATAGCACAGTAATCTTCTAATATCGTACTTTTTGAATCATTTCTATCAATAATTTGATATGGGATCCATCCTTCATTGCCATCTGTCTTGCAATAAGTCCACCCAGCCCAGTCTCCATTTGGATTAGAGTCTTCAATGCACTTGACTTATTCTACTTGTTTTAACTCTAAACCTTCTCATATTAACAAACCTCTCTTTATTACATTACCTAAATAAGACTGCCTCGCCTATTCACATTCACCTTTACTATCTAATAATAATTTATCAAAATCACTTTGATATATTCTATCTTGCTGTATTCTATACTTCTCATATTCACTTTCAGCAAAAGATTTGGCTATTGCAGCAGTTACTTTGCCAGATCCCTTTAGAATTTCCATCTCATTAAATTGTAGAAAAGCATTAAGCCTTGTAGCCCAATCCTCCATTGTCATGGGAACTTGTCGTTCTGCTTGTAATTCTCCATAGTCAAGATACATAGTTACAATCCTATCCAGCGATTTCATTTCATTTAACTTTAAATAATTTTTCGCAATAGAGACATCACTTTTCAATATTTTTCCATCTGGTGCATTCTTCCATGTAGTCAATCCCATATGATTCTTTTCAGAATTTGCTCTTTCCATAATCACTTCAGCCGCAGTATGTCCATGGATTGCAAAGTGTAATCTATTCTGAACTGTTTTAAAGAACTTCCTTGTTATTATTGCATCTGATGTATAATCCATAGAAGTTGCATATATGTCGGTTATTTTCTGATAGAATTTTCGTTCACTTGCTCGAATTTCACGTATTTCTTCAAGAAGATGTTCAAAATATTCTTCATTTAAGAAACTTCCATTCTTCATCCTATCTTTATCCAACACATATCCTCGAATTGAATAATCCTTCAAGATCTTCCCAGCCCATGTTCTAAATTGAATGGCTCTATCCGAATTGGTTCTAAACCCAACTGCAATAATCATTTCTATACTATAATACTTCGTATTGTAATTTTTGCCATCTAATGCAGTTCGTCGGAATTTCCGACATACTGATTCTTCCTGAAGTTCTTCTATCAAAATATTCTTAATGTGTTCTGTAATTGTACTTCTTCCTTTTCCAAATAATTCTGCAATTAAGTCTTGAGTCATCCATACATTTTCATCAACTACCATAACTTCAATGGAATCTTCTTTATTCTGCCCTGTAAAGATTAAAAACTCTGCTGTACTATTCTTTATTTGATGTTTTTCTTTCAATATTACACCCCTTACTGCTTATAATAACATTTTCATTTAATATTTATTTAATTAACATTATTAATCTAGTATTCAACAATTCCAAACCCAAACATTTGTTCTTTTCATTATAACATATGCATTTATTGATTCCAATCTATTATTTTTAAATTATTTCAATAAAATACCATAATAAATATCCCAAAAGCTACCTTTGTCATCTATTATCATAAACCATAGTACAGTCTTTACTGTTACTTTATAACTTCGTTCTCTTCATGCTCAAAACCGTCTCCACATGGGTGGAGTGGCTAAACATATCCACACCGCACCATCGGTCTATTTGGTAGCCGTGTTGGCTTAGGATTTTGACATCTCTTGCAAGGGTGCCCGGATCGCAAGAGACGTAGACAATGCGCTTAGGCTCAATGCTTATAATGGTGTCTAAAAGAGTTGCATCGCACCCTTTTCTTGGCGGATCGACAACAACGACATCAGCTTTTATCCCATTGTCTTTATAGAGTTTTGGCATAATCTCTTCTGCTTTTCCTGCGTAAAAAGTCGCATTGTCAATCTTGTTTATCTTGGCATTGGTTCTCGCATCATCGATAGCTGTTTCCACAATTTCAACGCCGTAGACATGCTTGGCTTGTTTTGCTAAAAATAGGGAAATGGTGCCAATACCACAGTAGAGATCGTAGACGATTTCTTGACCAGACAGCTGGGCATATTCTAATGCTTTGGCGTATAGTTTTTCTGTTTGCACCGGATTGACTTGATAAAAAGACAATGGTGAGATTTGATACTTAATATCTCCAATCTGATCTTGCAACTTTTCTTGTCCATCGAGATGAATCATCCTAGGTCCAAAGATAGCATTCGTCTTTTCTTGATTAATATTCAGACTAACCCCAACAAGATGATCTAGTTTATGAAGGGTCTTGATGAGGACATCCTCATGCGGAAGTTTTTGTCCGTTAATTACCAAGGTTACATGAAATTGTTGGTCATGATAGGATTTTCGAATAACAATATGGCGCAATAATCCTTTGTGTTTTGCCTCATCATAGACAGAAATACTATTATCCATGACAAAATCACGTATGATATCAACGATTTCTTCATTATATCGGTCTTGTATATAGCAAATCGGTGTTTCGATAATTCGGTGCGAGCGTTTAGCATAAAATCCAATGAGTAACTTTCCACTCATCATCTGAACCGGAAACTGAACTTTATTTCGATAAAACCAGGGGTCATTCATTCCCAAGATTGGCTCTTTTTTTTGTTCAAGCTCTTGCCTATCTTGTTCACCGATGCGTTCGAGGGCATCCAAAATATGATTTTCTTTGTAGTGTAGTTGAGCAGGGTAGCTCATATGCATAATGCTACAACCACCACATTGTTTTGCAATGGGACATCTAGGTTCGACACGATCTTTGGACGGTTCAAGAATCGTCACTAAACGGCCAAAACCATAATTTTTCTTTGTTTTTATGACTTTGACTTCGATATAGTCACCGGTAATAGCTCCATCGACAAAAAGGGTATAGCCATCAATATGGCCTATCCCCTCTCCGTTGGCTCCAATGCCGGTAATATCCATCGAATATATTTCATTTTTTACTACAGGACATTCTTGCTTCATGATTCACCTCTATGTTTATCTTCTTCTAGTAGCGTGTTTTACGTATATTGGTCTCGAACAGACGTTGATAACCTGCCCAATCATCTTGCTCTTCCGACTGACCCATAATCGTAGAAAATGTTTTGACTTTAGCATCAATATTATCTGCATAATGTAACAGAATCGCTTCGAGTACTGCCGGCTTTTTTGGTGAGCCATATTCAAGCTCTCCATGATGAGCTAAGACAACATGCTTAATTATAGTAGCTAATGGCTTAGGAAAGCCAGGTATTTGTGCAACTTTTTCATTAATCCATTCAACCGCAATGATAATATGGCCCAGCAATTGGCCTGAATCTGTATATTCCACCATAGGAAGTTCTGTCATTTCTTCTGTTTTAGCAATGTCATGCAGTAATGCACCGGCGATTAAGACGTCACGATTGACTTCTGAATAGCTCTTAGCTAAAAAATCACAAGTACGAAGGATACCCAATGTATGCTCGAGTAATCCACCGTAATAATTATGATGTACAGACTTTGCAGCACCATGGGCTTTAAATCGATTGGCTAATTCTTTGTCTTCGATAAAAAACTTTTCGAGCAATTGTTTGATATATGTATCTTCAACACTATGTATAAAACCAATAAGTTCTTCATACATATCATCCACATTATAATCAGACATCGGCACATAATCAATGGGGTTATACTCCCCTTCTTGACATTTTCGTACGCGACGGACATTCAATTGTAAGCCACCTTGAAATGTAACGACAGATCCATCAATTTTCACATAATCTCCGGCTTCAAAGTGACCGATTCCATCATTTAAGTCCCAGATTTTACCTTCAATGGTTCCCGTTTTATCTTGGAAACGAACAGAATAATAAGTTTTACCGGCTCTTGTTTTTAATATTTGCTTTGAAGAACACAAGTAGTGTTCAACAACTTCATCACCTTCACGAATTGTTTCAATAAATTGCATAATAACTCCTTCTACTTAAATATAGTTTTTAGTTGATTCATCTGTTCTATAATTGCTTCTCGACTTGTAGATTGATTAGCAACTGTTCCATACTCTAATGTAATCATCTCCAGTTGATGAGATGAGAACTTCTGTAATCGTTCTTGCAAATACTGAGCAATACGATAATCTTCTTCATCCATTATACCATGAATATCCTTATATCCGGCGTCTTTTTCAAACGCAGTTCCCGAAAAATGAATCTCACGAATGGCTTCAAGGGGAAGCGCTTCTAAATACGTGTATATATCCATATTTAACTGATAGGCGGAAACTTTTGCATGGGAAGTATCGAGCAATAATCCAAAACCAGTTTCATCAATTAAGCTACGAATAAATTCAGGTTTAACTGTATCCATTAAGGTCGTCGGGTATGGATAATAGTTGCTGTAATCCATATTCTCAATTAATATATCCGTATGAATAAATTTAGAGAAGTTGATGAATTGCTGAATCATATAATCTAAAACAGATGAACTCTTTATCTGCTTTGCATCTTCTTCAAAGCACAAACTATGAATCCCAATAAATGGAGTATGATATTTTTGAATATAACGATTCATTTTATCATAATCAATGTCTTTTGTCGAAGGCATTCCACCACGTTCAAACCAACCAAAGCCATGAATAAGTAAGGGTTTTAAAGAAAATGCCGGATCCAATAACTCTTCCGTCATTCCAAATGCACCTATTTTTATATACTCACAAAAATTCGGATTATTTTCAAGTATATTCATCAACTCATACGATACATTACATGCATATTTCATAAAAGCCTCCTCGTGTGTGCATAAAAAAAATGCTACTCTAATTGTAGCATTTATTCACCCATTTTTTTAGTATTTTTATTAAGAATTTAACTTTCGTGCAAGGCTTTTTCTTCTCTGTATAAAAAGATTGTTCTGTTTGGTTATAACCCATATCTTCTGTCACACTCCATAACTAATCAAACAATAAGTATAGTATCGAATCTAACTCTATTATAACCGTATTTTTTTAACAGAATGTGAACATGTTATAAACAAACTTAAATCTTTTAATTTTTCTTCTCTTTTTTATCTGATTCACTTATTGATTTAGATTTTGATTGTTCATTCATTGAAAAACTGCCGTTTAGAACCGCTCCATCGTCAATGATAATAGAACCACAATGAACATCACCAAGTATATTGGCTGTTTTATTCACGTGTAATTGATTTTTCACTTCCACTTGACCTTCAATCGTTCCTGCAACAAGCAAGAATCCTGCTTTTACATTACCGTTGACTTTTCCTGTTTGTCCAACAACAACGCTTGCATCACAGTCAATACTTCCATTTAATACACCATTCACTTGAATTGAAGATTTTGATTTCACTAGGCTACTGTCAATTACGGTATCTTTTCCAATCAAAGTTGCCGGTCGCTCGTAGTTTGGTTTTTTAGATGATAGCATAAGGTTCCTCTCTAGTAAATATAATCAACCGGATTCACCGGTTCTCCGTTTAATAGTACTTCATAATGTAAATGTGGTCCGGTACTTCGTCCCGAGTTACCGGATTCAGAAATAACATCTCCACGTTCAACATGGTCTCCAACAGATACATATAGTTTCGAATTATGTGCATATTTTGTCGTCAAACCATATCCATGGTCAATGACAATGGTATATCCATAACCGGATAAATATTCTGAAACAACAACCTCTCCTTCGGCCGTTGCAGAAACTTCTTGATATTTTGCTTTTAAATCAACACCCGTATGAAACTCTCTACCACTTCCACCAAATGGATTTCGGCGATATCCAAAAGCACTTGTTACGTATGTATTCTTAATTGGCCACACACTTGGATAAGACTCTAAGTAAGGAATCATTTTTTCTAGAGATTCATTTGTAAATGCAAAATTTTTAGAATCTTGTTCGACCTTTGATGATGCAAATTCAAGAAAAGCTGTTATTTTTTCAAGTTCTGCATCAAATTCATCATCGTCTATTTCTATATCATTCATGGCCACATCGACCATCTTTAGTTGGTCTTCCTTAATCCTTGTTAAATCTGCTGAATTCTCCGATGTCGGTGCTGATGTTGATAAGACGCGTTTATTCTCATAATTGGGGTCTATCTGTAACGTATATTCTTTGAGAAGATCTCTTGTCACATCCGAGCTTTCATCTGAATCACTTGACTTTGGTGCGTTATATGTACCAAGGTTCGTATCTATTTCCGATTTAAATTCTTCCATTTCTTCACGATATGCTTCTAAATCTTCTATTTTAATTCCAAGCTCTATCGCTAGGCTCTTTAATTCTTCAAGTTTTTCATAGCGCATCGTTACCGATGAAGCTAACTCGTTTTCCAGTTCTGCTATTCTAGCCTCTTTTGATTCACGGTCAATGACTTCTTCTTGAACCGCGACTTGTTGATGTGCTAGCTGAGCTTCTAATGATTCTACATACGAATATATATCTAATGATTTCCATACAAGCATAACTGCAAGAATTAATGCAGGAAATCGAACCCACTTAGGGATTTTAATTGCTTTTGCACTTTTCGTAGCATCTGTAATAAACATCATCGTAAGATATTGTTTGCCACTGGCTTTATGTTTATTACGAATGCGAGGTTGTTTATACTGCATCTTTATCCCTGCTTTCTCTAGTTTCATAATTCCAAATGCTATTATAGCATACATTGTAATGTTTTTGTAATAATTCATTTATTGTTTCATAGTGCTTTAGTCCTATTTTACAGGAAGAACTTCAAAATAGCAAGGATTCTTTCTATTGTAAATTGAGCAAAATAACTCTTTTATTCTTAGTCGCTTTCATGTAAAATAGAGTTCAAAGGAGGTTTGACATGAATATTTCAATGACTATTCATTCGAATCGTATTATTTTTGTTCCAGCAAGTAAATATCACAAAGCATTTAAACGTTTAGCTAAAACAGATGACTATTATCGTTTTGCTTTTAATACATCGCCTGCCCAAGACAATTTTAGTAAAGAAGCCATTGAAGATGCGGATGCACTACATTATGATGTTTTCACCAAAAACAAGGTTATCTTAGGTATATTAAAGTGTTACTATCCTGTAGGCGATGCCAATCTTTGGATTCAAACATTAATTGTCCGCAAGGAATTTGCTCGTGAAGGATACGGAACTTTAATACTTCAGCATTTTATTCAAACATTAATTCACCAACATTCACTTAATAAAATTTTCTTAACCTGCCATAAGGACAATGTTGCAGGAATAAGTTTTTGGCAACAACAAGGGTTCATCCGACAAGATGAACGCATTAAAAATGACTACTATCTATTTGTTGCTGATATAAGGAGTTTAACATGCATAGAAAAGTTTTTAGCACATTAGAATTCAACAAAATACTTGAGCTTATTGCAAATTACGCACTAAGTCCGATGGCAAAATCGAAAATCTTGGCTATAGAACCCTTTGAACAGATTGATCAAATTAACACGGCTTTAAACGAAACCACCGACACAACAAATCTTTTGGTACACAAGGGAGACCTTCCTCTTCGAGGTATTAAAGATATTCGAGAAATCATTCAACGTTTAGCCATTCACGGCACCTTATCAATTGCTGAAGTGCTCAGTGTCGCAGATGTTCTCCGATCGTCTGCTCAAGCCGTTTCCTATTATACCAGTGCAAAAGAGTATATTGACACCCTAAGTCTAGCATATTATTTTCAAGCACTTAACGCTTTGCCTACATTATCAAAAGAAATTAACCGGTGCGTCATTTCAGAAGATGAGATCTCCGATCAAGCCAGTAGTCGTTTATACGATATTCGCAGAGATATTAAAGGAAGCAGTTCAAAAATCAAAAGCCAATTAAACAAAATCATTCATTCTGCCACTCAATCCGGAATGCTTCAGGATAATAATTATACCATTCGTAATGATCGGTATTGCGTCCCCCTCAAAGCCGAGTATCGAGGTCAGTTTAAAGGAATGATTCACGATCAATCCTCAACAGGCTCAACGCTTTTTGTAGAACCTTTAGCGCTTGTTGAATTAAATAATCATCTGAGCAGTTTGTATCTAGATGAAGAAAAAGAAATACAAAAGATCCTCATGGAATTAAGCGAGAAAATCGCTGTTTATAAAGATGTCTTAGAAGAAAACATAACCATGCTCACCCATTTAGATTTTCTGTCTGCAAAAGCCAACTACTCTATTCACACAAAATCATCGTGTCCCGTATTTAATGAAGATTATTATATATATCTTGAAAAGGCTCGACATCCTTTGCTCGATCCACATGATGTCGTTCCAACCACCATTTATTTAGGAAAAGATTTCACCACTTTAGTAATTACCGGTCCAAATACCGGGGGTAAAACCGTCACCTTAAAAACCATCGGATTATTGTCCCTTATGGGACAAAGCGGGCTACATGTACCGGCTGCTGACGGAGCAAAACTTACAGTTTTAGATAATATCTTTGCAGATATCGGTGACGAACAAAGCATCGAACAATCTCTTAGTACTTTTTCCTCGCATATGACAAATATTACACAGATTTTAGAACAAGTAACGGACCGCTCTTTAGTACTCTTTGACGAATTAGGCGCGGGCACAGACCCTACTGAAGGCGCTGCCCTTGCAATGGCTATTTTAGAAAACCTCAAAGCTGCAAATATATTAACCATTGCAACAACACATTATTCTGAACTTAAGGTTTATGCGCTCTCCACTGAAGGAGTTGAAAACGCCAGTTGTGAATTTAATGTAAACACATTACGTCCCACCTATAAATTATTAATTGGGATTCCGGGAAAGAGTAATGCTTTTGCTATCTCCAAAAGATTAGGATTATCTGATATAATAATAGAAGAAGCCAAAGAATTATTAAGCGGACGTGAAATTCGTTTTGAAGATCTTATTACCGATTTAGAAACCAATAAAAAAACAGCCTTACTCGAAAAAGAACGCGCACGTCAATACCGCGAAGAAGCTGAAATGCTTCAAAAGCAAGTTGAGCTGCAGAAACGTCAGCTCACTTCACAAAAACAGCAAATACTCAATGATGCTAAAATGAACGCTGCTCGATTATTGGAGAATTCCAAAGAAGAAGCTGATGCCATTATCCGTCGTATGAATGATCTTGTTAAGGACGGGACAGGCATGAATATGTCAGAACTTGAAGCACAACGGACTAAGTTAAGAGAAAAGCTTAACAAAACAACAAAACAAAAAAGTTCATCTCGTCAGACACGTAAAATAATACGCCTTGAAGATATGGAAATCGGTTCAAGCGTCTTCGTAACAACACTTAATCAAAAGGGTACATTACTAGACATTAATACAAATAAAAAGGAAGCCACTGTTCAACTTGGTATTATGAAATCTACCATTCCATTTAAGGATCTTGAACAGGCCGATGAAAATGTCAGCTATACTCTTCCACAAAAAGGTACTGCAAAAAAATACACCATTGCTAAAGGCAATAAAAATAAAGGAACCACTTCAGTATCTGCGCCTAGTCATGTAAAAACAGAAGTCGATTTACGTGGCCTAATGCTTAGTGATGCGATAACTGTTTTAGATAAATATATTGATGATGCTTATTTAGCACATTTATCTCAAGTAACAATCATTCACGGAAAAGGAACCGGCGCTTTACGCCAAGGCGTTCATCAATTTTTACGTACAACAACACATGTAAAAGACTATCGCTTAGGTGAATACGGCGAAGGTGATAGTGGGGTAACTATTGTAACATTCAACGACTAGAAAAGAGGGATATTATGGAGACAAAAAACAAAATACTCATCGTTGATGACGATGAAAATATCAGTGAACTGATTTCACTCTATTTGGAAAAAGAAAGTTATGCAACAAAAATCGTCGACAATGGTAATGATGTTGCCGAAGCCGTCAAATCCTTTAATCCAAACCTTATTTTATTAGACTTAATGTTACCGGGAAAAGACGGATATGACGTCTGTAAGGAAGTCCGTCAAATGAGTACCGTACCTATTATTATGCTTACCGCTAAAGGTGAAACATTTGATAAAATTCTAGGCTTGGAACTTGGTGCCGATGATTATATGGTTAAACCCTTTGATAACAAAGAACTTACGGCACGTGTAAAAGCAGTGTTACGTCGATATACACCACAAGAAAGCAAAGGCAAACAAATTAATCTTCCGAATCTAACCATTAATTTGTCAAATTATAGCGTTTTACATAATGATGCAAAAATCGACATACCTCCAAAGGAACTTGAACTACTATACTACCTCGCATCCAACCCAAATCAAGTCTTTACTCGAGAACAATTACTGGATCGTATATGGGGATATGAATACATAGGCGATACACGTACCGTTGATGTTCATGTCAAACGCATCCGTGAAAAAATTGATGAAAATGATTATTGGGGATTAAAAACTGTGTGGGGAATCGGATATAAATTTGAGGTGAGATAATGTTTAAAACTTTTTCCAGAAAATTTTTAGCTATTTATATTTTAACAACAATTGTAATTTTTCTGATACTTTTTGGCACATTATCTCAAACCATTACCAACCATTTTGTTAGCTCTCGCTATCGAAAAATGTTCAATGAGATTCATTCAATAGAAACCGAATATTATGATTCATATATCGAAGGGACCCTTGATGAATCCATGTTTCATAATCAGCTTTATACCTATAGCTATCGCGCTGGATCTAGGATTATTATCATTGATCCTAATCAGCGTGTCATTTTTGATAGCGAACCCTCTTCTCGCTCTCTCATTGATACAATTATTAATCACGATTATGCAAGGCAATCCATAGATGGTGAAACAGTCACTCAAATCGGAACATTTAAACCTTATGAGGCTGAACAAGTCATCGCCGTGGCAAGTCCACTTAAATATGAAGAAACACTCTATGGGGCAGTTATTCTTACGTCACCTTATCCCTCAATAAAAGAAGATATTCGCTATGTATATAATCTTATTCTCATTAGTTTTATTGTCATCATTTTTGTTACATTTATCTCAACCTATGTCTTTTCGCGAAGCATTAGTCAAACATTTAAAGCCTTTAATTCAACAGCAAAATCCATTGCCAGCGGCGACTTTTCAGCGCGAATTGAAGATACACATTTTAGCACTGAAGTCATTGAATTAGCTGAGAGCATGAACTATATGGCCGAAGAATTAGAAAAACTTGAAGATCTTCGCCGAGACTTCATTGCCAACATTTCCCATGACTTTCGCTCTCCGCTCACCTCAATTCGAGGATATGTTCAAGCTGTTATGGATGGAACTATTCCTCCGGAAAAATACGAAAAATATCTAACTATTGTGCTAAATGAAACCGACCGTCTCACCAAGCTAACAAATGATATTCTCTTATTAACCAAAATGGAAAACGAAGTGCTGAAACCTGAGATGGAAGACTTTGACTTACATGAAACACTTCGCAATACCTTGCTTCAATTTGAACAAAAAATTCTTCAGAAAAAAATCAAAATGACTCTGATTATAGAAGATGAAGATATCCTCGTTCATGCTGATTATAATCAGATCCAACGCGCCTTAACTAACCTTATTGATAATGCCCTGAAATTTTGTGAAACCGGCGATGAAGTCACTCTCGAGACTACCTTGATTGGCGATCAGGTTCGTGTCTCTGTGAAAGATACCGGTCCCGGAATCGCTGAAGATGATCTAAAGCATATCTGGACACGATTTCACAAAGCAGATCGGTCACGAGGAAAAGATAAAAAAGGCGTTGGTTTGGGCTTATCGATTGTTCGTGAAATCATTAAAGGACACCATCAGACAGTCGATGTCTATAGCCAACTAGGAAAAGGGACAACATTCACCTTTACCTTGGCGATTGCTAAAAAAAATAATCACCACTTGTAACGATGAAGTTGCCCTTCATTTTCTAAATCCATGAAATTATTTTGACGTAATGCTTCATATAATACAATTGCCACTGAATTTGATAAATTAAGTGAGCGTGTACCCTCGGCCATCGGAATACGGATGGCCGTTTCTTTATGTTCTAACAAGAGCTCTTCGGGAATTCCTGCCGTCTCTTTACCGAACATAATAAAGGCATCCGGTGCAAATGACACTTCTGCATAGGTTTGTTTCGCCTTCGTTGTTCCCATATATACAGTGGGATAATTATTTTTCTTCATAAAATCGTCAAAGTTTTCGTAAACATGCAAATCGACGTCTTGCCAATAATCTAAGCCGGAACGTTTCACACTTTTCTCATCAAGAGAAAATCCTAAGGGCTTGATTAAATGCAATGACGTATCTGTTGCTACACATGTTCTACCTATATTCCCCGTATTATAGGGAATCTCCGGTTCAAGTAATATTATATTCATCCTATGCTTCCTTTATTGCAATATTAATTTCTAAAGTATAATTATTAAATGTTAATGGAACACAGATTGTTTTTGAATCACTGACAGAAAAACTCAAGTTATTTCCTAATGTAATGGTTGGCGGTGTAATGTCAAGTGCTATGTTTTTCGTCGAAAAAATTGTCGCTGCATTTCCAAGAATCATATTTGACATTTCACTAACTGCACTCTTAGCCATATCATTTAATTCGGGCACCGGCATTCCCATCATCATCTTAGAGGCGATATAGCATGCTGTCTCCGTCTCCATGGTAAGAATAACTTGACCACGTAGAACACCTGTAATTCCAATAATAACAGCAAGGATATCTCCTTCATACGTTGCCTGTTTCAAATAAGGTTTCCCCATTGATGACTCAATCTGACTAAAATCTTTTAAAACAGTTTGAGCCGCACTAATAAATGGATTTATATATTCCACATTAATTCCAGCCATATCATGACCTCCTTTATAATCGTTATGTTTATTTTACCATCATTTCTTTTCAGCGTCAAAATTATTCGTATTGTGCAACATCTTGACATTTGTTCATTTTTATTATAAAATGATATATATTATCATTTGATACTTGTTATCTAATAGGAGGAGGTTTCTGATGGAACAACTCGCAGAAATTCTAAAAGCCAAGAAACTCAAAGTCACTCCACAACGTTTAGCAATATATAAAGTCTTATACGAAACGTCATCACATCCTACAGCAGAAGATATATATACTGCTCTTAGACAAAGCCATCCAACCATGAGCTTAGCAACTGTATACAAAACTCTAGATGCACTCAAGAAATCCGATCTAGCTACAGAACTAAACATTGGCGATGATAGTTCAAGGTACGATGCAACAATTAAGTCCCATCCACACATGATTTGTTTAAGCTGTGGTAAGGTTATCGACTTGCACACTGATTCTTTAAAAGGCTTTAAAGAAAACGTTCAAAAGGAAACTGACTTTGACATCGTTAGTGAAAAAGTGTATTTTTATGGAACGTGTAAAGACTGCAAGAGCAAAAAAGGAACAAAATAAAATTAATGATTAAATTAAGTGTTAAAACTGACTTTATAAGTTAAAGTCAGTTTTAACACTTTTATTTTGATTTATTTTCTTTAATTTCTGCTACAAACTCTTCAATTCTCTCTAATGCGATTTTCAGTTCATCCACTGAATAAGCATAGCTACAACGTATGAATCCTTCTCCTGATTCACCAAATGCTGTTCCGGGTACCACAGCAACTTTTTTTGACTTTAATAATTGGGTGGCAAACTCTTCAGATGTCAATCCGGTACTTTGAATCGATGGAAATACATAAAAAGCCCCTTGAGGTTCAAAGCATTCTAGGCCCATATTATTCAAATATTCAACCATCAATCGTCGCCGTTGATCATATGCCCCTTTCATTTCTTCAATATCTTTATCACCATTTTTTGCCGCTTCTAATGCCGCATATTGACTCGTTGTCGGTGAACACATAATCGCATATTGATGAATAATCTTAAGCACATCAATGAAGTGCGCCGGAGCCACCACATATCCAATTCTCCATCCTGTCATCGCGTATGCTTTAGAAAAACCACTGACGACAATTGTCCGTTCGCGCATGCCAGCTAAAGTTGCAATGCTCACATGCTCTTCTCCATACGTAAGTTCTGCATAAATCTCATCCGAAATAACGATTAAGTCTTTCTCAATAGCTACATCAGCAATAGCTTGCAAGTCCTCTCGCGTCATAATAGCACCTGTTGGATTATTAGGAAATGATAAAATAATTGCTTTTGTTTTTTCTGTCAAATGTTCTTCGACTTCTGCTCGCGTTAATCTGAATTCATTTTCTACCTTTAATGCAATTGGAACCGGTATTCCACCGGATAATGATACACAAGGTTTATAGCATACAAATGAGGGTTCAGGAACTAACACTTCATCTCCTGGATTTAAGATAGTTCTTAATGTAGCATCAATACCTTCACTACCCCCGACGGTAACAGCAATTTCCGTATCATAGTGATAGTCTAAATCAAACCGTCGTTTTAAATATTTACAAATCTCTTGTCGTAATTCAACCAATCCTGCATTGGACGTATAGAACGTTCGTCCCCTCTCGAGACTATAGATTCCCTCTTCACGAATATGCCAAGGCGTATCAAAGTCAGGTTCACCTACCCCTAATGAAATCGCATCTTCCATTGTTGTAACAATATCAAAAAATTTACGTATACCGGATGGCGGTATATTTGCCGCAATTCGATTTAACTCACGATTCATCATGGTGTCACCGCCATTCTTTCATCTTTACGTTCTTCTTCAAATATAACACCGTAGTCTTTATATTTTTTCAAAACAAAGTGTGTCGCTGTACTTAATACCGATTCTAAAGGAGCTAATTTTTGTCCGACAAACAATGCCACTTCTTTCATAGTAGCACCTTCAATAATCACTGTAAGGTCAAAACCACCGGACATAAGATAAACAGATTTTACTTCTTCAAACATATAAATGCGTCGGGCAATTTTATCAAATCCCTCACCACGTTGCGGCGTAACTCGCACTTCAATTAAGGCTGTCACTTTATCTGTATTCGTCTTGTCCCAATTAATCAATGCATGGTAACCACAGATTATACGTTCTTTTTCCATCTGAGTTAGCTCTTCACTAATAACATCTTCAGAGGTACCAAACATTGCGGCTAAATCTTTAACCGTTCTTTTGCTGTGATTTTCTAATGCATATAATAGTTGTTCTTTCATTCATGATCCCTCCATATCTAATTTTTTTCACATCGCTCTAAGGCTTTATAGAGTTCGTCCGACTTTGGCGGAACGATAGAACGATATGTTTCTTCAAATTTAATGCGTTTATGATTACCTTCATCGACTTTGCCGATGACCCTTGCCAAGATACCGGCTTCTTTCATTGCATCAACTATCTCATGCCCGTGTTCTGTTACTATAAGTAGTGATCCACTACCTATAAGCATATATGGATTCAAATCAAAATATTCACATATCTCAATAGTTTCTTGTTGTACTGGAATTTTTGATTGATCAACAGTTAGGCCTAGATTTATTTTTTCTCCAAGCTCCCATAATGCACCAAATATTCCACCCTCTGTAACATCATGCATTGCATATACATCAAACTCCATGGCAATTTGGCTTTCTTTAACAATTGATAAATATTGGCTAAATGACTTAGCCTTGTTGACCAAGTCCGGGTGATAGTATGTATTTAATAGCTTTTCACCCTCGTGAGCGATAATGGTTGTTCCTTCAATACCTGCCCACTTTGTCATTACGATATCCATACCGGGTTTAACGTCATCAGATCGCATAACACGATTTTTATCAATTTTGCCTACACCGGTCACGCTAATAATTGGTTGATTAACAGCTCCGGTCACTTCTGAATGTCCGCCAATGATTTGAACGTCGAATTTTTTTGATGCCTCATTGATTTCATACATTAATTCCTTTAATGCATCTTCTGTATATCCATCCGGCAACAACAAGGTCAAGAGTAATCCTATAGGCCTTGCTCCGCTTGCAGCTAAATCATTCAATGTAATATGTACAGCCAGTGTCCCTATCCCATGAGATGCTCCTGTTATGGGATCCGTTGACAATACAATCGCTTCTTCCTGGCCAACTTGTATTATTCCACAGTCCTCTCCAACTCCCGGACCAATAAGAACTTCATCTCTTTTCACTTGTAATTGTTTGAAAATCGATCGTTTCAAAACTGTTTCAGGTACTTTTCCAATGTTCATATATCCCTACCAATCTCTACTATGTCTATATATCAATATTCTAATTTGTTGTTTTTACCAAAAGGGTATCCCATACAATTAAAGCCATCTCACCTCGTGTAACAATATGGGCAGGATCTGTTTGACTATTTGCCGGAATAACACCAATTTCTTTGGCCTTATTAATATAATTCATGGGCCACTCGCCTAGCAATTGTTCTTTATACCCAAGCGTATTCACCATAATGGCAACCACTTCTTGATAACGAATATTGGCTTCGGGCTGAAAACTTTGATCCGGATATCCCTGGATCATATTTAAACGATAAGCATTCTGAACATGTTGATATGCCCAATGAGCATTGGTAATATCTGAAAAAACCTTTGTCTCACCCGATACATTCCGACTCCCGTATCCCTGAATTCTAACCATCATTGTTGCTACTTCTGCTCGCGTTATATTTCGATCAAGACCTAAACTTCCATCTGAATAACCAGTTAGTACACCTAATTGTTGAAGTTGATTACCTGCATAACTTTCATCATTTGTCGCCGCAAAAAGCTCCACTCCATTTATTCCACTCATTAATATTGTCACAACCAACATGTATATAATTTTTTTCTTACTCAATAGCATATATTCCTCCTAATCTACATCTGTACATTATGTGTATTTTACCATAAAGTAAGCAAAAAGCAAATAAGATAAATCAGAGAACCTGATTTATCTTATTTAATGGAAGATTATGTATTGCCTCAACGTTAACATTGAGTGCATCTATGACTAATCAGCCAAAATGATGAATCTACACTGCTATTCAAAAACCTTGGGGTGTTCATGAAAAAGCCTCACTTTGACTGTGCCACACAACTTAGTATTGACGCTTTTTACCATGCTCAAGTAAATAGCGTTCAGCTTCAGCATTCCAGAGTCCATTGCTTTTGTTTACACATTCTGCTAATCCTTTAAATAAGGGATTAGTTTCTCCTAGTTTTTCAAAGTCTTCAATCGCTGTCATTGGCATTTCAATGTCGTTATAAACGATTTTTTTGCCTCCGGGTATCTTGGGTAAATTCAATATAGTATCAATTGCACTATCAATTCCACCAACGTGTGTCAGCATGACTGCCGGATTAATTAATCCTTTGGATGACATCTCCAGCGATTCCTTCATGTCATCATCATTACCACCCGTTGAACCCATGATATGTGTGGGTGTATAATGAATATTATAAAAATTCACCTTTGCGCTAAATGTATTATCCGACGGTCCTGCAAAGAAATTTAAGCAACCGTCTTTTCCTAAAATAGCATCTGCTTGCTCAATTACAGGAACAACCGGTGCATAAGCAAATACATCATCATAGCCAGTTCCTGAAGATAATTCTAAAAGTGTTGCTACTGAATCTTGCTTGGTGGCTGTATTGACAAAATGAAGTTCTACCCCTTGTTTTTTTGCTTCTTCTATAGAAAACAAGCATTTTGCTCGGTCTAGTCGGTCTTCATCGATATCTGTTACAACTAAGAGCGACGGCTTTCGATCACAATGAAGGGCATAATCAATCGCTCCTAATCCCATTGGACCAACACCTGCTAAGAGTGCCATCTTACCCCCTTCTTTAATTCCCATGTGATGTATATATTTACCGGTTTCTGTATGATAATTCGCATGGAATCCGCCAATGACACAACTCATGGGTTCGGATAAGGATGCATCATAATAACTCTCACCATCATAGTGTAATAAAAAGCCTAATTCCATTACTTCTTGAGGAATAACACAGTAATTCGTCAGACCTCCAAAAAATTCAAATGAATACCCCGGTGCATAAGGGCTTCCTTTATAATTTAAGGCCGGTTGTATGGCAAATTTTTCTCCTGCCTTAAACTGGTCTTGCCATTTTTTACCAACTTCGACAATTTCACCGGCAAATTCATGACCCATAATGGTAGGATTTGTAGCTATGTTTTCAGGAACACGTTTATGTTTTGTTCCTTGAATGACAGCCTTGTATGTTGACATACAGATACTGTTACTGACAACTTTAACTAAAATCTCATCGTCTTTAATCGTTGGCAATTCAAAGGCTTCTAATTTTAAGGTGTTTACATCATATAATCTTACTCCACTTGTTTTCATACTCTATCCTTCTTTCTTAAAATGCTTGATTAGTAAATTGTTTATAAACATAGTCCACATCATTGGTACGTCGTAATAATTCAACTTTGTCTTCATCTTCAACGATTTCTGCTAAATTTGATAAAATCATTAAATGTTCATTACCGACACCTGCTATTCCAACAACTAAGTAAACTGGATTCCCTGCAAAATCAACACCTTCCGGAAATTGTAATACGCTTATTCCTGTACGTTTAATATTTTTTTTAGCCTCACTTACGCCATGAGGAATCGCCGTACCATTGCCTATATATGTTGATAATTCACTATCTCGCTGCACCATTGCATCAATATATTCGCTTTCAACATACCCTTCTTCATAAAGAATCTGACCGGCCATTCGAATCGCCTCTTCTTTTGATACAGATGGAAGCCCTAATTTAATATTTTGTTTTTGAAGTGTTTCTTTTTCATTTTGTATATTCATATCTTCACTCGGTTCACTTATTGAACCATTCTCCTTTCTTAACGCTTGAACAAGTTTTTCATATACGGGTGTCATTATAAAATCTGAAATTGACAAATGAATCATATTTGGGCATGTTGTTTTGGCCCTTTCTGTCAATGTTTTATGTGTAATCACTAAATCCGTATCATTTGGGATTTGTTCGATTGGTTTGTTTAAAATCTCAATATCAATATGCTCTTGTTGGAATGCCGTACGAAGTTTACTTGCACCCATTGCCGATGATCCCATCCCGGCATCACAGGCAACCACAATTTTACGAACATATTTTAATACTTCTCTATCATTAGGTAATCTATCAATATTCATCGATTGTACAACCGATGATGGCTTTCCTTTTAATTTCTGCATTTTTTCTTGTGCATGATTGAGTCGATATTCATCTTCTTGTTCTTTACGGTCTATGAGTACTGAAGCAACTAAAAATGTCACCACTGCTGAAATAATAATGCCTAACAAAACCAACAAGGTCTCGCCTCGTGGTGCCATGACCAATAAGGCAACTACACTTCCGGGGGATGGTGTTGCGACTAAACCTGCGCCTGTAATGACAAAAGTCAAAACACCTGACGCTCCACCTACTATAACCGCTAAAATTAATTTAGGCTGCATGAGTATATAGGGAAAATATATTTCATGAATACCACCTAAAAAATGTATGATCATTGCTCCTGGTGCGGACTGTTTTATCATTCCTTTTGAAAATACAAAATATGCACATAAAATGCCTAGTCCCGGTCCTGGATTTGTCTCCAAGAGAAAAAAAACAGATTGGCCCAACTCTGCCGCTTCTTCAATTCCTAATGGTCCAAGCACGCCATGATTTATTGCATTATTCAAAAACAAAACTTTGGCCGGTTCAATAAATACAGATGCAAGTGGCAATGCATTGGCCTGAACCACAGCTTCTACTGCCGTCCCTAATCCTTGACTTAAGCGTTCGACAACTGGCCCTACACCTACAAAAGCAGTCAGTGATAAAAATGCGCCAACAATTCCTGCTGAAAAATTTGAAAATAACATTTCAAATCCAAGGGGAATTTTATCTGCCAATAATTGATCCGTTTTTTTTATGCACCATCCGGCTAGCGGTCCCATAATCATGCCACCGATAAACATGGGTATGGTTGTCCCAATGATAATCCCCATCGTCGCAATAGCACCTAGAACGCCTCCACGAACGTCTGCGACCATCTTCCCACCTGTATATCCAATTAATAGTGGTAATAAATATATAATCATCGGTCCGACGACTGTAGCCAGCTTTTCATTTGGAAACCACCCCGTAGGTATAAATAATGCAGTTATTAATCCCCAAGCTATAAATGCGCCTATATTCGGCATAACCATGCCGCTTAAAAAGCGTCCGAATCTTTGAATTTTTTGGCTATAAGATGCCATCACAATCCTCCAATACACGAAAGATAATCATTCATAATGCACGTTTTACTGTGCATTATGAATCATCTTTTGAATCTATTTTTTCAATTCTTCAACTAACTTATCATATACATCTGTCATAATAAAATCTTCAAGTGAAATATGTCGTGCGTTGGGTACTACAGATCTCGCACGATCTGTTAATTGCTTATGTGTAATGACAATATCAACGTCTTGTGGTAGCTCATCAATTGACGTATTAAGAACTTCAATATCTAAACCTGCTTTTTTAACTTTATTACGTAATTTACTTGCTCCCATTGCTGATGAACCCATACCTGCATCACATGCAACAATTATTTTATTAACATTTTCAGCTTTGATTTCTTCTGTATTAATTACTGAAGATTTTTTACCTTTGTATTTTACTGTTTCTTCTTTTGCTTTTGCAAAGGAATCATCGCTTAATTCTTTCTTTTTCTTAATAAGTGGAGCTGCAACTAAGAATGATACGGTTGTTGAAATAACTACCCCAAGTAAAACTGGTAGTAATCCACCTCTTGGCGCCATTGCTGATAGTGCAAATATACTTCCTGGTGATGGTGTCGCAACAAGACCTGCTCCGGTAACTACAAATGCAAACACCCCTGATGCTCCACCGGCTATAGCAGCCAATAATAAAGAAGGTTGCATTAAAATATATGGGAAATATATTTCATGGATTCCACCTAAGAAATGGATGATAATCGCACCCGGTGCAGATTGTTTTACCATACCTTTTGAAAATACCCAATATGCTAACAAAATACCAAGACCTGGTCCCGGATTTGTTTCAAGCAAGAAGAACACAGATTTTCCAAGTTCTGCTGCTTGATCAATTCCTAAAGGACTTAAAACTCCATGATTAATGGCATTGTTTAAGAAAAGAATTTTTGCAGGCTCAATAAATACAGAAGCTACTGGCAATAATCCTGCGCTTACAATAGATTCAACCGCTGTACCTAAGAAGTTACTTAATCCTTCAACAACCGGACCAATTCCTAAGTAAGCAAAGATGGTTAATGCTGCACCAATGATACCTGCTGAGAAGTTATTTACCAACATTTCAAATCCTGTTGGAACTTTACCTTCAACAGCTTGGTCAAATTTCTTGATACACCATCCGGCAAATGGTCCCATAATCATACCACCAATAAACATTGGTATACTTGTTCCGATTATGACACCCATTGTTGCTATTGCTCCAAGTACTCCACCTCGAATATCGGCTACCATTCTACCACCGGTAAAACCAATAAGAAGGGGTAATAAATATGTAATCATCGGCCCAACTAAAGTCGATAAGTTTTCATTCGGTGTCCATCCTGTTGGAATAAAAAGCGCTGTTATAAGTCCCCATGCTATAAATGCCCCAATATTCGGCATAACCATACCGCTTAAAAAACGTCCAAACTTTTGAATCTTTTCTCTTGAACCAACGTTACCTTTAACTGCCTGATCCATAACATACCTCCATTATCTAATATAGAATTAAGTTGTCCACTGATCAATGGTATGATTATATTATGCACCTATATGCACAAAAAATAAAGCTTTAGACCCTCAAGTTTGTCCGTTATGACAAGTGACATAATTTGAGTCTAAAATATGACACAAAAAAAGAAGATCTTAGTCTCCTAAAACCTTCTTTTGATAGAATTTATCTAACAGTTGATATAAGCGCGTTTGAATCAATTCCCGGTTACCATGCTGTATAACATCTGATATCTCTGTTGAAATAATTCCATGGGTAATTTCCGAAAGCACTTCCAAAATTTTCTCATCATATTTGAGGGGTCCAACCATAACCACAACCGTTTGAATATTAATAAGTTTAATGGGTTCTTTTAGTCTTACAATATTAACACAAATCTTTTTTGTGATATCTGCTCGGCAATGTAGAAGTATCATTCCTTTTTTACTTAATATTGTTGCCCCTTTTTCTTCTCTTTCTCGAAAAGCCTTTTCTAATATTTCAATTTCCTGACTATTCGAGGCAATTTGATGGCTAACATAGCGGATTAACTCCGGATAGGTATCAATTGCTATCGAATCATTGCATGCATAATGATTGACAAGATCTAAGATAATCGATGCATAGCGCTTAAGATTGGAATATTTTTCTCGAATATTTATAGCCCTATCCATAGGTTCTTTTGTAGGTTTTGGCTTTGTTTGACGTAGTGCACGACTAATTTTTTGAATATCTTCGTCTTGTAAGATGGATCCAACTACGACATAAGGTGTTTTTGCACCTTTGGGTTCAATGGTCGTTACTAATAAATCAACCGCATCTGCTTGCATTCGTTCATCTATATTATCAAAAACACTCACTACATCAATGATGACAATATTCGGAAAGTTTTTTTCCAATTGGGAAATAAGTAAATGAGATGCCCCAATACCGTACATACATGCAACAATCACTTTATATTTTTTGATAATATCACGGTTTCCCTTTTGAATTGCTGCTCCAATATGTGTGGCTAAATATGCAATTTCATCTTCAGGAACTTTATTTTTTTCTTTTTCCTCAATAACGGCGACACTTTTTTTCACACTATCGTATAATTTAGGATACATAAGATGAATCTCTGAAAGCAATGGATTAATAATATCTAGATTCATTTTCATACGATATAAAGCCGGGCGTAAATGTTTTATTAGCCCAAATAACAATTGATCATTATCCGACAAATAAATTCCCGTCTCTATTTCCACCGACTTTATAAATTCCTTCGCAAGTTGAATGACTTTAAAGTCATCAATCATACTCATTTTAAATTCGGTACCTGTCTCTCGAAGCTTACTTCCTTTGATGTGCATGACCAAATACAAGCGTTCATCGATAGGCAACTTAGCAAAGGGATTATTGGGTGACGCATTAATCCAGTCTTCTAATAAAAGTTTAACCGGATCTTTTTCGAGAGATTTTTTCAGTGTCGCATCTAAACCGTCTTCTTTCCAAAAACGCTCTCTTTTCAAGGTAATGCTAAATCGAATAAAAAGTGCAATATACGCATTATCCGCAAAATAGTAAGATAGTTCTTTTTCTAAACGGGTAATCAATTCCTTAATATAAACCAAGCTATCTAAATGTAACAAATCGAGAATTGAACGATTGATATATTTTTTAAAAATACTAATACTAAGCTGTTTCTGACGACTTTCAGTCATTAATTCAAATAAATCCACAACGTGAAAATGTTCATAGATTAAATTCACTATGGCTTTTCTCTTTGCCTTTTCATCCCCTTCAAGGGTAATACCTAAACCGGGACGTTTTATAATTTGAAGATCATATTGTTGAAACCAAGCTTCAATTTGTTGCAAATCGTTGCTTATCGTTCCTTCTGTAACATCTAACATTGTTGTCAGCGAATAAATTTTTGTAACCTCGGACATTTTTAGCAATTCTGCGCGTAATATGGTTTGCCGTTCTTCTGGCGTATAGATTACATCACTTTTTTCAGAATATAACTTTTCTAACAAAGCTTCTTTTTCCAATGCAGTTGCATTGACTAACAAACCTCGCCCTTTCTTTTTTCGAAAAAGTACTTCTTCTTGAAGAAACCACGCTTCAACTGTATCTAATTCTCGCAATACAGTACGTGAACTGACCTTGATCGCATCTGCAATATTTTGAATCGTGATATAATCTTTGGCCTCAAGTATTTGTGCAATAATCTCTTTCGTTCGTGATGTTATCATGCTTTTCACCTCATGCTTTATATTTACCCAAATCACCTAATTTTTATTATATCACTTTTTTATACTTTCTGAAAAAAATTTAAAAAGAAAAAAGGCACTTACAAGAAGCAACCTTTAAATCAATGTTAATACCATAAAGAAATGACATAAACTTCCGCCCATTACAAACAAATGAAATACCTCATGGAATCCAAACCATTTCCCTTTTAGCCTCGGCCACTTCGTTCCATAAATTAATCCACCTAATGTATAGATGATTCCACCGGCAATAAGAAGTATAAATCCGGCTCGTGTCATGGTATTAAACAATGGATATATGACAAAAATTGCAATCCATCCCATTAAAATATATTGTAATGTTGATAACCACCTTGGTGCATTAATCCAAAATAATTTTAAGAAAACGCCTAATATTGCTGCCATCCACACAACAACTAAAACTGTTAATCCTGTTTGCCCTCCATTCGCCGCTTGGAGAGGAATAAGACAAACGGGTGTATATGTTCCTGCAATCAAGACAAAGATCATCATATGATCAATACGCTTCATAATTCGGCTCATCTTTTTTGGTTGTTCCATAATGTGATAGGTTGTACTTGCAGAATACAAGAGAACTAAACTTAAACCAAAAATACCGAAGCCAATCACATGTAATGAACTTCCTAGATAATATGCTTTTATTACTAAATACGTGACTGCAACTAAGGAAAGCAGTGCCCCTAAAAAATGGGTCAATGCACTAATGGGATCTTGAATTTTAATCGTCATATTAACACCTCTACCTCTACTTGTTATATATATTTGTTAACGTAGTTCACAATACTACTTCTTGTAATATGATAGCACACATCTTATGAAAAAACAATAAAAAAAAGTTGTCATCGACAACTTTTTACATCATGTATGGGGCGATTGTTCCAATAACTAAGGCCATAATTATAACCGCTGAAACAACGACTGCCGTTCTCTTTATTAACTTTCTATTTGTAAAAAACACATAATCACTCCATTTCATTACAAAGTATGCTCGGTGGGCAAATTTAGTTGTTCTAAATCTATATACATAGTATAATATACTCTACATATATTATCAAGCTTGATCTGCATCTTAAGGAGGTAAATAAATGGCTTTTCCATCCATTTTTATTATATTCGTAATATTCGTTATTCTATTTCAATATCATTTGAGAAAAAATATGCGTCAGGAAAACATCAATCGGGAACAATTTTGGAACAATGAGGAGAAATCCCTATCCACTCGGCGAAAAGAGTTTCATGAAGACGATTATATCAAACCAAATTTATCAAAGCTATCTTTTCCAACAGTTCCTTCACTAAATCCGGGACAAACATTGCATTACCAGCAAGTCAAAAATAGTCTCCATGAATTATCTTCAATGGATTTAATGAATTTTTCAAACTTAACCAATACGGAACTTCGGATTCGTTTCGGAACGGCTAATCAAACTGTTATCACTCAAAACGAAGCTAATTATAACAGCTTCTTAAAGTCTTTAGCTAACTATGGGCACTTAATGGTCGAATTTGAAGAAATTAATGAAGCCATTATCGCTTTTGAAGAATGCATTCGCCTTGGAAGTGATTATAGCGATCACTTCATAACCTTAGCCCAATTATATCTGCAAAAAAAACAAAGATATAAACTGACTGATTTAATCGATAAAGCCGAATCTTTAGAATCCTTAAATCGACCTATTATCCTCAAGAAGCTAGCATCCTTTTAAAAAACGTATACGGTCTATATACCGGCTGGCTTCACTTTTTGTCAAATGATTGACTTCAATGTCTTCAAATAATTTATATTTTTTTATCAATGCTTTTAAATACTCTTTTTGTCGCGGGGTAATCGGCGAACTCTTTTTCGGTCGCCAGTGCAAGGGTTTTTCTGAAAAAAGCAAACTATTATTTTCCTGAAAGCTCCTTTTAAGAATTTCATACAATTCATATGTAGCCAGCGCATCGTAATACGCACGATGTGCTTTTTCACGCCGAATGTCAAAATATTTAATAAGATTTGTTAAACTTCGACTTTGAATTGTCGGCAAGCACGTTCTAGCTATAGCTAGAGTGTCAATACCATTACGCTCAAAGGTAAAACCAGATTGTTGGCAATGATATTTCAAGAAAGAATAGTCAAACAAAACATTGTGTCCGACAATCGGAAAATCTTCTAAAAAATCAATGAATTTTTCAATAATTTGATCAAATGTTGGCGCATTGGCAACCATACCATTGTCAATCCCCGTAATCCTAGTTATTTGCTCAGAGATTTGAACTTGTGGATTGATCAGCTGGCTATACTTATCAACAACTTGATCCTCTACAATTTTAACTGCACCGATTTCTGTAATAAAGTGACTGGTTGGTTCTATTCCTGTCGTTTCAATATCTACGACGACATATTTTGGGGGTCCGACGGTCATAATATCTCCTAATTTTAGTATCCTTTATAAATTAAAAAGTTCCAATACACTCTTCTCCTGATTTTCAATATGTTGCAGAGCTATTACCGAAGCATCAAGGCCACGGCGTTCTTTCATTGCATTGACGATTTCATCGTGTTCTTGAACAAGCTGATTATAATCATCCATTTTGTAAATGTATTCTACACGAAAACGATAAATTTGCTCTCGTAAATTATTAATGATTTGAATAAGCTTTTCATTATCCGATGAGTGAAAAATAATATCATGAAATTCAACGTCTTTATTAATAATTGTCTCCACATCTTTTTGAGCTGCTGCTATTCGAAATTCTTCATTGACTTCAACCAGCTCATTCAATTCTGCATCAGACATTTTTTTGCACGCCAATCGAACAGCTAAGGCTTCTAAGGTTGCTCGAACTTCAAGAACATCAATAATGTCCTTGTTCGTAACTTTAGCAACTTCTGCCCCTTTTCGAGGGACCATAATAACGAGACCTTCAAGTTCCAGCTTACGTATAGCTTCTCTTATCGGTGTTCTACTGACACCCATTCGCTCTGCAAGTTGTTTTTCCATCAATCGTTCTCCGGGAGTGAAATCCCCTTTTAAAATCGCTTCTCTAAGCGTATTGAAAACAATGTCTCTTAATGGCAAGTATTCGTTTAAATTTACTTTCAATTTTTGTTCCATGACTAATCCCTCTTTCGATTATATATTGTTGTTAGATAGACAAACTGCAATTTATGTTCTTTACGAAGCTTTTTCTTTGCCTGTTCCGCTTCATTTTTATCTGTAAACAAGCCATATACCGTTGGTCCGCTTCCACTCATTAATGAACCTTCTGCTCCGAATCCTAGCATTTTAGCTTTGATTTGTTCAATTTCCGGATACATCTCAATCGTTACAGACTCTAATACATTGCCTAGATTTTGGCAAATCCCTTTTATGTCTTGTGCTTTGATGTAATCTAGAAGCGCTTCTGTATCCGGATGTTCACTATGGGATATCTGATCGTACCGTTGATATACCGCCGGTGTGGAAACACTAAAGCGAGGTTTTGCAATAAGTACATATGTTTTGGGAAAAGGGTCTAATATCTCTAACTCCTCACCTAAGCCAGATGCTAATGCTGTTCCCTGTATGATACAATAGGGGATATCTGCCCCAAATTGCTCACCAATCTTTAACATCTCATCCAATGATAATTTTAATTGGAAAAGCTTGTTCATTCCGATAATCGTTTGGGCTGCATCCGAACTACCACCTGCCATACCTGCAGCCACAGGAATCATCTTATAAAGATCGACATAAACACCATCCTCAATTTGATAAGTCACCTTAAAGTAATGGATAATTTTATATACTAAATTTCGCTCATCTGTTGGCAAATAGTGTAGATTCGTATGAATTGTAATCCGGTCTTCTTTTTGCTTTCGTAACATCAACTTATCATACAAGTTAATCGTTTGCATTATCATCAAGACATCATGATATCCATTATCTCTTCGCCCGATGACATCTAGGGAAATATTAATCTTTGCTCTAGCTTTCAACCTTATTTCTTTCATTATCGTCTCCAATGTATTTTGTATACTTTATATTATATACAAAAAAGAAACACTACGCAATAAAAAAAGCGTCCTATTGGCGCTTTTTCACAAATCTTATAAACTTTTTATGATAATATCTCTTTACACAAGGACAATTCAACTGTGTGTGTCAAAACATCTGTATAACTATAGGATACGACACGTTCCGAACGATGCACTGTATCATATACTTTAACAACAAAAATACTTGGATATGTGTTTTCAATAATTCCTTCTTTAACCACAATTTTCTTTCTACCCTTATTCGCTCGAATCTTAACTCGACTTCCTACGTGATTATTGATTTCTTGTTTGACTTGAAAAATATCATCTCTTCCTATCATATCACACCTCACCTTTGTTAAGCATTTGTTTTTATCTGCATTGTATACATTATACCACAAAATTCAACTCAAGTCAATTTAACTGATTATGATAACAAATTCGCTCCTATATGTCAACCATTTTTCAAAGTTTTTTTCAAAGAAAAAACCCCTATTTTCTAGGGGTTTCAAAATTCTATAGAATTCTATTATATATTATTAATGGGTCTAATTAACTATTTAGACTGAATAATTTGATCTATATACTGCATAACTTCAGATTCCAACTGTTCTCTTAATTCCTTCGCTTCTTTTTCTGTATTCCCTTTGACCCCAAAATAGAATTTCACCTTAGGCTCAGTTCCGGATGGTCGGACACAGAACCAAACGTCGTCTTCAAGTTCATAATATAATACATTGGATGCGGGCAATCCTGTTGATAACGTTTCACCTGTTTTTTTATGATGAAGGGTTCCCGCCTTATAATCTCTTGCCGCAACAAGGCGTTTTCCGGCAAAACTGTCTGGCATTTTTTCACGTAATTGTGAAAGAATGTATTGAATTGTCTCCACACCTTCGACACCTTTTAAAGTGATACTTTGTAATGATTCCATATAGAAACCATATTTTTCGTATAGCTGCACCAAGGCCTCATAGAGCGTTAATCCTTTTGATTTATAGTAGGCCGCTAATTCTGCGACGCCCATAACAGCAACAACCGCATCTTTGTCTCTTGCGTGTGTTCCAATTAAACAGCCATAACTTTCTTCATATCCAAACAAATATTCATGACTACCTGTCTGTTCAAACTCTTTGATTTTTTCACCGATATATTTAAATCCAGTCAGAACTTCCATGAGATCAACATTATAATCTTTCGCAATCGGATGGGACATATTGGTTGATACAATGGTTCCGATTACCGCGCCATTATCCGGTAATATGCCTTTTTCTTTTTTACGCCTTAAAATATATTCCATTAAAAGTATTCCAATATTATTTCCGGATAAAGGAATATAGCTGCCGTCTTTAGCTTTTGCAAGCACACCTAGGCGGTCCGCATCCGGGTCTGTCGCCATGATCACATCTGCATCTTTTTCTTTTCCAAGCCTAAGTGCCAATTCAAATGCTTTAATGTCTTCAGGATTTGGATAACTCACTGTTGGAAATTCACTATCAGGAAGTTCTTGTTCTTTTACAACATAAACTTTTTTGAACCCGATTTCATCTAAGATTCGTCGCACCGGCACATTTCCTGTTCCGTGAAGCGGTGTAAAAACAATGGTAAAATCATCCGCTTCTTGCATAATGACGTCTTTGTCTATAATTAACTTTTTAAGCTCTTCGATGTAGGCATCATCAATCTCTTTTCCAATCACATGATATAGATCTGCATCTTGCGCTTCTTCACGGCTCATTGTTGCGATGGTTTGATAATCCGTAATCGTATTAACCTCTTTAATGATCTCTTCATCTTTCGGTGATGTGATTTGCGCACCATCTTCCCAATAAACTTTATATCCATTGTATTCCGGAGGATTATGACTCGCTGTAATCACAATCCCTGATATTGCATTTAATTGACGCACCGCATAGGATAATATCGGGGTCGCTCTTAACGACTCAAAGACATATGCCGTAATTTTATTGGCAGCCAAAACACGCGCTGCTTCATCTGCAAATTCCGGAGAAAAACGTCTTGAATCAAAGGCAATGACAACGCCACGTTTCATTGCTTCCTGCCCTTCTCTTTTTATATAATTTGCTAATCCTTGAGTGGCCTTACGAATCGTATAACTATTGATGCGATTTGTTCCTGCACCAATAACACCACGTAATCCACCTGTTCCGAATTCGAGTTCTTTGTAAAAACGATCCTCTATTTCTTTTTCATCACCTTGTATTTGTCGTAATTCTTCTTTTGTACTTTCATCAATACTTGGATTCTCTAACCACTCTTGATACTTATCCATATAACTCATCCATATTCCTCCTTTGATTGAAAAGTTTAACAATTAATCCCCGTAAACATCCTCCACAGGATCTTGAATGTTTGTCTCATCTCCGGGGGGTTCGTTAGGTTCTGTTTCATCAGTGTTTTGATTTGGTTCCGGTACAGGAACAACAGGTATCTCCGTCATAGATGATACCGTATAGTAATAGTCATCTCCTGTATCCTCTATAAACACATTTCTTTCCCATGTATTATAGTTTGTTTTTCGCAGTTGCAGTGTGTGTCCTCCGGGAGTAATCGGAACTCCTAACGGCTTATTCGCTTCAAGTTCACCTTTGAATACATTGTCGATATAAAAGCTTGCACCTGCCGGTCCACTAATATAAATATATAACGGTTCGACTTCCATGTCAATGCGATGGACAATATATGCTTGATCCACTACGACGATTCCTTCCCATGGTACATATCCGGGACTTTCAACACGAACAGAATATTCTCCGTAATTGAGTTGACGTTCTTGTTCAGGATTATCAATTTTTTCTCCATCAATAAACACAGTACTCTCCTCTTGAACAACTTCCAAGCGAACTTTAGAAATACGTGGAGCAAGATCAACAAGATCAATAACAAACTCTTTTCCTTCTTCAATAAACACCGAGGAAGAATAGGGTGTCATTTGATCATTAGATACAACCACTTGGTGTATACCTGCTTTAACAGGTATCTTCATATCGTGAACAACCGTGTGTGATTCACGATTGCCGATTTCTAAACGTCCGTCAATATATGCCTCATGGTTTTTCAGCACTAAAAATCCATGCCCGCTTTCTACCAGAATTGACCAAATTTTTCCTTGATGGGCACGCACGACAATCTCATCAGCCACGCTAATTTGTGATAGTTCCACAGGCCCTTCAGAATTTTTGACAAGTATATTTTGATCATATGCAAAAATATCGCTCCCAATTTGAATAGTACCAAGTTCTTCATTGACAAGAAAATTGTCAATATTTCGAATGGTTTGAACTTGAGCAGCAATTTTTATTGACTCGGTTTCATACTTATTTATATCATATTTTACATTAATCAAATGTCCCGGAATGATTTTATCAAGGACAATGATTGTTCCGTATTCATCTTCAATTGTTGTTGCTCCAGTAACTTTCAAGGTGATTAAAAGGTTACTATCTACATCAACAATCTCAAGCTCTTTATTGATTTTATTCACGCCTTTAACTAATCCTAATCCACGGGTATATTCTTTACCCGCTTCTTCAATCAACGTCATCTCATCAGTTTCTTGGTCTAAACCTGTTGATGTTCGATTATTAACATTTTTGTCCCCTTGATTTAGGGATGTTGCAAGAATAATACTTCCGATTGTAATAACAGCAAGACCGGCAAGACCGGCAATAATCATTTTTGTCAGTATATTTTTCTCAATATTTAGTTTCATCGCATCTCCAAACTTATCTCATGACAACATCATATAATTGATATGCCATGCTAATCGTTCTTGTCATCTTTGGTGTTAAGCTAAACTGAGCTTTATGCTTTATGTTATAGCTATTTGCACGTTCCATTTTGAGCTTTTCTAATTCACTTTGCATTGTAAATAATTCATAAAACAAGTGATCATTGATTGATAACACACCTGCCTCATAGCGTCCATGTAAAATAGCATAGGCGATTTCAACATGGCGTTCATGGTTTTTAATCCACAACGGTGCCAGCTCTTTACAACGATATGAATAAAATAAGCTCTTTTCTAAATCTCCACTATTATAATAGTATTCTCTTAAAAAAGCAAATCCTTCATAATAATATTCATTTTGACGAACAAACCGCTCTAAAGGTTCAATAAAATCTTTTGGATACCCTTTTGTTTCATCTATTCGCCCTGTCATCGCTTTTGTATAGTAAGGATATACCTCTAAAGCTTTCTCGTTATTTCCTTGATACTCATAAACCGATGGAATAAGAAAATAAACAAAAAAACCAAGAAGCAAACTTGCTATATACGGATTCAAACTCCATGCTTTAACAGTTGTAATCTCCTCCTCTTCCTCAACAATCAAAAAGAACAAAAACAGAAAAATCACATAGGCTATAAATTGAAAATCAAAATCCACAAATGAATGCAGGAAATATCCGCTAATAGCTATCCATGCTAACGTCGTTTGAACTTTTCTCATTTGTAAACTTCGAATTATTTTTTTTATCAAAAAGATAAATAATGCAATGAAAAGTCCTCCTGCGAGAATTCCATAATCTAAGCTTGCCTGTAAAATCGAAGAGTGGATAAAACGAACCCGATAGCTTGCCCCTGTTTGAAAAAAACGTTGCACATAATAATAACCCATGTAGCCATAACCACTTAATTTATGGCTAATCATTTTGATACCATCTTCAAAATACAATAATCGCGATTGAAATTCTCCTGCACCTAAACCCAGATCAAACGATCGAAAGGCTTGAAAATCCGGCAACAATAATCGAATGAGAATTTGTCCGAAAAGTATTCCGAAAAGAATACCTATACTATTTTTTCGATTCTCTTTGGAGCTGATCAAAAGAATCCCAGTATACACAATAAGAATAACAAAAACTGTTCGACTTTGACTCAATATAATGACTGAACCTAAAAGAACTAGAAGGCCATTTTTAGCCCTCTGATCTATTCTCATATATACTACAAGGGAGAGAATTCCAAAAAGAAATATTCCAAAGGTGTTTGCATATTGGAAAAAACCACCCATACGATTATTTTGAATAAAAAAAGTAATTATAGGATGACTGCTTGGAAAAATAACAAGTGACAACAAGATAAACAGAGACATTAATACTCCGACAAGAACAAACATGTATGCCATGTGCATATGTAACTCTTCCGGATATGCATGGTGAAAACTATCATAAAGAATAATCGTTAGCAGCGGGGTGAGCATACGTAAAATTCCAAATGCTTGCATGCCCAGATCAACACTTGCATTCAAAGATATCACGCTGAGAATAAACATACCAATAATAATGATGCGAATTCCATCAAGTCGCAACCTTATGTGTTGATTGAATGCGAGGACGATAACAAGGATACTTTGAACAAGGCCGAGTAGCATTACCGCATAATTAAAATAACCGCCTTGAAGGAATGGAAATATAAATAAACTACTTAACCACACTCTATAATTAACTCGAATGATTTTACACATCTTCCTACCTACTTCATTTTATTGATAACAATATCTTTCAGCACAGCTTTTTTGTTATCTTGTGGATATTTCAGAACATGTTCTAACAACTTATGTAAAATTTGCCCAACACGCTGCCCTTGTTGTATCCCCATCTCAATCAAGTCTTTTCCGCTGATATCAAGGGCTTTTATCGATAAGCAATTATTATCCCGGATGATCTCATCGAGTAATTCACGAATTTGTAAAAATTCAGACGATGTGATATATCCCTTTGCCTCTTTAAACATTAACAAATCATAGAGCATTAATGGACCAATTAAACTCGCTTGTTTTCGAATGGAAACTTTATCCACAGAAATTTCATGTTTCGCATGGCTTATCAACACATTCACCTTTTGACTTGTTTTATTGTCAAAGCGTAATTCTTTCAAAATGTGTATAATCATTTCACTTTGTTTCGGATGATGTTCATATGCGGATAGAATTGCAGATAAGTATACCGCCCATCTCAAATGTAAACTGTCAGGAACACGGGTTAACTGTTCATATACAGACGAATCCTCAAGGGTGATAATCCACTCCGGCAAAATGTGCTGAATCAAACCGCATTTGGCCAATTCTTCTATTCGCCAAGGCTCTTTTGATAATAAGGTCTTGGTCATCTCCGTATAAATTCTTTCGGCACTAACATATTCAATAAGATATGCATATTTTTTCATTGCTGCATACGTCGTCTCTTCAATATCAAAATCTAACTTCGCGCTAAAACGAATGGCTCGTAACATACGAAGAGCATCTTCATTAAAACGATCTTCAGGATGCCCTACACAACGCAACAATTTTCTTTTTATATCTTCTTGACCCTTATATAAATCAATAATACCTTCAAACTGATTGTAGGCCATGGCATTAATCGTAAAATCTCGCCGTAACAAATCTTCAGCTAACATACGTGTAAATTTTACTTCGGTTGGTCGGCGATAATCTTCATATTTTCCTTCAATTCGATATGTTGTCACTTCATATCCTTCACCACCCAATAATATCGTAACCGTTCCATGCTCCAGTCCGGTATCAATCGTTTTACGAAAAAGACCTTTTATATGATCCGGTTGTCCGGATGTTGTAATGTCATAGTCCTCGGGCTTCATACCCATTATGGCATCACGAACACAGCCACCTACAATATATGCCTCTTCACCACTTTCGTGAATTTTTTCTAAAATATATTCAACATTTTTGGGTAAATTAAACTGTATCATTTTAAGCCTTCTCTTCTACATATGTACGTACGAGTTTCCCATGACCTTTCAGATAATATTCTTGTAATTTTGCAGGTATCATGAATACATCACCTTTCACCACCGGTAATTTCCCACCCATATAGGTCAAATGCATGGCACCATCTACACACATAAATATTTCAAAATAGTTGCCACGTCCCTCTGATTTAAACATATCTTGAACTTCAATCTCATCCAATATAAAATACGGATTGCGCACAAACTCTTTGATTGTATATCCTTCAAATTTATGGATTAAGGGCTTTGCAAGCTCTGTAGAATGCTTACCTGTGAAGTCAATAACATCAATTGACGACTGAATATGCAAGTCTCTGGGATTTCCATCTAAGCCAACACGCCCCCAGTCATACACCCGATATGTTGTATCTGAGTTTTGCTGTACTTCTGCTAGCAAAATACCATCACCGATTGCATGGATTAAACCTGCCGGTATATCTAGAACATCTCCTGCCTTGACTTCAATCTCATTTAACACTTCTTCTAATTGATTCATATTCAGCATTTGTGTAAATGCTTCTTTGCTGACATCTGATTTCAATCCGGCGATCAGTTTTGAACCCGGATCCGCCTGTAAAACATACCAAGCTTCGCTTTTTCCATATTCTCCGTTTTCATGTTCCCACGCATATGCATCATCTGGATGCACTTGAACGGATAATTTTTCTTTTGCATCGATAAATTTAATAAGAAGGGGGAATTTGTCCCCTTCTACAAAGGGTTTTCCTAGAATTTTTTCTCCGTCTTGAATCAATAGTTCTTCCAATGTCAATCCGGTATATTGGCCAAGTCGAACTATTGATTGACCGTTCTTGTGACAAGCAACTTCCCAACTTTCGCCTGTATGCTTAAAGGGAATAGATTTATTGAGTACAGTGGCAAGTTTCTCGCCTCCCCATACACGTTCTTTAAAATCCGGATTAAAAAATATCGGTTCCATAGTTTACCTCCAATAAGTCCAGTTAGTTCAACATTATTTTTTCATTATTAAACGCAAGGGTAATGAACTTTAATAAAATTAATATTAAGGTTATTGAAATTCCTACCGTTACTCCAAATTCCATATACGATAACTCTCTAAGTAGCAGCTCTTTAATTGCAAAGACATTTCCCAGTACCGGTATAAAATAATTAAACATTTTCACATCGCCGGATGTAAATACCGTTGCAAAAGCTGAAATCATCACCAATATATATATAGGAGAGATATATGTACCTGCTTCTTTTACACTCTTGGCAATGACAGATATTAAGCATATTAATCCAACAAATATACCGACTTGAACAATTAAAATAACTAAGAGCATGATATAGTCCATGGGCGAAAAAGCAAGCCCCGCCAATGATACTTCATTCCCTGCAGCTAATAGATTCGCTGCATTGGGAAGTGACGCAATAATCGCTCCAAAGGTGCATAAAGCACTGATAACAGCAACAATACCTAGGCTCAAAACTTTTCCCATGGCAATCGTTTCCCGATTAACCGGTGTCAGCAACATGGTCGCCATCGTTCCACGCTCTTTTTCTCCTGCAATCACGTCAATTCCAATGCCCATCGCTCCTGCAAACAGCATAATATTTAAAAGCATGGGCATCATAAAGGACAAGCCAAAACCTACCTCTTTGCCGGCTTCAACAATTTTAGCTTCTTGATTTTCTTGATTGATTGTAAAGGCTGTAAAGGCAGCAATTCCACCAAATCGTTCCGTCAATAAGGTCTCTTCATACTCAGGTAAAATCGTATATTCAAGCAAATTTTTTGCGGATTGGGAATATTCCTTCGACGGATTATAAAACAAATCAACATCTGGTTTTGTTGCTACTTCATAGGCTTCAATATTGGCTTCAAATATATCCGGAAAAACAATGAATAATTCTGTATCTCCTTCCAAAATTTCAACCTTTGTCGTATCCATCACTGTAGAATCAATATATTCTACTTGAACAGCTTCAGCCTCAATATGTGTTTTGAACGATTCCGGTGCATTGGCAACTTTGACCAAAGGTACATGTTCGTCAATAGATTCCGCCATATTTCCAATCATTCTTCCCATCAAAGAATATAGGATAAAAATACTGAGTGCCGGTAAGATAAATGCTGAAAATACAAGCCTGCGATCAGTAAAAACACGTAACAGTTCTTTTTTTATAACAACAAGCAACATTTATATGGCCCCTTTCATTACATCTGTATGATGCGTTTGATATAATTTAAAAAAGGCATCTTCCAAATTGGATGCTTCAAGTTCAGCGCAGATTTCTTCAATATGGCCTTTTGCCACAAGCTTTCCTTCAATAATAATACCAATCCGATCACAGAGTTTTTCTGCAACATTCATTATATGCGTCGAAATAATGATAAGTTTGCCACTTGCTTTTAAGTGTTGAAGATAATCTGTCACAGCTTTTGCGGTGATAATATCCAATCCATTGGTGGGTTCATCAAAAATAACCACTTCTGGATCATGGATCAAACTTACTACAAGTGATAGTTTTTGGATCATTCCGGTTGATAATTCGGCAATTTTCTTTTGCTGAAATTCTGTAATATCAAAATAATCAAAGAGTTCTTGACGTCGTTTCTTAATCATTTCTTTTTTCATTCCATGAAGTTGTCCAAAATATTCCACCGTATAGGCGGGTGTAAAATGTTTATCCAACTTCAATTCATTTGTTAAAAATCCAATTTTTCTCCGAACTTCTTTTTCATCTTTGGTAACATCAATCCCTTGAACTATCAATGTGCCTTTTGTTGGCTTGATTAATGTTGATAGGGTTCTTAGGGTTGTTGTTTTACCTGCACCATTGGGTCCTAACAAGCCAAATATCTCTCCATCATGTGCTTTAAAACTAATATGATCCACTGCTTTTTTTGTCTTATCTTGTGTTTTAAGTTCACTGCGTTGTTTTTTTCCTAATCGGTAGACTTTAGAAAAATCAACTACTTCAATCATCAAGACCCTCCTTTGCTAAAATACGCGCCACGTGAATGCCACTCGCCGCAGCTTGAGATAAGGAGTGCGTTACTCCTGAACAATCACCCAAAACATATAAACCTTTTACAGATGTTTCTAAATTTTGGTTCACCTGTACATTCGAATTATAAAACTTTACTTCAACACCATATAATAAGGTATCTTCATTTGCTGTTCCCGGAGCAATCTTATCTAAGGCGTAAATCATCTCGATGATATCGTCTAGCTGACGCTTGGGAATAACCAAGCTTAAATCTCCCGGTGTTGCATCCATTGTAGGACGTGTAAAGCACTTTCGCATACGTCGTTCACTACTGCGACGCCCTTTTATAAGGTCTCCAAATCTTTGCATAAGCACACCACCACCCAGCATATTACTTAATCGTGCTATCGACTCTCCATACTCATTACTATTCTTAAAGGGCTCCGTAAATCGATTTGTAACCAATAGCGCAAAATTCGTATTCTCGGTATGAAGTTTCGGATCTGCATAACTATGACCATTTACTGTAACAATATCCCCATAGTTTTCCGTAACAACTTCTCCATATGGGTTCATACAAAACGTTCGCACCAAGTCATTATATTTTTCTGTTTTATATACAATTTTACTTTCATAAACATCATCCGTGATATGTTTAAAGATCAAAGCCGGTAATTCAACCCGCACCCCAATATCCACACGATTGTTTGTTGTCGCTATATTGAACTTTTCGCAAAGTTTTCCAATCCAGCTAGAACCTGTTCGTCCCGTTGCTACAATTAGTTTTTTACCCTTAAATGTATCTTGATTGGTCTCTACGATGAAGTGATCATCTATCTTTTCCAAATTGACAACTTCGTTGTTGAATCGAATATCCATTTTATCTTTAATGTAATCATACATATTCGATGCAATAACTAAATTTCGGTCAGTTCCTAAGTGACGTACTTTTGCATCCAATAAGTGTAAATCATGTCTTAATGCTTTTCGCTTTAGATCTCCATTCGCTGTTGAATAGAGTTTTGCATCTTCTCCACCCATACTTAAATTAATGCGATCGACTTCCCACATAAGTTCGAGTGCTTCTTCCGCTCCAATGTACTCATATAAATCACCACCAAAATTATTAGTTATATTATACTTTCCATCCGAAAAACCACCTGCACCATAGAATCCTTCCATGATTGAACATGTCTTACACTTACATTCTTTGACTCCATGTGTTTTTTTAGGACAACTTCTTTGATCGAGTGGACGCCCTTTTTCTAACATCAATATTTTCTTGTTTGGTGAATTTTTGACTAACTCATGTGAACAGAACACTCCTGCAGCTCCTGCTCCAACAATTATAATATCATACATCATTCTAGTCCCTTTCTCGCTTCTTGTTTGTATTCGCTTTTATTTGCATACATTCTTTCATCTGCTGCACGTGTTACTGAATCTACGTCCAAACCATCTTCAGGATACAATCCATAGCCTATGGCCGGAGAAATCCGAATGGATTGTTGACCAAACATAAATTCATCCTCAAAAGACTCTTCAATGCGCTTAATAAATTCTTTGATGACCTTATGTGCTGCAATATTTGGTAAAATGATTAAGAACTCATCGCCACCTATTCGAAAAACAACATCTTTACTTCTACAATGTTCATTAAGCACACGTGCCGTTTTTTTCAATACTTCATCGCCAATCAAATGACCATACGTATCATTAATCGCTTTGAAATTATTCAAATCCATAATGACAAAACCGATGTCTTCTTTTGTCCGTCGTGCTTCGCCAATAACAATACTAATATATTCGTCAAAAAAATGTCGGTTATACATGCCTGTTAGAAAATCTCTATTCGCCATCTTTTCAAGTTTTTTAGTCGCTTGAAGATTATACCAAATGCCAACACCTATAGCAACGCTTACCAGCAAACTAATAATAAAACCTGCTAGTAAGGTCAGTGTGTTATCGTTCCACCCTTTCATGGGAACAACATAAATATCTAAAGACATCCGATCCGTTTCCAATTCAAAGACTAAAGGTTTTTCTTCCAATACAGTTAAGTCCTCATATACAATTGAACGATCTAACTTGGAAACAATATGAACGCGAATATCATTTATCATGGCAATGCGTTGAATCTGATCGATATATTCCTCTCGATCAATGACAAGACTTAGTTGGCCCCAGTAGGATTGGTCTTCATGTAAAATAGGTAGTCGTATAATATATCCTTGGCCACCTTGAACCAAATTTACCGGTCCCTGAAAATAATTCCTAGCTTCCTCTTTTACTGTCAGTACGCCTCGTTTTTGTCCATCAACCGTTGCCAAATCAATACCAATGGCACCTTGTTCGGTTTCTACCGGATATGCCCAACGAATCGTTGTATCTTCTAAGATACTTATATTTCGAATGAGTTTTTGTTGTTCCGTGATAAGGGAGTCAATATATCCATATATCTCTTCATCTGAAATTTGCATTTTCTTATAACTTAGTAATGTAATAATTCCTTTCATCAAGGTAACTTCACGATCAAGTATACTCGTTAGCTCATACTGAAAGGCTGAGTATCGACCTGCTACTTTTAGCCGTTCTGAATCTTGATTCTTTGCTATTTGACTATCCGCTACCATGCTTAGTATTAAAAATATGATAAGGCCAATAATATATGGTAATGATTTTCGTATCAATTTATTATTCGTCATATAACCACCAACTTTTCAGTTTATTATGAATCTGCTGAATCTTCTTATGAAATTAATTATAGCATTGCTGTATCACTTGAACAAGTAAAACTCTTTATAAGAAATTGACAAATCAATCTAAAACAAGTATCATATAATAGTTAAAAAAAACAATGACTGCGAAGGAGTTTTTATATGATGGAAGATCAAATCAAATTAGCACTTGAAGATGTACGTCCTGCCCTACAACGTGATGGTGGCGATGTCGAGTTTGTTAGTGTTGATAATACAGGTATTGTATCCTTGCGATTATTAGGTGCATGTGGCGGATGTCCTATGTCAACAATGACTTTAAAAAACTTTATTGAAACTGTATTAATTGAACAAGTTCCCGGTGTTAACGGTGTTATTCAAGTACAATAAAGTTATACGCATAGTACCAACAGAAAGATTAAGAAAAAGATGCTCGCTATGAGCATCTTTTTTATACATATATCTATTTAGTATGCTTTTCCCCAATACACCATTGTATTTGCAGGTTTTCCACAGCATACACATGTATCCGAAATATGTTCTTGTTCAAAAGGCATACATCGTGATGTCGCTCCAGTCTCTTCCTTGATTTGAACCTCACAGGCTTCATCTTCACACCACATGGCTTTGATAAAACCCGGATTTTCTTCGAGTATCTTTCGCATTTCATCCATGGTCGTTGCAGTATAGGTGTGTGTATCGCGATGTGCTTTTGCCTTTTCAAACATACTTTTTTGTACATCTTCCAAAACCTTACCAACTTCTTCTGACAAACGGTCTAATGCAACAAACATTTTTTCCCGGTTATCTCGACGTACAATGACAGCTTGATTGTTTTCAATATCTTTAGGGCCTAGCTCAACACGAACAGGAACACCTTTCATTTCATATTCACTAAACTTCCATCCCGGACTCTTATTGGATGCATCTAGTTTTACCCGATAATCCTTGGCTAACATTTGATCAATCTCTCGCGCTTTTTCTAAGACGCCTTCTTTTCTTTGCATAATTGGTATTAATGCAACTTGAATTGGCGCAACTTTTGGTGGTAAAATTAATCCATTATCATCCCCATGTACCATAATAAGGCCACCAATTAATCGTGTTGACATCCCCCATGATGTTTGATGTACATATTGTAATTGATTGTTCTCATCTGTATATTGGATGCCAAAAGCTTTTGCAAATCCATCTCCGAAGTTATGAGTTGTTCCTGACTGAAGCCCTTTTCCATCGTGCATCAAGCTTTCAATTGTATATGTTGCATTTGCACCTGCAAATTTTTCTTTGTCTGTTTTACGTCCTTTAATCATGGGAATCGCTAATACATTTTCACAAAATTCCGCATAGACATTTAACATTTTAATGGTCTCTTCTTGAGCTTCCTCAGCCGTAGCATGTGCAGTATGCCCCTCTTGCCATAAGAACTCTAGAGAACGTAAGAAGGGACGTGTTGTCTTTTCCCACCGCACAACAGAACACCATTGATTATAAAGACGAGGTAAATCTCGATAAGATTCAATATCCTTTGAATAAAATTCACAAAACAAGGTCTCGGAGGTTGGACGAACGCATAGTCTCTCTTGTAATTTTTCATTTCCACCATGAGTAACCCATGCGACTTCCGGCGCAAATCCTTCGACGTGATCTTTTTCCTTCTGCAAGAGACTTTCAGGAATAAACATCGGCATATAGACATTTTCATGTCCTGTTGCTTTAAATCGACCATCGAGTTGTTGCTGAATCAATTCCCAAATACGATATCCATAAGGCTTAATAACCATACATCCTCGTACACTTGAATAATCAACTAACTCCGACTTTTTAACAACATCCGTATACCACTTAGCAAAGTCCTCACCCATTGACGTTATTGCTTCAACCATTTTTTTCTCTTTTGCCATTATTATCACCTTTCTTTTTTAGAACTTTCCTTTTAAAATCACAAAAAGACTCCACCCCCTAAGGGACGAAGTCATATCATCGTGGTACCACCCTAATTCATGCAACACTTGCATCTTTAGACCTTGGTAACGTAAGGCACACGTCATGTTTTCACATGAGACTCATAGATAGGTTCCATAAGGGTTACTCTAAGAATCTTACAGCCACTGGATTCTCTCTCTGGAAAAGACCGATTATGTACTTGTTCTAATCAACGTCATTTGCTTTTATTCGATTTTATCCGATTCCACATCACTTGTCAAGTCTAAGTCAATTCCTTTTTTAGAATGCGTATAAAGAAGACAAGTAACCCTGTTAACAGGATACTCACAAAAGGAACACCGAAAGCTAACGAATAATTAATTCCAAATTGTACATCAAGCAAGTTCTTCACAAACCCTAGATTAATGGTTGTACAATAGGCAAGGATAAATGAAACAAAACTAAAACTTAAGGCAAACCAAACCAACTCTCTTATATAGCCTTCTTTTTTCATTCGTAATATGACCAATAGAAGGAGAAGAAAATAAAGTACAATAAGCCCTATTCGAATGGGTAATGATAAAGTTGTAAAACTTATATCAATCTGAGCCATATTCATTAATGTTGTTAACTGGTCTCCAAATTGTACTGAAATTCCCATCAAGGTAAACATAATATACACTGCCAGGTTCGGCAACAAAACAATAATTGCTCCGATCATCAAAAGTATGTTTCCAGTATATCTACCCATAAGCACAATCATTCCGATAAGTCCAATAACAATACTAAAGCCTAGCAGTACACGTAACAATAGACGTGCGCTTTTAAATCCGGGCGAAAACGTTTTGTTATAATTTAAACTAATGAAGAACTGAATACATATGATAATAATTCCGGTCATTATGAAGTTTCTAAATGAAACAAAGTGATACTCAAGTCCAAGAATTTCTCCACGTGTAATCATTGAATAAGTCATTAACAGTGTTGCAAATACTAGAGCCGAACAAATATAGACGATAAACTCAATAAAGCTAAAGGACTTTATTTTGTTTTCGCGTCGGTCTGCTAGCCAAAATGCAATAATGGGCATGATGGCGAATAGTAATACGCCAACATGAAATTCACCGCCATTTTGTATCGTACCTCCGCCATTAAATACACTAATATTCATGATAAAGCTAATTGTTCGAATAAACGTCGGAAAGGAAAATCCCGCATGATCACTTAATGATCCGTTAATCCATTGATTTAGTTGATTCAAAAACATTGTATTAATGATAATCGATATAACAAGACCAAAGATAAAGTCAATCAAAAATGCCAGAAGCCCTATCCGTATTCCTTCTTTTGCTTTATTTAGCACAATATTATTCTTCATACTCTACTCCTGTCCTATAAATCAAGGATTTTCATTATTTTATCTTCCTTAATTGTGTATGTCGCTTTGGAGTCTTTCATTGGCTCTTGATCTTTTTCAACAATATGTACAGAATCAATCCCCAAGGCACTTGCTCCTTTAATGTTTTCATCATAATTTTTTCCAATGATTAATGTTTTTTTATCTTTTAGTCCTTGGCTTTCTATGAACGATTCAAGCGCTTTTTCTGTTATTTTTTTTACGCGTGTATTTGAGCTCATTACAATCGCATTGAAATAAGTATATATTCCAACAGCACGAAGTTCATTTTTTGCAAATGTCGCTTGTCCGTCAGCAAATATATATATATTTTTGTCTTGCTCTTTTAATTGTTCAATCAAATTTTTAATATATGGTTTAATCTCTAATTTTTCTGTAATAAGTAATAAGAAAACCCGTGAAGCTTCACGCACAAGCTTGTTTTTCGGCTTAACATTTTTCTTTTTAAACAATTGAAAAAAGATATCTTCAATATCAATGTCTAAATGATTCGTATCCTTATCTGTTTCCTGCATTTTCCCTAAATACTTTTCAAACTTTTCCTTGAACTCATCCGAATCATAGCAAGCTCCATAAAAGCAATAGAGTTGACTCATTTTTTCCCACAGATAGTCATGGTCCCAATTTTTCTCCACATCAATTAACGTCCCATACAAATCAAAAACATAATTTTTATACATACACAACACCTTTCTTCATATCATTCATTACTTTTCAGTATTACACATTCTTATTTAGAATGCAATAGATTTAATGTGAAAACACTTTTTCCTTACGTCCCTTAAATAAATATGCAATAACATAAGATACAACAGAGACAATAATGATGGTTGCTCCCGAAGGAATATCAAAATAATAGGAAAATACGAGACCTAAAACACTCACAACAATCCCTACTAGAATTGACACTAACATAATGCGTTCTAACCGATTCGAAAACAATTTGGCAATTGCTGGAGGAATTGTCAACAATGCAATGACCAAAATAATACCGACGACTTTAATCATGATAACAACAGCCATAGCAATCATTATAAATAAAATGTATTCATAGAAGCGAACATTAATTCCAAGAACAACTAAATACTCTTCATCAAATAAATAGCCTTTGATAATTTTAAACTTCCCGGTTATAACCAATATAATGACTACTGCTAATACCATTATCAAATAAAGATATGTACTTGATACCGTCAATATATCACCAAATAAGTAGGACGTCATATCCGGAGGATAACCCGGTGTCAAAGTTATAAAAAGAATTCCCAAGGCCATTCCAACCGACCAGAACATTCCGATTAAAGTATCTGTGTAAGTATTTGCTCGCCTGCGAATTGTAACAATAGCAATGGCAGCCATTACAGCAAAAGCAAAGCCTCCGATAATCGGCTCAATGCCTAGTAAATACCCCAAGCCAATTCCACCAAAAGATGTATGGGCGATTCCGCCACTCATAGAAACCAGTTGTTTTTCAATAATAATCGTTCCGATAATTCCGCATACCACACTTGATAAAAGCGCTGCTATAAGGGCATTTTGCATAAAACTATAATTAATAATGGCATTCCACATAATCGTCTCCTTATGTTTTTTCTATGGTTTCATGCTCTTTGAATATTTTCACAGGACATCCCGGATATAATTCATCATGTAGATTTTGCATGTCTTCAGTTAAATGCTTAGCTAAGTGGGTCTCATCACGATGGTAATAATGCGCCGTTGTATTTACACAAAACACGCTATCTAAGTATGGCATGAGTGATTCAACTTCATGGCTGACAATAACAATGGTCTTTTCTTCATTCAACTCATGAAGCAGATTGTAAATCTCCATCTTTGTTTGTGCATCAATACTTGCTGTCGGTTCATCCATTGCAATTAAGTCCGGATCATTCATTAATGCCCTTGCAATCAATACTTTTTGCATCTGACCACCTGAAAGTTGACCGATTTGTCGATGTCTCAACTCATATATATTTAGAAAACGCATTAACTCTTCGCTTTTTTTATAGGATGATTCATGTGTTCGATAAAACCAGCGTTGTTGTTGTTTTGCTTCTCCCATGAGAACAACATCTTCAACCGTCGTCGGAAACGACTTTTCAAATGATGTAAATTGAGGGACATATCCTAAACGAAGGCCTTCTTTTATTTCAATGCGACCATTTGTGGGCTCAACAAGTCCGACGATGGTCTTTAATAATGTTGATTTTCCACCACCGTTTGGGCCAATGACCCCTAAAAACTCTTTGTTCTCTATTGCTAGATTCACTTTATGTAAAGCATTTACTTTTCCGTAATGAACACATAAATCTTTTACAACTACATCCACATCCATCCACCTCTATTCAAACTCAAAATCAACGTTTCCCCACTGTTCTCTGTTTATCTCAACCGATGTATTCCGTCGCCATTCTTCATATACAAGATCAAAATGTTCTGATTTTAATGTATTAATGATCTTTTTGCGCAATTGTGTCTCAAACTCCATAAAATTATCATCAAATTCCTTTAGCTCTTCTGTTGATGGCTCTATAATTCCTATTAGTTTTAATAAATATGCCCCTTGGTCCACACGAATCACTTGGCTGATTTCACCCACTTCAAGATTTATTAGTTCCGCTTCAAACGCTTTCGGCATTGTTGCTTTCGTATATGTAAGGAGCGTTTCATCTCCTTGATGATACATATCAATAAGTTCTTCAAACGTTCTCCCATTAAGCATTTCTTCTGGTGCTTCGTCAGTATCTGATGGAATAAATATTTCCTGAACTTGAATTTGTGTCAATAAGTCTCTGGGCCTTGCTTCAACAAGTTGCCGGTAATCTTGATTCTCCAACATGCGTTGGCGAATAGCATCTTCATCCGGGGTTAAATCACTTGTCAAATCATTATACACAACGCTTGCTCTGGCAAATTCTAGAAAAACATGATGAACACGCTCTTCTGTAATTCCATGTTCTTGTTTGAAGTTTTCCGGCAACTGTTCATAATACTTTGTTCCTTGCTTTTTGCTTGCTGTTTTTTGTCCTTCTGACAATTCAATTCTAAATTCTTCCGCTTTTTTTTGAATCGTTTTTATGCGAACAATATTTTTAAGAACTGCATCTCGAGCCACTTCAGTTGCACTTTTCCCACCACTGAAATCTTCAAATTCCCAAACGTTTTCTCCCCCAATATTTATAAATTCATCGTATACTTGATATGCATATATCATGACTTCCGCTTGCCCAATCGCCAGATTATCAATTTTAACCCAATAATCCTCTTCAACGACGTCTTGTTTTGAACACGACAAAAAACTACTTAACATAAGTAGTAAAACTAAAATACGTACTGTATGTGCATATACTTGGTAGCTTCTGTCCATAACTTTCTCTCCAGTCACTACCCCCATCAATTGCCATTATTCTTATTATACGCGTTCGTGCCTAGGACTTCAATTCTTTTAAGTCTTGTAATAAAGATTTAATATGAATAAACTTCTCTTTAAACTCTTCTTTATTAAGTACTAATGTAAAATAGGGTCTTTGATTCACCGTAAAGCGTCGATGTTTTTCATCTCTTGATATAATATCCGGAATTTTGGTCGGATCAATGGATGCATCTTGTTTTATCTCAAAAAGAATATTGGTATTCTTCTCTTCAATTGATGTAATATATAAATGGTTAGCCAAACCTTTAATCAGAGCGACTTCAAGCAGATTATCAACAGCTTTAGGCAGATCGCCATATCGGTCAATTAATTCATCTTGCATATCTTCGTAGTCTTCCAACGTCGAAATAGATGCAATCTTTTTGTAGCTTTCAATTTTTTGCACTTCATTTTTAATGTAATACGGCGGAATAAAGGCATCAACAGTTAATTCGATAACCGTTTCAAAGCGTTCTTCATAATGGCCGCCTTGTTGTTTTTTAACAGCATCTTCTAATAGTTTACAATATAAGTCATAACCAACTGCATCCATATGTCCATGTTGACTTTGTCCAAGAATATTACCGGCACCTCGAATCTCTAAATCACGCATTGCAATGCGAAATCCTGAACCAAACTCCGTAAATTCTTTGATTGCTTTTAATCGTTTTTCTGCAATCTCTTGAAGTACTTTGTCTCGCTTATATGTCAGGTAGGCATAGGCTAATCGACTCGATCGCCCCACCCGTCCTCGTAGTTGATATAATTGGGATAATCCCATATGATCCGCATTCTGTATAATAATCGTATTCACATTTTGTATATCCAGACCGGTTTCAATAATCGTCGTTGCGACTAACACATCGATTTCACCATTGATAAAATCAACCATAATATCCTCGAGTTCACGTTCACTCATCTGCCCATGGGCAAAGGCAACCGTTGCTTCAGGAACCATTGCGCTGATTTTTAAGGCAACTTCATCAATATCTTTGACCCGATTATGCACAAAGTATACTTGTCCTTCTCGTGATAATTCACGGTAGATTGCATCTTTAATCAGTTCATCATTATGTTCCAATACATAGGTTTGTATCGGCTGTCGCTCTTCCGGCGGTTCTTCTAATACGCTCATATCACGTATTCCGATTAGACTCATATGTAGTGTCCTCGGTATAGGTGTCGCCGTTAATGTCAAGACATCAATATCTTCTTTGAGATGTTTAATCTTTTCTTTATGAGCCACTCCAAAACGTTGTTCTTCATCCACAATTAATAAGCCTAAATCCTTAAAGTGAATATCTTTAGATACTAATCGATGGGTTCCGATGACAATATCCACGAGTCCTTTTTTCAAACCTTCAATAGTAATCTGCTGTTCTTTTTTTGTCCGAAAACGTGACATCATATCAACACGAACAGGGAAATCTTTCATGCGTTGCACAAAATTATTGTAGTGCTGTTGTGCCAGAATTGTTGTCGGAACAAGATATACGACTTGTTTCCCATCTTGAACCGCTTTAAAGGCAGCCCGTATAGCAACTTCCGTTTTTCCATAACCAACATCACCACAGATTAATCGATCCATAATCTTTGTGCTTTCCATGTCATTTTTAGTGTCTTCAATCGCGTTTAGCTGGTCATCTGTCTCATCATAGGGAAACATTTCTTCAAATTCTTGTTGCCACAGTGTATCTTTACTATAAATGAACCCTATTGTTTCTTGACGTTTTGCATATAGGGCAATTAACTCTGTCGCTAACTCTTCAACCGCACCTTTAACTTTAGACTTTGTTTTTTTCCACTCGGCTGTTCCCAGCTTATTAAGCTTTGGTGCTTTTCCTTCTGCTCCAATATATTTTTGGATAGCATCTAATTGACTGGTCGCTATATATAAACTCCCATTATCTCGATAGTCAATCTTAATAAAGTCTTTACTGACATTGTCGATTTCAATCGTCTCTAGCCCCCGAAAAACACCGACGCCATGATGTTCATGAACAATATAATCTCCGACTTTTAGATCTGTAAAGCGATCGATTTTGCTTCCGCCGGAATATTTACGTTTTTTTGCTTTTTTCTTGACGCCAGCCATATCTGTTTCTGCCAAAATAGCATACTTGACATCCGGATAGTCAAACCCTCTATGAATTTGACCGACACCAATATTAATAATGCCTTTTGGTAATGGATGATCGTAATCTTTTAAGACGCGACTTGAAATATCATGTTCAACAAATAATTCATGTAGTCGTTGACTGCGTGTTCTTGATGCTGTCACTAAGAGCATCGTATAGTCTAAATTCAAATAATAATTTATATCTTTAATCATTAGATCAAAGTTTTGATGATAAACATTAATGGATTTAATATTAAATTGTAGGTTTTCTTCATAATCCAATACTTTTTTCGTCGAAAAAAGACTACTCATCATTATCGTTTGATACCTATCTATTTCATCTATGATATGATTAAAACGATATCCTAATTCTAATTGCTTGGGTAATAATTGTCCTTTTTCAAACCGGGTTTGCATACTATCCGTATATTCATGGGACATCCCTTTAATACGCTCTAAAATATGCGTGGGTTCAACAAGGACAATTTTGGGGTTAGTTAAATAATCTAAAATACTATAAATTTGATCATAGTAATAGAACACATAACTCTCAATACCATTAAAATTACCATGTTGACTAATCTTATCTGTTAAGACTTCATAGGTTCTCTTGAGTTCACCAATCTCATCAAGAAGGTTTTTCTTTTTAAGCTTCTTATAGTGGTGTTCAAAATCCTTTGTCGATGTCTCCAGTGCACGTTGAATAGCTTCTTCATCTACAACAATCTCTCTTGCAGGTAAAATCATTGCTTCATCAAGCATCGATATCGAACGTTGTGTCTCGTGGTTCACTAGACGAATCGAATCCACTTCATCCCCAAAAAATTCAATACGAACAACGTCCTCCATATTCATAGGGAAAACATCAATGAGCCCCCCTCGAAGTGCAAATTGTCCGCGACTTTCAACGATATCTACGCGTTCATATCCTAAAAACACGAGTTCTTTTGCTAATTGGGTCACTGATTTTTCCAATCCTACTTCGAAATTTAATATCTTGGATTGAATTTTATCAAAAGATATTAATGGGTCCACTAATGCTTCTACTGACATCACAAGTGTTATATCATTCCCTTGAACAAGCTGCTCTAGAATAAGCATTCTCGCTCGGGTAATATCATTACTATGAACATCTGCACTATAAAAAATCAAGTCCTTTGACGGATAAAACAATACACGATCCCCTTCAAAAAACTTCATGTCATCAACAATTTCTTTTGCTTTCTTCTCATCTGGCGTAATGATGACTTTTGTTCCCACAGGTAAGAGACCACTCACTAAGTGACTGACCTGGGAATCCGATACACCGGAAATATTCAAATGGGTTTTCTTATATTTTAAATGCCGTAAAGCCGCTTCAAACACTTCAAGGGACTTTAAAGGTTCTATGATATTTTGCACACGATCACGCTTTCATAGGTTGAATTTATTTTTTGTTATAATTATTCATAGCATAGTTTATACCTTGTTCAAGAATCGATTCGATTGCATTCGCAGTATGTTCAATGCTCTCACTCATTTTTTCAATTTCACTTTTATTGAATCGATCTAAGACAAAATGTTCAGCCTTTACATTCGGAGGCTGAGGTCCAACGCCGACTTTTAGCCGAAGAAAATAATCCTGGCCCAGATGACTAATGATATTTTTAATACCATTATGTCCACCCGCACTTCCTTTATCTCTAATACGAAGTGCACCTAAATCCATACTGAGGTCATCATAAATGACAATAATATCTTCTGCACTTAATTTATAAAAATCTAATACTTCACGGACACATTCCCCACTTAAGTTCATATACGTCAAAGGCATCACTAACAAGACTTTTTCTCCTGCAATGACACCTTGACCGACAATACCTTTAAACTTACGTTGATTCATGGGAATGTTATGTCGATGTGCCAATAACTCAACCACTTCAAAACCGATGTTATGACGAGTTTGAGCATATTTTAGCCCTTTGTTGCCTAGGCCTATAATTATCTTCATAGTCATTCCTTCCTAAAATACTTGCGTATGAATATTATTTTATATAAATGTTTTGATCTCGATTCGGTCCGACACCAACCATAGATACTTTTGCTCCACAAAGCTCTTCAACACGTTTTACGTACGTTTTCGCCGCCTCAGGAAGGTCTTCATAGTCTCTAATATGGTCAATGGGCCCCCAACCTTCTAATTCCTCGTATATAGGCTCACACAGGGCTAATTCTTCCAAGCTAGCTGGGAACTCATGAATTGTTTCTTCACCTTTTTTGTAAGCCACACATATTTTTAGTGTATCTATATTTGCCAATACATCAATCTTATTTAGTGCAATACTCGTCAATCCACTTGTTCGTACAGCAAATTTTCCAATCACTGCATCAAACCATCCGCAACGTCTTGCTCGTCCAGTTGTTGTTCCGAATTCATGTCCAACATCACGAATCTGCTCTCCAACTTCATCAAACAACTCTGTCGGGAAGGGGCCTTTTCCCACACGTGTAACATAGCCTTTCATAACTCCGATGCATTCATCAATCATGGTTGGTCCAATACCTGAACCGACACACACACCACCAGTAATCGGATGTGAACTTGTGACATAAGGATAGGTTCCAAGGTCAAGATCTAATAAGGTACCTTGTGCCCCTTCAAAAAGAACTTTTTTTCCGGACTTAATCGCTTCATATGCTAGGACTGTTGTATCATCGACATATGGCTTCAAGCGTTTTGCATATTCCTTATACTCAGTAATGATTTCTTCCGGGTCAAACTGAATATCTTGCTCATACACATATTTAATTATTTTATTTTTAATGATCACATTTTCTCGAACCTTATTAGCAAAAATCTCTTCATTATATAAATCGCAAATACGGATACCTGATCGTTCCGCTTTATCCATATAACAGGGTCCAATACCTTTTTTTGTTGTACCGATATCATTAAGCCCTCTAGCCTCTTCTTTAATACCATCGAGCACTTTATGATAAGGCATAACCACATGTGCTCGCTTACTAATTTTTAGACGATCAAAAGAAATACCTCGTTTTGCTAATCCATCCATCTCTTCTAAAATCCCTTGGGGATCGATAACAACACCATTTGCAACAATACAATCTGTTCCCGGATATAATACTCCGGAAGGAATCAAGTGAAATTTATATACATTGTTATCAACGGCTACAGTATGGCCCGCATTATTTCCACCTTGTGATCTTATGACAACCTCTGCCTCTTCAGACAAAATATCGATGATCTTCGCCTTACCTTCATCTCCCCATTGTGCACCTATTATAACTTTTGTCGCCATAAAAAAACTCCTTCCAAAACACATTTTTATTGACAGGATAGTATCCCATTGATATAATATCCGTTACATTCTATTATATATTATAACTGGGCTTTTGAATATAAGCACAGTCCTTTAATATATTATCAAAATAATTCATGAAAATCAAGCATTTCCGAATATTAATGGCTATATCTTTAAAAATGTTCGGCAAAATTGTGTGACAAAGCTATTAATTTTTTATGAATTTTTAGAAAAAGCTTATTATTTGGGGCATTTTTACCGAAAATTATAACACAAATAACTTTACAGAACACTGTAAAATCAGTTATACTATAGTTAGAAGAGATACATTATTTGTCTTCTAACATTTGTATGGAAGGAAGTGATCCTATGAAAATCGAAAAGATCAATAACAATCAAATCAAATGCGTTCTTAGTAAAAACGATTTAACTTCCCGACAGATCAAAGTAAGCGAGCTTGCATATGGCACTGATAAGGCTCAAGAACTATTTAAGGATATGATGTTGCAGGCAAGCGACCAATTTGGTTTCGAGGCTAACGATGCCCCATTAATGATTGAAGCTGTCCCTTTATCTTCAGACAGCATTATGCTTATTATTACAAAGGTAGACAATCCAGATGACATCGAAGATAAATTTGCCAATCTACCTGTGCCGACGACAAGGACTTTCAAGAAAAAGACATTACCTGAAGAAAGCTTCGTCCAAGAATCCGCTCTTGAAAAAGAACGCATTAAAGATGAGCTTATTGATGTCTTTTATGTATATATTTTCAATTCATTGGATGAAGTTTCGCACGCGGCGAACAAAGTTAATGATTTTGATTTTACACGTAGTTCATTATTCAAGAACGTTGTTACCAACCAATACTATCTAGCTATTGTTGCCGATAACATCCCGCGTTGGGCAAACCGAGTAATCCGAGGCACTTTATCTGAGTATGGTGAATCTGCAGTACATCGACATACGGCTTTAAGTTATTTCGAAGAGCATTTTGATACGCTTATTAAAGATAATGCGGTCAATATTATGAGTCAATTTTGATTTGATCCAAATAAAAAAGGTTGTGTACTTTCGTACACAACCTTTTTTTGTTATCTGTCTTCTAAAAATGTATTCATCTGATCCAATAATGGATCTATTTCCATTCCGTGAACATAACAAGCTTCTTCTAATGTTTCACCTTGTGATGACGGACAACCGACACAGTGCATGCCGTTTTCCATTAATATCGGAATGAGTTCCTGATCGACACGAATAATATCTGCAATAATCATATCTCCGGTTATTTTAGCCATATTCAAAGCCTCCTATCATTTATATCTCCATTATATGATAAACACCTTATCATATATAAAACATTATAATACATATATTTAAATATGGCAAGCTAATTGATAAAGATTATCATTTCACCGGTTTCTTCCTTTGCTTAAGCTTGAAAAAACTCTTTCAAACTCTCCGCAACTTTCACTTCATCTTCACCCTCAACAACAACTTCAATCTCATCTCCGTGCCCTGCGCCAACCGTTAATACACCAAGAATACTCTTAGGATTCACTGATTTTCCATCCTTGACTAACTGAACATCAGAGGCTACATTTTTAATGAGATTTACGAGTTGTGTTGCCGGTCTAGCATGCAGACCTTCTTCAAATGGTACCTTTGCATTAAAACGAATCATAACATCACTCCTTAATTTTTCTTATTCTGTTTTTTTCTTTAAAAAGCCAACCATAAATGCGGATACTATTGCCCCAATGATTATGGCTAACAAATACATTATAACATTTTCTACAGCAAAGAAAACAAAAATTCCTCCATGCGGTACAGATAATGTTGCATTAAAGGCCATCGACAAGGCACCAGTCACCGCACTACCAACCATAATTGACGGAATAACGCGCAATGGATCTGCCGCTGCAAAAGGAATAGCACCTTCAGTAATAAAGGCCAAGCCAAGAACTACGGCTGCTTTTCCAGCTTCTTTTTCACTATTCGTGAATTTATTTTTGAATAAAATTGTTGCCAAGGCAAGACCAAGTGGAGGAACCATTCCAGCCGCCATAACCGCTGCCATAATCGGAGAACCTGTTCCTGCTACCAGCGTTCCTGCTCCAAAGGCATATGCCGCCTTATTGACAGGCCCCCCCATATCAAAAGCCATCATTAATCCAATAATTAATCCAAGTAATACTGCATTCGTTCCGCTCATTCCTTCTAGGAAATTGTTCATTGCTGTATTAATCGCTGCAACAGGCGTTCCTATAACATAGAAAAAGATAAGTCCAACAATCAAAGAACCTAAAACCGGTATAATCAAAACAGGCATTATTCCTTGTAGTGTTTTTGGAAGTTTAATAGTTTTTTTGATAAACAAAACAACATAACCAGCCAAGAATCCGGCTAATATTGCTCCTAAAAATCCGGCATTCAACTGAGTTGCCACTGCTCCACCTATCATACCTGGTGCTAAACCGGGGCGATCTGCAATTGAATAAGCAATATATCCGGCAAGAATGGGGATCATTAGTCCAAAAGCTCCTGAACCTCCACCGATGCTCATTAGAAAAGCTGCTAATGTGCCTTCTGATTCAAATGCATCATATCCAAAAAGGAAACTTAACGCAATGGCAATACCACCTGCTACAACAAATGGAATCATAAAAGATACTCCATTCATTAAATGTTTGTAAACACCTTTGCGTTCTTCGCTACGCTTGGCCTTAATCTCTGCCACATCATCTGTCAAGTCTTTATTCATACTATACTTGGGAGCTTTTAAGGCTCTTTCAATTAATGCACCTGTGTCTTTTAGAGCTTCACTTACAGATACAGATATCATTTTTTTACCTGCAAAACGTTCCATCGGAACCGATGTATCACAGGCCAAAATAATAGCATCAGCACTATCGATTTCTTCTTGTGTAAGTTCATTCTCTACGCCAACTGAACCTCTTGTTTCAACTTTAACTTCATACCCTTTTTCTTTTGCTGCCTCTTCAATGGCTTCTGCCGCCATATACGTGTGCGCAATCCCTGTTGGACAAGCTGTTACTCCTAAAATTTTCATACATAATCCTCCTATAAATAGATAAATTTAATTGTTAACACCCCAAGTTTGTTACCGTTACTTGATTACTCCTTTCTAATAATTTTTCTCTTGAAAAACTCACATGATCTTGCGTCTCAATGGCAATAGCACTGCTTCCTGTTCCGCATTGTAAGGCTTTTCTTAATTTTATTAATTCATTTTCTTTCGAAAATGCCTTTAACCCAAATATGAATCCCGCAAGCATAGAGTCTCCTGCCCCAACAGTACTGACAACATTTACTTTTAGGATATCTGCTTTTATGCAATGATCTTCACTAACAAGAAGGCTACCTTCTTCTCCCATGGAAACCAAAATATATTTAATCCCATATCGATCAATGAGCTTACGACACTCGACCATTAGATCTTCCAATGAATCAAATGTTTTACCCACCGCTGATTCCAATTCATGAATATTCGGCTTAATTAGAAAGGGTCCTTCTTCAATGCTTTTCATAAGAACATCTTTGTCTGCATCAACAACAATATTCGTTCTTGTTTTTAATTGTTTGACAATTTCAGCATAGTAAGACTCGCCAACCCCTTTAGGCAAACTTCCACTTAAAACGATAAACTCACTATCACCATAGTCCTTTACAATCTTAGTCGTCATTGCTTCCAATTGCTCTTTTGAAATCATAAAACCCGGTTCATTCAAATCTGTGGTTTGATAACCATTGTCCGGTTCAACTACCTTCACATTGGTTCGTGTACTCCCTTTTACTTGAATCATATCCAAGTCAATCTGATCCGTTTGAGCATACATTTCAACTTCATGACTATTATCATCACCCACAAAGCATAAAGCCCTGTTCTCTACTTCTAGTCCTGACAGAATTCTTGATACGTTAATACTTTTTCCACCTAATGTTTTTACCATTTTTGATATCCGATGCACTTTTCCAAGCGACATCTCATTAATCTCAACAATTTTATCAATTGCCGGGTTCAACGTGACTGTTGCAATCATTTTATCCCTCCCAGTCTCTTAAAACTTCAACAAGCGTTATACCTTCTTTTTCACATTCCGATCGGATAGATTCATCTTCAATCGTTGATGTGATAATCATATCAACATAACTTAAGGGCGCAATTTCGCACATTGCGACTTTACTAAACTTACTACTATCCGCCAGAATAAACCGCTCCCGTCCATTATCAAGAGCATGTCGTTTCAACTCCGCTTCTTCAAAATCCGGCGTTGTCAATCCAAATTCCGGCGATATGGCGTTCACCCCAATAAAGACCTTGTTCATATTTAATCTGCGAATCATATCCACTGCTGCCGCTCCAACGACGCTTAAAGTGTTATTTCGGATTTTGCCACCGACAACAAATTGTTCCACATTGGGATTATTAGCTAAATACATGGAAAAATGCGGTGCATTTGTGGCCACAAACACATGAATTCGACTTCGACCTATCAATTTTGCAAGTTCTAATGTCGTCGTCCCTGCATCAAGAAAAATCGAATCATGATCTCTTAAGTGCTTAAAGGCTTCCTTAGCAATACGTTGTTTTTCTCGAATATATGCACCTTCTTTTTCACCAAAGGTCTCTTCTTTTTCCACTGGTGTGTTTGACCGCATAATGGCTCCACCTCGAACACGTTCCAGTTTATTTTCATCATCCAATATGACAAGATCTCGTCGAATTGTTGCTTCTGAAGCCTTTAATTCATTGCACAAGTAGGTTACTGTTGCACTTTTATTCATATGCAAAATAGATAGAATTTTTGTTCGTCTTTCTTCAGGCAACATATGATCACCTACATTATTTCATTTTCTTTAAGTAATTCTAATAAGTCTTCTGAAGAATCAGCATCGTTTAATGCAACACGAAACTCTTTTTTCATTAATTTTCTTGATAATTTCGCCAAAATTTGGAGATGTGTATTCCCCGAAGCTTCTTCCGGAACACCAATCAAAAAAACATTATATACTGGTTCATCATCAAGTGCTTGCCAATCAACGGCATCAACACGTCCATATGCCAAAAAAGCTTCTGATACAGCATTGGTTTTACCATGAGGAATCGCTACTCCAAATCCTACCGCTGTAGAATACTCCGATTCTCGATGCATGACTGCTTCTACATACGTTCCCAAATCAGAAACACGTCCTAATTCTTTTGCTTTTTCTGCTAATGCTTTTACGACCTCTTCTTTTGAGCTTTGGGTCATTTTAAGATCTATTAATTCCTTTGTTATTAACATATTCATTCCTCCTATCGAATCTTATCGAATGCATTTTTTTCAAGGCTTTTAAATTCACTTTTTAATATACTTTCTTTAATAATCGGAATCATTGAGGCACTTACCGATAACTCATCAACACCTAATCCGATTAATACCATTGATGATTCAAGTTCTCCTGCAAGCTCTCCACAGACGCCTACCATAACATCTGCTTGATGACACGCTTCAACAACATGGCGAATCATTCTTAAAATGCTCATATTCATTCCGTCATAAATATAGGACACTGCAGGATTCAATCGATCAACCGCCAAGGTGTATTGGCATAAATCGTTGGTTCCAATACTTACAAAGTCAATATGATCCACAAACTTATCCATAACATACACAACCGAAGGAATTTCTACCATGATTCCAACTTGTATTTTTTTATTATAAGCCATTTTCTCTGCATCCATTTCCTGCATAACTTCATCAAGAATCTCTTTAGCTTTTAAAAATTCATCGACACCACTAATCATTGGAAACATAATTTTAACCGGATATTTTGCACTTGTTCGAAGTATTGCACGTAGCTGCGTTTTAAATATTCCATGATTTTTCAAGCAAAACCGTATCGCCCTAAGTCCCAAGAATGGGTTGTCTTCTTTGGGAAATGAATAATAGGGCAAGGTCTTATCGCCGCCAATATCCAGTGTACGAATAATAACATCGCCTCCGGCTTTTCGAGCAATTGCATTGTAAGCTTTGAATTGTTCTTCTTCTGTTGGCCAGTGGCGGGAATCCATATAAATAAACTCCGTTCTTAATAAACCAACACCAAATCCTCCATTCTCTACAACTGCTTCCGCCTCAAGTTCAGAGCCCACATTGCCCACTAAGTGTATTTTATGACCATCTTTTGTAACTGCTTCTTTATCGCGTATTTTTTTCAGTTCGATATTTCTCTGAATTTCTTTGTCGCGTTTCTTTTTATATTCTTTAAGCAAAAGTTCTTCCGGCAGTACAAAAACTCGAGCTGTATGCCCATCTAAAACAACAATTTCTCCGTCATTGGGTCGTTCTTTTGTATAACCGACAAGTGTTGGAATTCCTTTTGCTTTTGCAACAATTGCCGTATGACTTGTCACACTTCCATCTTCTAATACAATACCTTGAACATATTCACCTAATTGAATCGTTTCTGACGGATTTAAATCTTTTGCAAAAATCACGGTGTCTTGGTTGATTTTAGATAGTTGGTCTTCTTCAACTCCCAATAAGGCATTAATCATTCCATTCGTTACATCTTCAATGTCTTTTGATCGTTCTTTTATATATGGATCATCGAGTTGAGCAAAAAGCGCAACAAATTGATTGCGTGTCTGGTCAATGGCTTGAACCAAATTCATCTGATCATTTTCAATCAAATTGACAATTTGATCATTTAACTCCGGATCATTGAGTATCTCTATATGAGCTTCAAATATAAGACTCTCTTCTTCTCCAACCGTTTTTGCCACATGCTCTTTTTGTTCTTCAAGTTTCTTAATTCGTTGCAACTTCGCTTGTCGAAATTCTTCTAGCACAGCGTCCACTTCATTTGGTTTGATTTTCTCTGTAGATATGTTAACTTCAGCTTTTTTGTGATTATATGCTTTACCAATTCCGATTCCTTTAAATACTGCTACACCATCCAAATCGTCAAATCCTTTCTTAACACATTTAAATCATTGTCCTTTTGATTGGTTCCATAATGACATTATAGCATTTCAATCACTTTCAATCAATATCAATCATATATTTTGGTAATCATGATGTTTTTTCAGACTTTTTATTAGTACTTTTGATTAAGCAACCACTCATCTCACAGAAAAAAAATCACGTTCAATCACCAAAAGTGATTGAACGTGATTTTTTCCTCTATTAACTTCGTAAGATATCCACATGATAATTATAAAGGTCCGAACGATAGACAGATTCTTCATAAAAAAGCTTTCGATCAGTCAAATCAACCGTTACTCCTGTTACTTTTAAAAGTGCCGTCGCTTTGTTTAGCTTAAATATTTTCGTGTAAATCGGATTTGCAATTTGCGCTTCGATTTTGTAAGAAACTTTTTTAATACGTATATCATAATACGCTTCTAACAACTGATAAAGAGAGGTACAAAGATTATGCTCTTCTAACTCCGGACAATACATCTTAGGTATATAAAGGGTCTCTAGCGCCATAGGTATCTCATCACCATAACGCAAGCGTTTGACTTTCAAGAAAATCGTATCTGCAGGCAAGCTTAATTGTTTGGCCACCGATTTCAGAGAATATATAGTACTTAATTCCAACACTTCCGTTTTTGCTGTATATCCCATATTTCCAATTGTTTCTGTGAAACTCCCCACATTATTTTGTTGAAAAGACGGTGTTTTGACATAGGTACCGCTACCCCGTTCGCGAAAGACAATCTGATTTTCCTCAAGCAATTGCATTGCTTGCCTAGCCGTCATTCGACTGACTAAATACTGTTTTGCCAAATCACGTTCTGATGGCAAACGATCTCCTGCTTTATAGATCCCCTTCTTAATATCTTCTTCTAGTTCTTTTGCCAAATGTCGATATGCCGGTTCTGCCATTTAATCACCCTTACTCTCTTTTCTTTTTACATTTTATTCTCATTATAGCATTCTCCCAAAATCATGTATAGTTTCCATTGCCACTTTCCATAGATTCCGTTATAATAAATGGCATCAATCGTCACAAAACAAAGGAGCTCTTATGGATAATAAAACAAGATATCATTACACATTTTTTTTAGACTCAGTCCCACCATTTTCTGATAAAATGGACCTTATAGGTATGTTTAATTTACTTGAGGAGCTTGGCAATTTCCACGAAGAACTCTCTGTCATTCATATTGCAGGAACAAACGGCAAAGGTTCTTGTACCATAATGCTTGATTCTATATATCGCGCTAACGGATATTCATGCGCAACATATACATCTCCATATATTGACGACTATCGAGAATGTATTCATATAAACGGTTCAATGATTTCTGTTAAGGCAATGAATAATGCAACACAAGAGATTCAAATCGCTTATGAGCGTTTACAATCTAACGAAAAACAACTTCCAACCCAATACGAATGCCTCACCGCTATCGCCTTTTACTCTATGTACAAAGCTAATGTGAATTTAGCAATTATCGAAACACTTATGGGTGGCAGAGATGATGCAACGAATGTATTCAAAAATATAGAAGCTGCGCTCATCACGTCTATTAGTTATGACCACACAGAATTTTTAGGACCTTCTCTGATGGATATTACTATGCACAAAGCAGGAATTATTCAAGCAAATTGTCCAGTTTTCATTAATCCAAATAAGATTGAAGTTATTGAAGCAATTTGTTCTTATGCAACTACACTAAACGCACCTTGTTATGTTAGTAAAGATTATCTCAACACGTCTTCCATTGGCCTTATGGAATATTTACCACTTCCCCTTAATGGCTCACATCAGGTTGATAATTTTTTTGGCGTTTTAAGCATCATTACTTATTTGAACAAACGTTATCCTCTCCTCTCCCAAAATACACGCATTGGACTAAGCAAGCTCCATTATCCTTGTCGCATTGAAACCTTTGAACAAAATGGGCATACGATTACTCTAGACGGTAGTCATAACGAAGACGGACTCACTGCATTATACCAGCATCTTCTTGCCCAAAAAACAAGATCAAGCGTCCCCATTATTCTTGTCTTCGGGTCTTTAAAAGGCAAGAACTATCAACGAGGACTTTCTTTGCTCGCTTCACTAGCATCCGAAATTATACTTACCACACCAAATAGCCCACGCGCTTTGGAAGCCAATCTGTATAACAGCCAAGATTATACCACAATTTCAAATCTAGATGAATGCATTTTATACATTAAAAATAGGCTCAAAAAAAGAACCACACCTTTACATTTCGTCATTTGTGGTTCCTTTTATATCGCATATCCATTTCGTAGGGCTCTTATAAATCATTAAGTACTTGATGGTTTTTATAGTAGTAACAGGTATTCGCATTCTCTTGATTACGAATACGAATAACTTCATTTTTTAATTTAAGGTCGACATTTGGGTAAATTGTTTTTTGGGCTCGAATCTCTCCTTCACCTCTTGTTTGGAGATACGAACGATAGTTTTTCTTACGTTGAACATAGATTTTTAACGTTTTTTGACATCGTTCATATTCTACTTCCAACTTTTCCAATTCTTCTGCTTCATCTACTTCCAACCCTGATTTCCCACTACTTGTATAGATGGTCATCTTTTGCTTTAACAGTTGTCCCATTTTCATGAGTTTCTCAACGGTCGCATCGATAGAATCATATTCTTCACGCATTGCTTGTCGATTAAATCCTCGAACACAAATCTCCGTTGCTGTTTCTGCACGGCTGCCAATCTCTCCTGCATACACACGCACATCCGCATCAATCATTCCACCGATGATACGGCTATTAAACCCTTCAAGAATCACTTCTTTTGCTTTTATTTTTGCATTAATTGCGTAGTAGCCGATATGTACGGTTCCTTGGCAGATAATCTCACAATCTGCAACAAATTTTGTGAATAAATCTCCTTCACAAACAATAACCGCCTTATTCTGGCCTGCAATACCCCCACGAATATAAATACTGCCTTCACGGCTTTCAATGTGCTCAACAGCACCAACACCAAGATCACCCATAATCTGTATATCATTATCCGCTTTCACCGAAAAATTATCTTCAACAGAATCTTTTATGTCGACATATCCGTCAAAATCAACATTGCCTGTTTTAAAGGATACTTTACCATCAATTTCAAGGTAATTACAGACACTCAGAACACCGTTTTCATAAACAACCGCACCAATTCTCCTCGCATGCAAAACGGTTTTTTTGTGGTCCGGATCCAAAATCGCCTGTATGGATTTTCGATCATAGATCAACTTTTCTTGATGTCCCGGAAGTGCCGGCACAATCTCACCAAATACTGTTCTTCCCGGTATCCCGTCTTTGGGTTCGATCCTCTCACCAACCCACTCCCCTTCATTTACTTTATTAATTAGATTGAGTTCGTAATGATTCACCTTACCGTCTTGATATATTTGTGGTTTCGCATCCTCAATTTCGTAGAGTCGAATAATTGCATCTTCACCTTGAACCGGATGCATACCGTGTGCAATCACAAAAGGATGCATCGGCTGCATATTATCAATAACCTCCGACATATCCATACCATATTCAACGCCTTCTTGACTTGAAAGTTTAATAATCTCATCAATCAATGTATCTTTATCTGCTTGGTCATATTCTTCTTGGGTCATATTTATAATACCATATGCCGTAAAACGATCTTTTGATACTTGGATTTCGATAAGTGGTTTATATTCACCAATAACAATATATTTATCAATGCCATGTACAATTGCACTTCTAAGATGACTAAATTGGGTCACTTTGATTCTGGGAATGTTTTGAATAAAGGCTTTAAAATCATTAATTTCATAGCCCTTTGATTTCACTTTAACATATATTAATTTTTCCTCTTCAACTAAAGAAAAAAATTCATTTGAATACAAAATATGCTCAAACATTCCTTCACCTCATCATTTCTATTAACTCGTCTTGTGTCTATTATAACGGGTCTTTAGTCCTATGACAAGGTAAATTTAGACAAATTCACTGATCAGAACACCTTCCCAATCGTTTTATCCTATGATATAATACTTTAAATACATAGATTATGTTTTAATACATTCAGAAAGAGGTTATATTGTGAAAATATTTGATTTAGACGGACCATTTCAACGATACGGAACGATTGTATTTGATGTTCTGGTCCTAAACATTGTATGGCTACTAATTACCGTATTTAGCGTCGGAATACTAAGCGGTCCTGCACTAACAGGTTTATATGCAGGAATGTATGCAGGTGTCGTTTCCGGCGAAGGGTATCCTTTCAAACAGTTTTTTAGACGTTTCGGAAAACGCTTTTTAACATCGCTACTTGTCGGTTTGTTTACCATGTTTTTTGTTGTTGTCAGCTTGTTTAATATCTTTCTTATTTGGACCAACCAATTTGGCAGCGTGTACATTCTTCCCTTTTACTTATTTATTTTTATCGAGATTTCTTTTATCTCAACTTATGCCTTCCCACTGTTGGCGCATTCTGATTTGAAATTCCTCGATATTATCAAGAACTCATTTTTACTCGCAAATAAACACTTACCTTGGACCGTTTTAGCATCTTTATTCAATACGGTTGCTGTTATAGTAATTGCATTGATTTTCTTAGGCGCCGTTGAATTGTTTATTTTCATGTTCTTCGGAATGGGTATCATTGCATGGCTAAATAGTACTATTATTACAAAAAAAATACTTACTCAATACGAGCATTTCATCAGCGCTGAGTAAGTACTTATTTAAAATGTACAATTATAGTTTGGCCGCATTCATTAATTTAGGAACGATTTGTTTCTTTCGGCTAAAGACTCCTGGCAAGAAAATGCTTTGATCATCTTCTTCAAGATGGAAAGCATTTTCTGCAATCCAGCGAGCATCTCCTATGGCAATCAATTCTGTGCCTTCCACAACTACATCTGTAACAAGAAGGACAACTAGATTAAGTCCATCTTTATCTGCCATCACTTCCATTTCTTCTATAATGTCATCATATACTTCAAACAAGCCTTCATAATCACCTGTATTAATCTGAGAAATTGAAACCTTATATTCACCAAACATGAATCGTTTGCGGTCATAGCTTAAAATATGTTCTGGCGATTCTTCTTGCATGCTTGAACCGGCACGAATCATCTCCATACCATAAAGCTGCATATCAACTCCGGTGATATCACTCAAGCGCTCAGCCATCTCACGATCAAAGTCCGTACATGTCGGTGAATGAAACAACAATGTATCCGATATAATCGCGCTTAACATTAAGCCGGCAATCTCTTCAGGAATCTCTATCCCTTGTTCTTCATAGATTCTACAAATAATTGAGCATGTGCAACCCACCGGTTCGACACGAAAATATAGTGGTGTCACTGTTGAAATATCAGAAACACGATGGTGGTCGATAATTTCAAGAATATCAATGTCTTCGATACCTTCAATGGATTGGCCACGTTCGTTGTGGTCTACTAAAATAGCCTTTTTCTTATTAATATCAATAAGATCACTTCGGGAAATCATTCCAATTACTTCACCTTTTTCTGTCACAACCGGGAAGCGCCTGAATCGCGAAGACAACATATTATTCTTTACATCGTCAATGGTCTCATAAGTTACAAAATATTCAAGATCCCCTTTGACAACAACATCACGAATAGGCGCTGTTTGTGCAAGAGGTTTAACTAATTCAAACGCGCTCTTATCCGATACAAAACATCGTGTTTCTATCGGTCGATCTTTCAGGGATTTTTGATAACTTTCAACAAGGTCTTCTTTGTCTTGTTTCGTTTCAACACCACTGACTATAATGACAGAAGCTCGTCCTAAATATGACGCAAACTCAAAACGATTACACAAAACAAGATCTCGCTTTTGCAGTTTTTTCAAGTGTTTTTCGTCCTGTAAATCTGTTGAAATATGAACCGAACCTTTTATATATTTATTGGATTGCTTTTCAGAGATTTCTTCAAGTCTTAAATCATCAATAATATTATCAATAGGTGTTTTTGATAACTTAAGCACATCTCGATTTCCCAGATTTAGCATACGAGGAATAAGATCCGAAATTGAAACCACACCGATTAATCGGCCTTTTTTATCGGTTACCGGAGCCACACGACCGGTTTGACTACTAATAAGAAGCAATGCTTTTCTTATGGAATCCGTTTCATATAATAATAAAAATCCAGGCAAATTAATATCAAGTACTTGCGGTTTCAAACTCGATACAATACGAGGTTCATCAACGCCAAAATGATTCAAGACAAATTGTGTTTCTTTGTTCACATTTTTTAATGCAACCGGTTCATAAATATGACTCTCATCCAACCGATTCTTAAGATAACTATAACTTATGGCCGCACAAATCGAGTCTGTATCCGGATTTTGATGCCCAAAAACATAAACCTTTTCTTTCATTCTATCCCCTACCTTCTAACGCAACAGAGTTCTAATCTGCTCAACAAGCATATTAACAGCCACTTGATTGTGTCCACCTTCCGGTATAATGACATCTGCTTTTCGTTTACTTGGTTCAACAAATTCATCATGCATATACTTTACCGTTGTTAAATATTGTGCAATTACTGAATCCAAGCTCCGTCCACGTTCTTTGACGTCACGAATGATTCGCCGAATAATTCGAACATCAGCATCGGTATCAACAAACACTTTGATATCAAGTTCATCAACCAATTCTTTATTCTCAAAAATCAAGATCCCTTCCACAATAATCACGCGTTTGGGCTTTATTTCTAAACATTCTTTCTTCCTTGTATACGCTACAAAATCATAGATTGGACAATGAATCGTTTGCCCTTCCTTTAAGTGTTTTAGATGCTCTGTCATCAATTCCGTTTCAAAAGCATTTGGATGGTCATAATTTTGCAGCTTACGTTCTTCAAGCGGCATATCCGCATTGGCTTTGTAATAATAATCATGACAAATCGTCACTACTTGATCATCTAATACAGATTTTAATCGATTGACAAGTGTCGTTTTTCCGGACCCAGTTCCTCCTGCTATACCAATCACGATAGGCTTATTCATTTTCTTCCTCCAAATCTTCACAACGTTTTTTCAACCCCCACGGGCACTGCGCTAATAAAAAACATTCTTCACAGTTTGGATTCCTAGCCATGCAAATCTGACGTCCATGAGCGATTATTTGAGTATTATACCTCAACCAATGCTCTTTGGGTAGTACTTCCATTAAATCGTATTCGATTTTAACCGGATCTTCTAAAGATGTAAACCCTAGCTTGTTTGAAATTCGCTTAACATGCGTATCGACAACAACACTCGGAGAATCATAGATATGTCCACGAACAACATTGGCGGTCTTTCGACCGACTCCGGATAAATTCACCAACAACTCAATGTCTTCCGGTACAATTCCATTATGCCGTTCTAACAACTCATTTGCACATGCTTTAATATTTTTCGCTTTATTGCGATAAAAACCTGTCGAATGAATATCTTTCTCCAATTCTTTAATCTCAACACCAGCAAAAGCTTCTAAAGATGTATACTTTTTAAACAGCTTCTCTGTCACTATGTTTACTCGTTCATCGGTGCATTGAGCACTTAACATCGTTGCAATTAAAAGCTCATATGGTTTTTGGTGATTCAAGTAACACACATATTCTACACCATAATGTTCATCCAACATCTTTAGTATTTTTTCTTTTCTTTTTTTATTCATCTTCATCCCTTTCTAATGTCATTCCAGGTTGATGTTTACCATCTCTCCATTATTATGAATAAAGTCACGTCGACCATAGTTAATTAATATATATGCGCCTTGCTCCCCTTCTCTTGCTCTCGCGTCAATCCGATGGGTCAAGGGCAATGCTTGTAATAAATTTTTGTTGTCAATTTTGTCAATATGATACATCCGTGATAGTTGCTTGCTTGTATATTCGCCGGATTCTTCTTGCCATACATGATGGTCTTGTAAAACTTCCAGTAAATAACGCTGAAGTGTCGACTCTACAAAATTCATGGTCATCCATTCGGCTTGTTTTTTTGGTTTCTCATTGAGAGCATAATCCATCTGCAGCCAATCACAATATTCCTCTTTCATCCTATCTGAAAGATTCAATTGAAGAATATATTCATAAACAAAATTATATAAATCCAGTTTATTATGCTTTACATGATGCATGCCACGCTCTATCCATTGGCGACCTAATGCCTCATATAAATTATAGGGACGTTCATAAACATTAACAAGTCGACGCATAGTTTGATTAAATAGTCCGCTATTATAGAAATTTTCAACCATCTCTTCCACAACTTTTAACTTCATCACATCATCAAATGGCAAAGCATGTGTTGATATCACTTCATAGGGAGGATAATCCCGATATTTGATTCCATAATCTTTTGCTGCATAAAAAAGTCCTGCCCCTTTTAATATTTTTAAAAACCCTAATTGGAATTGATCGGGTTCCATAGCGTAAACGTAGTCGAAAGAATCTTTGAATGCAGATAGATTTTCCTCCGGCAATCCGGCGATGAGATCTAAGTGTATATGCGCCTTATTCAAAGTCTTGATTTTTTTTACAACCTGCGGAATTTGTTTCAAATCATTTTTACGTTGTATAATCGACAGGGTCTTCGGATTGGACGATTGAACACCAATTTCGAGTTGAAATAATCCTTGTCTAGCTTTAGCAAGACATGCTAAAAAATCGTCATCAATTAATTCCGGGGCCACTTCAAAGTGAAAATTGGTTAACCCTTGATCTTTTTTTATGACATACTCCATAATTGCTATGGCATGATCTCGCCTAGCATTAAAGGTTCTATCCACAAGCTTAACTTGTGGAACTCTAGCATCCAAGAAAAACTGCAATTCTTTTTGCACCATCTCTATCGGCCTAAACCGCACACCTTTTTCAACCGACGACAAACAGTACTGACAATTAAACGGACACCCTCTACTGGTCTCATAATAGATGATACGATGCTCTAAATGGTCCAGGTTCGGTTCATAGGGAAAAACAACATCAGAAAAATCAATTCCCATACCATTCGCTTGGTCAATGACCTTATCTTGACGACGATATGTAATGCCCTTGACCTTTTCTAAATGGTCCAAATGGTTTAATATATCGGCAAAGACTTTTTCACCTTCACCTTTTACAATGATATCTACATATTTATTACTATCAATTTCCTGAACTGATGTATATGTTACTTCCGGCCCACCATAGACAATGATGACATTCGGACGAATCATTTTTATATTTCGACTAAGACGCCGAATCATATCTATATTCCACAAATAACATGAAAATCCAATAATATCCGCTGAAGTTTTCATGATTTCCTCTAAAATATATTCTATATCTTGATTGATACTGAATTCTTTGAAGACAATAGAGTTATTATCTTTATTCTGATCTTGTTCTACGTATTTTTGTATGTAACGAATGGCCAAATTAGAATGTATGTATTTTGCATTAACGCCCACTAGAAGAGACTTTTTCATATAAACCACCTTACTTTTATACTTATGATTAGGGGTCAAGTTCATTTATGTCAGCTTAGAAAAAAGCTGTAATCCTATAGATTACAGCTATAACTGGGCATGCTGGATTCGAACCAGCGAATGCAGGAGTCAAAGTCCTGTGCCTTACCGCTTGGCGAATGCCCATTATATTTTCTTTATATGTATTCCTTGGGATAACAGGATTCGAACCTGCGACCTCATACTCCCGAAGCATGCGCTCTACCAAACTGAGCTATATCCCATTGCTTGAAAAATTAAATCACGCAAGAGATATTTTATCATTTTATCGATACACATGCAAGTATATTTTATTAAAAACATCGACCGTTATCTTTTTTTTCACATTTTGTGGGGCCTTCGGGACAGTGATAACACACTTCATTAACGAGAGGCTTTCCTTCTTGGTAGGCTTTAACATTTTCTAATGTTGTTTCTGCAATATTACTTAGCGCTTCTTTAGTTAAAAACGCTTGATGGGAAGTTATAAGTACATTGTTAAATGAAAGCAATCTTACTAATATATCATCATCAATGATTTCTGCAGAAAAATCTTCAAAAAAGTATTCGCTTTCTTCTTCATAGACGTCTAACCCTGCCGCTCCAATTTTTCTTGATTTTAATCCTTGGATAAGATGCTCTGTCTGCACTAATGCACCTCGAGATGTATTAATGAGCATAACTCCTTCTTTCATTTGTTGAATTGCATGATCATTAATTATGTAATGTGTTTCTTTGGTTAAAGGACAATGCAAAGAAATAATATCCGATTCTTGATAAAGGGCTGTAAGTTCAACAAACTTTACACCTTGAATTTCTGATGGATACGGATCATATGCTAAGACCTTCATTCCAAGCCCCTTACAAATGTCTATAAATATTCGCCCTATCTTTCCTGTTCCAATAACGCCAACCGTTTTACCATGAAAATCAAATCCTGTTAATCCGTTAATATTAAAGTTATTGTCTCGTGTTCGTATATATGCTCGGTGAATTTTTCTATTTAAGGAAAACATTAAAGCAATTGCATGTTCTGCAACTGCAAAGGGTGAATATGCAGGAACTCTTACAATATGCAATTTATTATCTGCTGCTTCAAAATCAACATGGTTATAGCCAGAACATCTTAATGCTAACAAGTTGATTCCCATATCAACTAGGGCATTGATAACTGCTTCATTTAATATGTCATTTACAAAGGCACATACAACATCTGAATCCGTTGCCAGTGCCACCGTATCTTCATTTAATTTAGCTTCAAAATATTTAATCTCAACATCATATTTATCTACATATTGATCAAATGCTAATCGATCATATGGTTTTGTATCAAAAAATGCTATCTTCATAAATTCACACTCCTTATAGTACAATTATACAGTAAAGAAAAAAAATGGCAAATATTGCTTGCCATTTTTTTCATCATCGTGTATAATAAGTTTTGCTGCGGGTGTAGTTCAATGGTAGAACACCAGCCTTCCAAGCTGGATACGTGGGTTCGATTCCCATCACCCGCTTTTTTGCTGCAGTTTTTTAACTCTTATACCAATACTTCAATGCCTCATACAGTTTTTGAAATTTCTGATATTTTTTCTCGTAATATTCTTTTTTATCCAAATTCGGTTCCACTTTATTCGTCACTTTAATCATCGCTTGACAGCCTTCTTCTACAGAAGAAAAATGGCCTGCTCCAACCGCGCTTAAAATTGCTGCCCCTAAGGCACCACCTTGGTTTGTATTGATTTCTTGAATCGACATACCAAGCATATCTGCCAACATCTGTTTCCATAATAAACTTCTACTTCCTCCGCCTATTATACGAACTTCATTAATGGGCACATTGATGTCTTTTAGGATTTCTACAGAATCCTTTAAGCCAAATGAAACTCCTTCTAGCACAGCCTTTGTCATATGTCCACGTTTTGTCATCATTGTCATACCAACAAAAGCACCTTTCGCATAAGGATCTGCATAAGGCGTGCGTTCCCCCATCAGATATGGTAAAAAAACCAAATTATTATCTTCTGCCTCAAGCTGAATCGCTTCTTCCAATAACTCTTCAAACCCCATTCCTTTTTGAAGCTCGTCAACCCACCATTTAAGACATGAGGCAGCTGACAACATAACTCCCATTGAATGATTTTTTCCATTTGCATGACAAAATGCATGTAGACGATTCGCCTTATCATAAGTATAGTGTTCATGTGCTGCAAAAACAACTCCTGACGTTCCAAGAGTTATCGATACGATGCCTTCACTAACCGTTCCTGTTCCAACAGCTCCCGCAGCTTGGTCGCCTGCTCCTGCTATAACCAAGATGTCACCTTCTAGTCCAAGCTCTTCCAAAACACTTGCTGTAACTTTTCCACAAACTTCATAGGATTCATGCATCTTGGGAAGTATGGCTTCATCAATATTTAAATATTCCAGCATTTCTTTCGACCACGTTCTATTCTTAACATCTAATAGTAACATTCCTGAAGCATCTGAAACATCTGTCGTATATTCCCCTGTCAATTTAAAGCTAATATAGTCCTTAGGCAACATAATATGCTTAATCCGTTTAAATATATCCGGTAAATTCTTTTTCACCCAGAGTATTTTAGGCGCTGTAAATCCGGCAAGGGCTTTATTTCCAGTATATTCACTTAATTTTTCCTGTCCAAAATAATTCGTAATATCTTCACATTCTTCTTCTGTCCGATTATCACACCACAAAATCGCAGGTAGCAAGACTTCATTTTCTTCATTTAAAGCAACTAAACCGTGCATTTGCCCACTAAAACTAATTGCTCGGATAGCGTCCTTAGCAATATGATATTTGTTAACCACTTCTTTTATTGCCTCTTTTGTACCATTCCACCAGTCAAGAGGATCTTGTTCAGCCCATTTTTCTTGCGGATAGGATACGGGATATTCTTTGGAAGCATCACCAACAATTTCATTTTTATCATTTGTCACCAATACCTTCACAGAGGACGTTCCTAAATCAATACCTATAAAATACATACTTATCTTTTCTCCTCTTTTTTTTAATATATTATAGGGCAATTAATAGTCTTAACACTACTAATCGCCCTATTATTTTAGTCGATTTTTATTACCGCTTTGACCACATCTGCTGCATTTTCTGATACAAAATCAAAAGCTTCTTTGGTTTGGTCAAACGCGAATTCATGACTCACGATATCTTTTACTTTTATGGTGCCACTTGCAATTGCATTGATAGCAACCGGATAAAGATTTCTATATCTAAATATCGTTTTCACTACACCTTCTTTTCCCATTAATCTCATGAAATTAAATGAAACCTCATCTTTTGCCGTCATACCCACAAGAACAATAGTTCCACCGATTTTCACTACATCTACAGTTTGTTTTACAGTTACATCGGCTCCGGCAGTTTCTATGACAACATCTGCCCCTTTGCCATCCGTCAGCTCATTAACTGTAGATATAAGGTCAACATCTTTTGCATTAATAACGTGATCTGCTCCTAACTTTAGCGCTGTCTTCAGTCTGTTTTCAAGGACATCTACTACAATCACTTTTGAAGCTCCTCTGGCTTTTGCGGACATCAACGTAACTAATCCGATGCATCCGGATCCAAAGACAATGACCGTATCACCCAAACCTACTTCACCTAGTGATGTAGCATGGAGTCCAACAGCTAGTGGTTCAACCAGAGCGCCTTCCATGTTCGATACATTCTCAGGCAATTTGAAACACATATCCTCTGGGTGGGTTACATAATTAGTTAAAACACCATGAAAAGGCGGCGTAGCAAAAAATTCAACATCCGGGCATAAGTTATACTTACCTGATTTACAAAATTCACATTTTCCGCAGGTCTTGCCCGGCTCTAACGCGACCCGATCACCTACCCTTAGGTTTTTCACGTCTGTGCCTACTTGAACGACTTCCCCTGCACATTCATGCCCTAAGACAAAGTCTCCCTCGACAACAAAATCTCCAATATTTCCATGTTTATAATAATGAACATCCGAGCCACATATACCAACAACATCTACCTTAATTAAAACTTCATTTTCTTTTGGTGTCGGTACAGGTAACTCTTTTTTAACCATGTGATTTGTACCTTGCATATAATAAGCGTTATTATCCATCATCGTCCTCCAATACTGTCATCTCTTACTACTGAATTGCTCCTGCACGCTTGTGCATCTCAATATATTCATCCACATTTTTTTCTGTAATTAAGGGACAATCAATATCGATATCAATTTGGTCTTCAGCTCCGGTCATTAATTGATGGCTGGTATGTAAAATCGCTTCTGCTAAAGCATAAGCACTCTGCAGACTTGTTGTTGTCATTAGCCCTTCTTTAATTAAAAGACACGCTTCAGCAGTTCCATCAACACCATATGCCAAAATACTATCATATTGAGGATTATCTTTGATTGCCTCAATCCCACCAGCAGCCATATTGTCATTCATTGAAATAATTGCATCAATCTTATCATTTGCTTGAACCCAAGTTTCCATATAATTTAAGGCTTCATCTTTATTCCAGTTTGCTATTTCTTCACCAACAATTGTTACATCCGGACGTTTTGCAAAAAATTCTTGCTCCCAACTCTTACGGCGTTCATCTGCATGGAAGTTTCCCGGAGGGCCTAAGAGTACAACAACATTGGCATTTTGTGGAATTTGTTCAACTGCTTTATCTGCATTCACTTTTGCTTGGGCATATGGATCTGCATCCACAGAAGACGCTCCTTCTATTCCAGAAATTCTAGCATTTGTTGTAATTGTCACAATACCTGCTGCTACTGCTTTTTCTGCATATGGTCTTTGCGCCTCACCATTATTAGGTTGTATGACAATGGCATCATATTTGTTCGTAATTGCATTCTCAATCAATCCATTTTGTGTATCATCTGAGGCTTGTCCATCAAATATATCCACTTCTATATCTTCATATTTTTCAGCTTCTTCATTAACCGCATTTGCTAACCATGCAGCAAATGAATCTGCTTGGGCACGTGCGATGTATGCTACACGATATACTTTGCCTGCTTCTGTTTCTTGTGCCGTTTCTTCTGATTCGCTTGTCCCCGTTTCTTCGTTTTGTTCTGTTTCAACTGCCCCGGTATCTGATCCTGCTCCTTCATTGTTTTCTGCTCCACACCCTACAAATAATGCGCTCATTAATGTTACGATTAATAATAATGATACTAGCTTTTTCATGTGTTTCCTCCTTTTATCTTCTTGAATGATAGTTATATGTTATCTTGGTTAAAACCAAGGAATAACCAAATACCTTTCTATTGCTTTTGATTACTTCTTCTTACTCTTTGATTGAATATCATAGATTACTGCAAAAGCTATAATGGCTCCCCGTATAATTTGCTGCAAATAGGAATTGACCCCCATAAGAACCATAATATTATCTAAAAAACCAACAATAAATGCACCAGCAACAGTTCCTGCCGCCGTTCCAATACCACCTGTAAAACTCGTCCCACCAATAACAGCCGCTGTTAGAGCTTTAAATTCATATCCAATCGCACCATTTGGCATTCCTCCATTATTTCTCGACATAAATAAAATACCTGCGACTCCAACAAAAACTCCATTGATTATAAAGGCTTTCATCTTAATCCAATTCACGTTGATACCGGACGCTGTCGCTGCCTCTTCGTTTCCACCAATGGCATATATTGAACGCCCAAAAACAGTATGTTTTAAAAGATACCATGTAACAATCAAAACGATAACCAAAAATATAATGGGCGTTGGAATGCCAAATGTATACCCTTGTCCAAAAGAAACATAATCTCCGATTTGATAAATGTTTTGCCCGTTTGTGTATAACAGGGCAGCCCCTCTTGCCATTGTCATCATAGCCAATGTGGCAATAAAAGGTGGTGCTTTGAACTTTGTAATCATAATTCCATTAATTATGTTACATACAACTCCGGCTGATATTCCGACGATAAAAGCAATTAACAAGGAACCTGTGGCTAAATAGGCATCCACAGACAGTACTCCTGCCAAAGCTAAAACCGATGCCGACGATAAATCGAGCATACCGGATATAATAAGAATTGTTTCTCCAAATGCTAGTATCGTTCCAACTGCAATTTGTCTTGAAATATTGGTCAAGTTAGTTACTGTTGCAAAATTTTCATTTGCCATCCAGCACAAAGCAAAAAGAACAACTAATACAATGTAGATGCTATATTTTTTCTTAACATTACCCCAGTTTATTTTATTTTCCATTTCCTTCTCCTTATTCATTTTATTGATGCGACACACCAATTGTTGCTAGTTTCATGATGTTCTCCTGAGTAAACTCATCTCGTGTCAACTCTCCGGTTATACGTCCTTGGGCCATTACATAGATTCGATCACACATGCCTATAAGCTCCGGCAATTCAGATGAAACCATGATGAGCCCTTTTCCTTCTTTAGCTAGTTCCGTCATTAATTTATAGATTTCAAATTTTGCCCCTACATCAATGCCTCGTGTCGGCTCATCCATAATTAAAATATCTGGATTTGTTACCATCCATTTTGCTAAAATAACTTTTTGCTGATTCCCACCACTTAATGATTCAATACTTGTCTCATATGTAGGGGTTTTTACATTCATTTTCTTACAATAGTAATCAACAACTTCGTTTTCTTTCGCACTGTGTAAGTGTCCATGAAAAATAAATGATTTTAAACTCGATAAAGATACGTTTTCCCTAACACTTCGTACCGGAATAATTCCAAATCGCCTTCGATCTTCAGATAGCATAACCATATTATGTGCAATCGATTGACGTGTGTTTTTTATCGAAACCATTTCTTCTCGTATTCGAATATCCCCTTTTTCATAATCATCTAGCCCAAAAACAGCTCGCATCACCTCGGTTCTTCCTGCACCCATTAGCCCTGCAAAACCTACAATCTCATTTTTTCTTAAATTAAAGCTAATATTTTCGAATGTTCTTCCCGATGTGAGTCCATTGACTTCTAAAAGCATCTCACCACAAGGTAACATTTCCTTTGGATATGTCTTTTCCATCTTTCGTCCAACCATCTGGGCGATAACTAAATCCATCGTATATTCAGAAACCGGACGCGAATCCACAACTTCACCATCCCGTAAGACGGTTATTTGATCTGCGATACGAAATATTTCATCCATTTTATGGGAGATATAAATGATGCATGTTCCTCGATTTCTCAACTCATTAATTTTCCTAAAGAGGAACTCAACTTCTTTTTGCGTAATGGCCGATGTCGGTTCATCCATAATGATAATGTCCGATTCATAGGATATTGCCTTTACGATTTCTAATATTTGAATATCTGATACCGTTAAATCCTTTAATTGCATTGTCGGGTTATAACGCAATCCTTCACTTTCTAAAAGTTCGACGGCTCTTTTTCGAATCAACTTCCAGTCAACCCGAATGGATGTCTTGGGCCAACTTCCGACAAACAAACTTTCTTCTACCGTCATTTCCGGAATATAGTTCAACTCTTGAAAAATCATGGATATTCCTAAATTTCGAGCTTCAATCGGATCTTTGATCTCTCGTTCTTTGCCATCAATAAGTATTTTTCCTTTATCCTTTTGATAAATCCCATTGATGATTTTCATTAGCGTTGATTTTCCTGCACCATTTTCTCCGCAAAGAACATGAACCGTACCTTTTTCAACTTCAAAGTTTATATTTGCTAATGCTTTTACACCTGGAAAGGATTTTTCTACATTTTCAACTTTAAGTTTAATTTTTCTTTCCATCATTAACCTCTTTCATGACTATTGCATAAATTATTTATCTTTCATGTACATTTTATATCCATTATCACTTGATTGTAAGAAACATCTTTATTCATTTTTTATAAATTATTGCTTACATAATCACCATTAACCGTTATTTTTTTATTTCTTTGTCTTTTTTTAATCTTTTTTTGTCCACTATTAATATTTCCACCAAAAAACGACAATAAAAAAAGAGCTATTGTTCAAGCAATTTATATGCTCGCACAATAGCTCCGTCAAAATAATTATTTATCCCGTCGTTTTTCCTTATATTCCATCACTGTCATTCCTGTGATTCGTTTAAACATCTTACTGAAATACTGCTGATTCGAAAATCCGACCTTTTCCACAACATCTTGAATTCTATATTCCGGGTTCATTAGAAGTACCTTTGCCCGTTCGATTTTTTTACGGTTAATATAGGTCGTCATATTTTCTCCTGTTTCTTTCTTAAATAGGGTCGAGAGATAATGCTTCGATAAATTCATATACGATGCTACATTTTCCAAAGATACTCCTTCGACATAATGTTCTTCAATATAATCCAAAACTCTTTGAATTAAAAGCTTTGAATGCCCAATATTGCTTTTATTGACAACATTCATTAGCACAATCAAAAATTTTGTATAGCGCTGAATCAACTCATCTAATGTCTTACTTTGCATCATTTCTTCATGATAGGTCTCGTGACGTTTCAATTGACTATCCTCAACAAGAGCTCCCTTAAAATGTTCGAACAACTCATTGATTAGATTCGAAAACACGATTCGAATACTTTTGGGTTTATATTTTTGCCCTTTGGCTTCTTCTTTAATCTCAGATAAAAGAAGTTTAGCTTCTTCCATATCGCCATCATTAACAATGGCAACAAATTCTTTCCGATATTTTTTCACGACGTCTGTGATCTCAATTTCTTTTATCTGAACCTCATCTGAACGTACGATGTAAAAATGTGTCAACAATACATAGAAGAAAATTGATGTTGACTGACTGAAAGATTCATAATACTTTTTTAACCCTTCCACTTCATCATAAACGGGTGTATATACAAATTGCAAGGCTTTATCAAAATATTGAATACTACTTTTATTTAGATTAAGCAACGCTTTTTTAATATCATCTTCTTCTAGTGCATCTGATGAAAGCAACACACGATAGCCCAATTCCGTCTCACGATATAGATAGTCAATCTTTTTTTCATCAAGATACTGAAAAAACAAGTTAAGAAGCACTTGAGTAAGATGGACAAAGTCACTTGGAATATTTATATATACAAAAGCAGTTTTCTTATTGTCTAATGTATATCCAATCTTCTGACCCATCTCAAACGTTTCACTATTTTCACAAAAACCACACTGAATGTAATAATCAAACAAATGCGTCCTAATACTCGTATGATTCACATTCATTTCGTATCCATCGGCTCCGGTTCTTGTTGAATAATCTAATGAAGTTTTTATTTTTTTCATAATCTCTACAAGCTCTTCGTCTTCAACCTCCGACTTCAATATATAGTCGTCCGCTCCTGCTTTTAAAGCTTCGCGTGCATACGAAAATTCATCATAGCATGTCAAAACTAAAATCTTCACTTCTGCATTATGCTCTTTAATTTTTTGAACAAGCCAGATTCCATCCTTTTTTGGCATTCTTATATCTGTAAATACAACATCCGGCTCGCTTTTAAGATATTCTTCAAATCCAAGTTCACCATTGGCCGCATCGGCTATAACCACAAAACCTAGATTTTCCCAATCAATCGTCGTTTTTAATCCGGCTCTGACAAGTGCTTCATCATCCACAATTAAAACTTTATACATAACATACTCCTAACTTAACATTGGAATTCGAACAATTACTGTTGTCCCTTGTCCTATCAAAGTTTTTATTTCAAGGTGATAGTCACTTCCACAGTATAATTTAATCCGTTGATTCACATTATTTAATCCCACTTTACTAAACCGATGCCGGTCATTATTCGTTTTGAAAATCTGCTTGAGAACATCGTCTTCTATTCCCGGACCATCATCTTCTATACTAATCATTAAGTCTGATTCAATAGCTTCCGCTTTTATGGTAATGGTTATATCCTGCTCATTTTCTACCGCACCATAAATAATAGCATTTTCTACAATCGGTTGTAATATAAGCTTTGGAATCAAATAATTATCAATCCCCTCTTGAAGTTGATAATTTATCTTGACACTATCATTAAATCTCAATCGTTGAATCAACATATAGTTCTTAACATATTCGATTTCTTCACCTAAGGTAATCATATCTCTACCTAAGTTTGTACTTGTTCTTAGTAATTTTACCAAGGCTGTAATTGCCTTGCTCACGCTAACGTTACCTTGTATCTTCGCCATCCATTTTATTGTATTTAAAGTATTATATAAAAAATGAGGATTAATCTGGGCATGAAGTGCTTCAAGCTCAACTTCCCTTTTATATTGTTCTTCTTTAATCAATCTGTCAATTAAAAATTCCATTTCTCCAATCATATTATTCAAACTTTCACCAAGTTGTCCCACTTCATCACGACTCATGATTTCTGTTCGAACGCTAAAGTCCCCATGCTCAACAAGTTTCATGGTTCGCATCATTTTCATCATGGGCTCTGTATAACGAAAGGAGAAAAACATAATAAATACGATAATAGCAATGGCATAAACAAGTCCACCTAAAAGCAGATTTTTTTGAAGTTGATTTAATTCTTGATACAAATAATTCGTCGGAATAATATGAACGACTTTCCAATCATTGGTTTTTAAGGTCGAATAAATCGCCATAATATCAACACCACGTTTATATTGAAGATAGCCACTAGTCACGGAACTATCGATTATTTCATCCGCATAAGGGTTATGGCGAATCGTACTTCCTATTTTCTTCTTATCACTATGACTAATCATTGTTCCGTCTCTAGCAATGACAAAAGTCTCACCAACATTATCCTCCAATAAGTTCGCGTATATTTCTTCGATATTGCTTTCTTCAAGGTAGATGGTCATATATCCATAATCTTCTAATGTATTATAATCAATAAGTCGTCTCGACAAGGAAAAATAATATTTGTGAAACTCGCCAGATAGAATTTCAATCGTATAATTTCTTGTTTGAATCCAATTCGGTTTACCATTGCCCTTTTCAGGTACATGACCCTCTGTCGTTATAACGGCTTTTTTCTTAGCTCCAATTGAGTAGACTTGGTTTCCAATCACCATATCAAGAGCCTCTATATCATCCCTTGATGTAAGAAAGGTTCTCATGACATTCAAAAAGTCATCCCGACTATATTGTTCTTTATTTCTAAGCATGGTCAGCAACTCATTATTACTGATGATGACTGAAGAAAATTCTTCAACATCATTTAGAACAAAGCTCAGATTTTCACTTGTTTCATTCACCGATTGTATGGCTGTATTTGTATATGTGTTTCTAATAACTTCTCTCACTGTCTTTGAATAGGTGATTGAAATCACTAGAAAAGGAATTAGAATCAGAAAGATTGCCATTAAGCCAAGCTTCATTCTTAAGTTAAAGCTACCTCTTTGACTATTCATTATAACCACTCTCCTTCAATTTAATCAATTGGAGTTGGTTATAAATATGGTAGCTTATGTATTCAGGATCCATATCATCTTCAATCATCCTATGTAAAGCACTGTTTAAAACAGTTTCCACTCCATAAAAATTTCGTAGTTTAGGTCTTAAATAAATATTTTTATCCATCCAAGATTCTAAAACTGCATATACTTGTTCATCCCTAGAGCTAATATTTCTTTTTTTAGGTAATAAAGTAAATGAATCATTATCTTCTTTTGCATAACCCAAATCGTAATAGTGGGATTGCCGAACCGGTAAATTACCACCTTCTATATGTGTAAACACTTTTTCTTGCATGCGTTTTGATGTTGCCCATGTGATAAATAGCCATGCCGCTTCTTTTTCATCCTCGGAGATATATTTATTGATGCCGATACCTGACCCACCATATATATTAGCACTTCCACTGGGTCCCCACGGAAGAATAGAGTATCCTACATTACCTGCAACGCTTGAATTATTAATGTCTTCTAAGTAACTCGAGTTTTCATCCCAATTTGGCATCATGGCAATCTCACCATTGCGAAATGCCTCTGCCGAATCCGTCCAATTCCAGTTTTTACTCTCCGGTGCCGATGCATTAACAACTTCTTTATATACCCTTAGGGCTTCAATGAAGTTTGGGTCTTTGACCGCTATATTTCGAAAAGAATTTAATCCGATTGTTGTAATGCCATCGTCTTCAAAATATTTTCCGCCGTAGGCTGATAAAACATTGGAAAAATCACAAAAAATCGAATTATGTTCTTGAGCCATATGACCACTTCCATGCTTGACAACTTCATCCGCTACATTTTCATCAATCCATTTTGACACTTCGATATATCGTTCCCATGTAAACTCCGACTTGCCCGGTGTCCAATCATACCCCTTCTCTTCCAAAAATTGTTGGCCATAGTTTTCAAAAACATCTTTTCGATAAAACAAAATCATTGTCGTTGTATCGAACGGAATCGCAAAGGTATTACTCTCATCCGAAAAATGGGAAACCACTTCAACTTGAAAGTCAAAAAAATCATCCGGAAAGCCTTCGACAGTGGGATATTCATTTGAATAATTGTATTGATTAAGAGGTTCAAGATAATCCGAAAAGCGATTCAATGTTTGATAGGGGTCCACATAAACAACTTGATATTTACCACTTCGTGATATAAAATCAATATTCAATTTTTGGAACAGGGTATCATAGTCTACATTTAGAATGTTAATATTTATACCTGTAACTGTTGAGAATTCATCAGATTCGTGTAATAGAATATTTGCATAGAGATTATTTTCAACAATAAAATTCAATGTCATACCATCAAACTTTTTTAAATCATAGCCCTCAGGAAAGTCTAGTTCTTCAAAAGCCGTATCTTGAATAACCGTATTAATATCGACATCCGTTGAAACAATTTGTTTATTTTTATCACATCCCGAAACATTTAGGCTCATAATTACTAAAAGCAAGCACCATAGCATATACCGATTCCTTGAATCTTGTTGCCTTTCTTTTCCAAAAGATTTCATCTTAGTCCTCTCTTTTGTCACTATCCGATATTTCTTTTTGCACCTTTTTACTTAATCCACTAAAAATCAAGTCATAGGATTGATCGATCATTGCTTTTACAAGGTCATTGGGAACATTTCCATCCAAGTAGACTGAATTCCAATGCACCTTATTCATGTAGTATCCTTCGACAATATCTTCGTATTGGGAACGCAGTTGTTCCCCAAACAAAGGCTCACATTTTATGGTAATAATGTCTTTATTTTCTTTGTCTTTACAAATAGCTGCAACCATCTTTTTATTCAGTAAATATCGATGCCAGTTCCATTCTTCTTTATAATCTTTGACTATGCCACTTTTTTCTAAAAGGTATTGATCAATCCACTGATAGTTCATCTTCTTTCCTCCTAAATCCAAAAAATATGACTAATGTAACTATTGCACCGATGATTGGCAAGACAGTAATCGGAATATAGCTTACTAAGGCTCCTGACAAAAGTAGTGCCATCGGAAGGACTAGCTTGACAGTACTCATACTAACTCCAAAAACAACACCTCGTATATGCCAAGGTATTTCATTTTGCATAATGGTAATAATCGGGATATCTACATAGGATATTCCCATACCAATAAGCAAGCAAATAATCGAAAAATATATGGTATGCATTTGCTCATTCATATGCGCCTGCAACACTACAGGTATGCCTAAGAGCGATACCAATATAGCAATAGCAACTATTGTATATGCTAAGATTGTCATATAGGGTATACGACGCATCAACTTTTCGACTGTAAGTGCCCCTATAATTAGTCCAATAGAAATCATTGCATTAATTATACCGTAGAGTTTTGATGGTAACAACAAAATTTCATTAACAATATATGGCAATGGGACATTCATGGAGAATCCCAGCAAAAAATTTAATACAAGAAACAATAAAAAAGCTTCTTTTAAGAGACTCGAGGCATATATATAGTGTATACCTTCCTTCACATGTTGTACAAATATTTTTTTGTCATCATCTTCACGTCGATTATTTTCAAGATAAAATTCATAGTTAATAAACCCTTCCGATAGCGCGGACATAACAAAAGAAATACCATTCATTAAAATAAATAAGCGTATATCAACTAAGGCAATCATCACTCCCCCAAGAATGGGACCCAAAATCGCTGATGCGGAATCAATCAGCTTACTTAAGGAATTCACTTTTATTCTCGACTCCGGGTATGTAATATTGGGTTTAGCCGCTTCCATACTGATATCATAAAAACTTGTAAATACACTTAGAAAAAAACTCGAAACATAAATTTGCACTAAGCTTAAGGATTCGTAACGACTGATATAAAACAAGAATAAGAACAATAGACCATTTGCTAAATCCATGCCGATAATAAAGAGCTTTTTAGGAAGTCGGTCTGCAAATACTCCTGCAATCGGGCTGATTATAATTAGCGGTAAAATATTGATCATAATAGTAATGGCATAATTTAATGCTGATCCGGTTATTGATAACACATATAGACTAATCGCAAAGCCGTAGACAGATGTTCCAAGCATGGAAACTGTTTTTCCCCATAAAAACAAAAATATATTCTTCATCTCCGCATTTCTTTTCTGCAGATTCATTGACACGTCACTCATATACATTCTCCTTTCAACTACTATAGAGAAAGTATACTATGTGGTGTCCACCCAACGACAAGAGCAATTTAAAGTTTTCCTATGTATAAATAATTATAGATTTTTTCTCCGTCCACAAAAAAATCCTCCCCCGGTCCCCCTTTCGAGATGAGTTGGGTTTCATAATGACGCATACATTTAAATCCCAACTTTGAAAGTTCGTCTTGAACGCCTTCCTTTTGAAACCACTTTCTTCTATCCTTGGGAATCAAGGTATTTAGAGAAAAGTTTTCAAACAAAAGGAAATGTCCTTGATATAGGCATGTTTGTTTTAAAAGGGTTACAATTGAATCCATTAAAAAATCACTATGATCGAAGGCATAGTTTGTACTTCCGGTTGCATCAATTAAGTAGTCAATCGAATGCTCTTGCAATGGAATCTCGTTAAAATCACAACACAAGTAGAGAATCTTAAGATTCTTTCCGGCATTAGCCAAATCTTTTTTAAGCCATTGATGGGCGTTGGGGTTATGATCAACCGCAATATATACAGATTGTTTTGGTATCATCTCAATCATATTTCTCAGAAAAAAACCACGCCCGGAACCAAGTTCTAAAATACTTCCTTTATCTGCATTTTTAAAAATACTATAATTTCTAGCCCATTGTAATGTTAGATGTAAGTTTTTCAAATAATCAATGTGGGTTGTCTGCACATAGTCCTCGATAAATGTATCATCAAAGACAAAAGCTTCACTTGAATTTAATGCCCCTTCTCCATAAACAATACCTTCATGTATGACTAATCGTTCACCACAAGAACAGGTCATTATTCCATTAAGAACTTCACCTTGATCCACATGGCCATCAATCAACCTATAGGCTTGTTGACATTTTTTGCAAAACAACATAGACAAGGCATCTAATGGCGCCCCAGCCACACGTGAATCTTCTTCATTATTCTCAGGCATGGCATCAATGGCATCTTCTAATTTTTCTTGCATTGTCTTCAAACGATTTAACTCATCATCAATCCATTGTAATTTATTCTTGTAAAAAGCCTTATAGGTTTTACGTTGATTATACCCGGTATACTTGCCAATGCGCTCAAATAGCATCAAGGTTTGTATTTCACTTATGGAAAATCCCAGTTGCTTTAAAGCGATAATCGTTTCGTAATCCTTCTGGGCATGGTCATCAAAATCATAATAGGTCCCATTTTTATCCGGATTAAGAATAGACATGTCCATGTAATGCCTAATTGTATCAATGGTCGTCTTGTTGACTTTTGCAAATTCCCCAATTTTCACTACGCATTCCTCCTCAAACACTTGATTAGAAACCGCTTCTTATTCAATCGCTTCAAAATAGGTTTCCATCATTGCCTCTAATTGTTCTTGGGCTTCATTTAATTGTGCGTTAATGTTTATGACTTTTTCATAATTGGCTCCAACATTTTCCAAGGTCTGTTTTAGCTTGTTGATTTCTTCCTCTTTATTCACAATATTTTCTTCAAGCTCTTTAATTTTCCACGGATTTCCTTTTTGTTTTTTTGGTATATCTTGTCCTCCTTTTTTGGAATCATTTTTCGAATCACTGCTTTGATCTTCCGTATTCGTCTTAATCATTTTTTCTTTTTGTCGCTCTTGCTTATAATACTCATAGTTGCCAACATATGAGATGAGTTTTCGTTCTCGAATCTCAACGATTCTATCTGCCAATTGATTTAAAAAATACCGGTCATGACTAATAAACATCAAGGTTCCTTCAAAATCAGATAGGGCTTTTTCTAAGACTTCTTTTGTCTTAATATCAATGTGGTTGGTCGGTTCATCGAGCAACATAAAATTCACCTTTGAAAGAACAAGAATGCATAGCATTAATCGAACCCGTTCACCACCGGATAATGTCGTGACTCTCTTAAAGACATCTTCACCTTTAAACTCGTACTTGGCTAATGTTCTGCGAAGGGCTGTCTCCTCCATGGGATGGTAGTGTCGCAATGTTTCTAGTGTCGTCATTTCTTCGGTTTCAAAGGTAATATTTTGCTCAAGATATCCGATTTTTGCGCTTGGATTGACCCGATCTGAATCGATGAGTCCCTTAATCAAGGTCGTCTTCCCACAGCCATTATCTCCTATAAGTCCTATACGTTCACCGGCAGTGATTTGCAAGTTTCCGTCTTGGATTAAGACGCGTTCCCCTATTTTTACGGTATAGTCTTCAAGATTCAGCATCCGTTTACCGGCTCTGACACCCTTATCAAAGGCCAATTTCATGTGATTGGTATCTTCAACCGGCTTATCAATCTTATCCATGCGTTCAATACGTTTTTCCATGGCCTGTGCCCTTTTATACATCTTTTCATTATCCCCTTGATTTGCCCAAATCCGCATCTGCTTTGCCGCATCTTCAAGTTGTTTCTTTTTCTTTTGATGCACTTCATAGTGCTTTAACTGATTGTCATAGCGCTCTTTGCGCTCTACAAGATAATCCGAATAGTTCCCATAATAAACCTCTGTTTTTCCACTTTTAATCTCATAGGCTTTTTCCATAACTTGATCTAAAAAATAACGGTCATGAGAAATAATAAGTATTGAGCCCTTGTATGCTTTGAGATAGGCTTCCAGCCATTTACTGGTTTCAATATCAAGATGGTTGGTCGGCTCATCCAATAACAAAACATCCGGATTATCCAGTAGCAACTTGGCTAATGCCACACGCATTTGTTCACCACCACTTAAAGTGTTATAGTCCTGTTCAAGAAGGTCTTCTAATTTCATACCCACTTTGATTTTGGACATTTTTTCATCCATATCGTAGCCATTCATTGCTTCATATTGAACTTGTAAACGACCTAACTTTTGAATATTTTCTTCAATATCTTGCTCCTTTTCCAGTTGCTTCTGAACACCTTGCATGGCGGTTTGAATAGCCAATACATCTTCAAACGCTTCATATAAAACACCTGTGACCGTTTTATTATGGTAGGTCATCACTTGTTGTCGAAAATAGCCAATCTTAAGACCACTACGGATAAATATATCCCCATAATCTTGTTGTTCTTCCCCTATAACCATTTTAAAAATTGTTGTTTTACCGGTTCCGTTATCACCGAGCAAGCCAACACATTCGCCTTCTTTTACTTCTAATGAAACATCTGTGAAAACAGGATTACCAAAGTATGTTTTTCCAATTGAATTTATTGTAATATCGATCATTATAATACCTCTTTCTTCAAATAATTATATTATTTTGCGTACAAAAAAACAGCCTGCCCATTCTTAGGAAACAGTCTGCCTTAGGTTCACTTGGATACTATGATCGCGAAGAAAAATGGACAGACTACTCCCGTAAGTTTGCATAGCCATGTACAATTCCGGCTGCTGCAAGAGGGCTTCTGTCTAATTGTATACTTCTTCTACGCTCTATTTGCATTATTTTCTCCTGTTTTCATTTTTTATAATTTTAGCATTTTTATGATTAAGTGTCAATAATCATCCTATTGTTAAGACACCATTCTTACCCGTATTTTTGATTTGATACATATATTCATCTGCTTTACAAAACAAATCTCTTTTTGATTCTCCTTGCCATTTTGCAACTCCACAGCTAAATGTAAGCTTATCTCTTTTAAACTCCACTTTATTTAGTTCTATTAATACCTTTTCCATTATTTCACTGACTTCGTCTATCTCAATACCTTTAAACATAAGAACAAATTCATCTCCACCATAGCGTCCCAAGAACTCCGCTTTTGTCATATTTTCTTGAATTATGTTTGCAATACGACACAAGACTTTGTCTCCATACGCATGTCCGTAATTATCATTGATTTTTTTAAATCCATCTAAATCAAGAACTCCTAAAAACAGATTATGTCCCGATAACCCAACTTCTTCTATATATTTTTCTATATAATGATTGATCATACGTTGATTATAAAGACCTGTTAAATCATCCCTCTCTGATAAGAATTTTAGCTCCTTGTTCTTTTTTTCAATTTCTGCTTTATCATAAACATATGCAACTGCATAACGATATAGCATCCGCGAGATAAAAAATGCAATAATATTAATAATCAGTCCGTTAATAAGATGAGGCACAAGAAAGGATGTATTTAATTGAAAGAAAGGCATTCCCACAAAAAATATCCCATAACTTGTTACAAGAATAAGACTAATAGTTTTTGGACGAATCCTAACTGCACCAATGACCGAAAACAAAACCAAAATATAAATACTAATGTCTGAACTAATATCTTGTGCAAAAAACGTATTAATAATGGACATCGTTATAATCACAAAAACAATAGAACCCACATAAATTTCTGAATATTTCTTAAAAAAAGAACTTGTTGTCTTTATCTTAGCAAAAGAAAACAACAATATTCCTCCCAAGAAAATAAGGGCTATTTTTACTCCAATAATATCTAAGCCAAATGAAATTTGTGCAAAGCTTAAATAAACAATTGTTTGAATTGTCACAACGATCAAAATCACAATAACAATCGTTCTTAGCGCAGATATATTGTCTTCATTTATCTTATAATCCAAACGACTCGGTTTAGCTTTTTCCATTTTTCGCACAGTCCTAACCACACTCTCTCAATAGATTACAAGGCTTCAAAATCTATTATAAAGCATGTGTCAAAACAGTACAATAGTCCTACTGTTTTTTATTCGTTATATTCCTTTATATTGGCGTCTGACTTTGCCATGAATAAGAACTGTAATCGCACCTTTGGGACACTGGTTAACACAACGATAACAGAGTGTACATTGGCCTTTTTGTTGAATACCTTCCGGAGTCAACGTCAAATTGTTCATCGGACAGATCTTGACACAAAGACCGCATTGAATGCAAGTCTCACGAACACGTACATCTTTTTGCGCTTTTTCTTCGAATGGTCCTAGATAGGCTCGCTGAATCAAAAAGCCTAAATATTTAGAAATCGGATTAAATCCTTGGCGCCGAATATGTTTTGTACGTATTGCTTGTACGTCTTTCTCAATCACTCGCTTTACTTTTTCGATTTGTTGATTAATATCCGGATGATTCTTAACCGGAAGAAAAGACAGGTTACAGATATTATTAGGCATATTCAAATGCCTTGCAAAGATTACTTGAACCTCTATTCCTTTAAGTAAATCTGTAAATACTCGCGCTCCATCGCCAGAAAAAATCATTTGCGTACAAAACAAGATCAATTGTTTTCCAGATAATTGTTTTCGATATTTATCCACAAATTGACGCATAATCATAGGAACATTTGAACAGTATACAGGATAAAAAAAAGCAAAGGTATGATTTGTCGCCATTATAGCATCAAAATCAATTTTTTGCTCAATACTGTAACAATCGCACTCCATAGAATCAGCAAAATAATTCGCAGCGAAACGACTATTACCTGTTCCTGAAAAATAGATGACAACCATTGACTACCTCCATACATTATAAGTAAGAAATATCTTTACGTAGGGCCTGTTCATACCCTATAAGGAATAGCATCCCTATAAAGTAACTTATGATATCTCGAAAATCAAACACACTACCCAAAATTGTTGCGACAAAAATATTTCCTTGCAATCCAAGCAAATGAGTAAGTTGAAATAATTGTAGTAACTCAACAAAAACCGCAAATGCAAAAAGATAATAGGGTAACCTTCGTGTCGGTCTGCCCGTAAAAGCCTTAATAAAACTATACATCAAAAACATAATCAATACATCGCCCACATAGGGTCTAATGAAGTCATCATGTACAAAAAGTGCTATGAAGATCTCAAGACCCAGAAGTCCTATTGCGATGATAAAATATTTCCACGAAAAACGAAAAGTTTCCATTACTTATGCCCTTTCTTGATGAAACGTTTGATAATTCCTTTGATATCTTTACCTAAGATCAAGCTCAAATCACGATAATATCCATGTAGCTTTGTGACCTGCTGTACATCCCCCGGCCAATGGTTTCGAAGCATTTCTTTTGAAATCTCCGAATCAAAAAGTACCGTTACACAAATATGCAATGCTAGATATACATCATCAATATAGCCAATGGGTCCCATGAGACTTTCAGGCAAAACATCAAAAGGAACAACAATATACATAATTGCTGCAAGAAGCTTGGTTTTTGTCTTAATGGATACTTGTTCAGATGCAACAAACTTAACGAGATATACCAAAAGATCCGGAAGTAACAGAAGCAACTCAATCAACTTAGGTGAATAGTGTTCACCCAGCTTAAGAATATCACTTCGCATATTCAAATATACTTGATCAATATTTTTAACGGTATACTTAATTGAAGCAATCGTTAGACGTTTATGGCGCTTTTTATGAGCTTGATTTCTTATCCAGTCATTTAATTGCTTAAAAAGTGAACGCATCTTTTTCTTAAAACTTAGAGGCTCATAATGTCCGGCACTTAAAGCAATTAACATTAATGGTGCATTTTTATCATCAATATAAACTCGTCCAAGATCATCCTCTAAATAATATTGCTTGCGACCATCTAGTTTTAGGGCAGTGTCCTCCATAGACATATCAAGTAATTCTAAAAGTTCCGGAGACTGGATAAGTGCTTGACGGACTTCTTCGTAATCCAGTTCTGTTGCGGTCATATCCTCACTTTTCATCGAACGAACTGCACGCATGAATTTATTGATTTCATTATTCGACAACATTTTTGCCATACGGCTTCATCTCCTCTTATGAGATGCGTTGAATATATTCACGCATTTGGTCTGCAGACTTTTTAAAGGCTTGCTGCTCTTCTTCATTCATATGGATTTCAAGAATATCGCTAGCTCCGGATTTGTTCAATATACAAGGAACTCCTGCATACACATCCGTTTCACCATATTCACCTTCTAACAGGGCCGAGACAGGGATGATTCTGTTTTCATCATACAGGACACACTTAATAATTCGTACACATGCTGATGCCACACCATAATATGTCGTTCCCTTTCGGTTATAAATCTCCCATCCTTCTCGAGTTGTTTGATAGACAAGATCTTGCAAATCTAAGTCGTGCAACATATCCGGATTGTCTTGTATGACATCATGAAATGCCTTACCGGCTATTGTTACCGATGACCAAGGAACCATCAATGAATCCCCATGTTCTCCCATAGCATAGGCTTGAACATTGCGCGGATCAATACCAATCCGTTCCGCTATAAAATTTGTCAGTCTTGCCGTATCAATAGATGTTCCGGTTCCTATAACCTGATTCTTTGGTAATCCTGAAAGTTGATAAACAAGATATGCCATAATGTCCACAGGATTAGATACTACGATGAAAACACCATCAAATCCACTGGCCATAACCTCCGGTACAATTGAACGCATAATCGATGCACTGATTTCAGTCATATCTAATCGTGTCTGCCCGGGTTTAGGTGGAGCTCCTGCCGTAATGACAACAATATCGACGTCTTTACAGTCACTGTATTTGCCAACCTTCACCTTAACATTTCTATCTAAATAACTGATTGTATCATTCAAGTCCATCACTTCTCCAAGCGCTCGTTCCGGACTAATATCAATCATAATAATCTCATCACAGACGCCTTGGGTTACAAGGCAAAACGCTGTCGATGAGCCTACGAGGCCACAACCAATAATGGCGACACTTGATTTTTTTATATTCATGCGTATCTCCTTTTCAATATAATATGTATGTAATACTTATATTATACACGAATGTGACACTACATGTTTATTTTATAATCATTTCTGAGATATTTTTTTGCTGCGCTAGAAATTTGACGAATACTTGCCAATTCTCGCGATGCCAAGAATACAATTTGATTCATAGCCTTTGACTCTATTCGCCTTTCATTTCTCCGGAAAACTTCAATGTCCATATTAGCTCCAACCTGATCTATTTTTATCACTTGGTCGTCAATTGCAACATAACCTTTAATCCGATAAAAATATTCTTTTACCTCTTCTAACATATTAACAATATCCTTAATTGTTATATTTATTATAGGCTGATTTATGGTAATAACCATCGATTTTGTTCGGGTCGTCGGTGTATTGGTACTCGCTTCACTTTCAATCTCAAAATAGTTTGCTTTTAATTTATGGATATCAACGTTTCCATAGGATGCTATTGTTATTTTCGCTCTCGGATTCACTTCCTGAATAATGCGAAGGATTTTCTCATAGGACTCATCATTAATTAAATCCATCTTGTTAATCACAATCTGATGGCTATGTTTGATTTGATGTTGAACACTCACCATTTTGTCATAAGCTCGCTCAAAATACAGCCCATCAACCATGCATAGAGTTCCTCCAAACTCAAAAGATAACTCCGGTTCATTACGCCGGATGAGTTTAAGTATTTTATCCATATCCGAAGGATCTGCTAGACCCGAACTTTCAATGTAAATCATTTCTAAATCTTGTTTTAATAATTCTATCAACCCGTCGATAAATTTGTCCTTTAGACAACTACAAAAAATCGAACCATTGGTTAGCTCTTTTAATGCAATATGTTCACTAGCAATAGTAGCTGAATCAATACTGATGTCACCAAATTCGTTCATTAAAACACCGACTCTACAATGGGTCTGCTTTAAGGCATTCATTAAAAATGTAGTTTTCCCCGAGCCCAAAAATCCGGTAATTAACATGACTTGTTTCATACGATACCTCCCTTTTATTGCAAGCGCCTTACTTCCTAAAACATCATATGCTCAATGTATGCCTGATTAAAATAAGAACTGTTCGACAATTCTAGATAGCTACATTTATCTAATAATTCTTTCACTTCATTCCAAGGCGTATTGTTTTGAGCAAATTTAATCGTTCCGGCAAGAGACATATTCCCCAAAACTATGACTTTATCAATGTTTAAGTTTGACAAAAGTCCAATGCGAACTGCATGTTCCAAGTTCAAACCACTTCCGAACCCACCTGCAAGATATACATATTCAATATCTTGACCACTTAAATTATAGGTCGCTAATAAGGTATCAATTCCTGCCGCTATTGCCGCTTTTGCTAATTGAACTTGTCGAACATCTGCTGGTAATAGTTCAATAGATTCATGAATAGTAATTGGTTTTTCCATATACCCGGTCTGATCAATGATTCCCACCTCCAGTAATTCTGCAACAAGATCAATAATTCCGGATCCACATAAACCAACAGGCGATTGCCCTTGAATGGTTTCATATCTAATCTGGTGGCCTTTCTTCTGCGTCGCACAGATTTCAGCACGACTAATAGCTCCAGCTACACTTCCTATTCCATGTGTAATGTTTGCGCCCTCAAAGGCCGGACCAGCAGCTGTCGCTACACAATAAATACATCCATTATGAAAAAGTGCAATTTCCCCGTTAGTTCCTATATCGATATAAATAGATGTACGTTTCAACTTTTCTTTCCCCAATGCGTAGATTCCGGATAATATATCCCCTCCAACAAATGCTGCAATCCATGGAAAAACGCTAAAATTAAAGGGTAGTAGACGATGCTTTTCATATGTAAACTCTTGGACAGTAAACGGTGCAACTGCCAAATCAATAGGGTTTATTCCAAGGAAAAGATATGTCATCGCAGTGTTACCTGCCAATACAATAGATGTAACATATTTAAGTAAAATATCATTCGTCAACAAAAGCTTCTTAATAGAGATTTGGATTGTTTTTTCCATTATCTTAGTCAACCGCTGCTTTGAATCCTCTTTTGCATATTCAATACGGCTAATCACATCTGAACCGTAGGCTTGCTGAGGATTTAATATTCTTAGTTGATCAATTTCTTCACCTTGTTGAAGGTCTACCAAACTAAAAACCATGCTTGTTGTTCCAATATCAATCCCTATGCAATAACCCGTTAAATCCTCTCTAATTTTTACCTTTTCAAGTTGATAATGACTTTCTATATAACTTTCCTCAGTTTTTTGAATACTAATGGTGAGATCTTCATAGACCTTGTGGCAACAAGCCAGAATGATATGCTCATCCATCTCTATTTGACTTAAACGTTTATATTCTTCTGTTGTGTATTTGAAATTTCCATTCACTACTTTTACTTTACATTTTCCACAAGTCCCTTTGCCATTGCAAGGAGCTGTTTCTATATAGTTCTCTTTACGAAGTACATCCAATAAATTATCTCCATAATTTGCAGATAATCGAATGAAATCACCACCGGTCTCAACCATCACTTGAAATTCCCGATGTTTACATTCAGTTTGATCACAGTTGTTACAATCCCGGTCACCATAAATTTGTGCTTTATCATTCATAATATTATAATAATAGCCGATGGACTTTACCGGCGAGAGCATACCTTGGTCTGTTATACCCACACCACATTTGTAATCAAAATGCTCTTGGATCTTTGCATAGACTCGATGCATTTCTTCCATAGAAACATCATGAGTACCGGGTTCATATCTATGCGATAAAAATCCGGTACCCATGATTTCTTGCTCAAGTATTTTAAATAGCTTTTCTGTCCCTTGAAATACAAGTTGATCTCCAATCTCATTGTAGATCATTGCTTCAAGATAGTTGCCTTGTTCATAAAGCTTTTTGATATAGTTTTCCAAATATGGGCCGATTGTTAGCAAACAATAGACCTGACCGATTTTCTTCTCTGTATCTTCGCCACGATTTTCTTTGTTCAGCTCAACGTTAACAAAAGCTTTTATTTGAATTCTACTTTGTATGTTTTTTTCAAATTCTTGAAAAGCCGACAAAAACACAGGATACGCGTCTGATGATTTGCTACACTGCATTAGACGCATAATCTTTTCAGGTTCATATACACTATCCAACAAAATCGGATCTTTGAACATATTAAAACCTCGCTTTAATTTTTATTTACCGTTTCACATGCATTTTCGATTTCATTAAACAATTCACCTTTACTCGGAATGATTGATGACCATTTAAGTTCACCATTAACGAAAACACACGGAAGATTTTTGATTCCCATTTTTATACAACGGGCAATATTTTCTTTTTCAGTGAACTTGTATTCAATCACATTGACTCGATCACCAAAGTGTTCATCTGCAACATTGATTGCTCCCATCATATAAGTACACGCTGCGCATGTGGCAGAATCCAAGGTAAACACTTCAATTAAGGGTTTCTTTAACTGGGTGTAATTAGGTAATTCAACATCAATATTCATTTCCGGTGCTTCATAGTTTTTCACCATTTCACGTATCTTATCCGTCTCAATAACCGCTTGCGCTACACCGATTGTGTTTTCAGTAGGCACAGCATATGGCATATCGCATCCCGGGGATATAATTAAATTTTTCGTATCGAGGGAATCTATCATATCAACGACATATTTCATATTTTCTTGTTGTGTTCCATGAAGCATCAATGTCGTTAACGGAATATTTCCACCAATCGCAATATTGTAGGTATCTGTTATTTTTTTTGCCTCTTTCATAACTACATTCTCATCAATCGAAATCGAGTCAGGCCCGGTCTTACACATCATATCAATTTGTCTTGTCGCATTACCACATACAAAAAAGCTAGAATAAGCTCCCTTTGCACGAATATAATCAAATATTGTCAGAAAACTTTCATGACACGTATCGGCAAAATGCTCCGGCGATATTTGCGAAACAAGAGGATCAACCACCGCAATGACATCCATACCTGCATCAACATACATATCAACCATCTTAAGCGCTGTGGTCGTTGTATATTCCATCAATACTTTCACATAGTCTTCGTCTAAAATCATATCCATAAACATATTGTTACCTCTTAGGTGGGAGGCAAGTGTAAATGGACCACAAATCAAACCATAAAGAGCTGTTGTTTCGCCAACATCTTCTTTCATCTTTTTCATAACATCAAGAACCATGGGTAATCGTCCCATTGTCGGCTCCGGTTGTTTACAATCGCAAAGCATTTCCTGTGTATCTGATAATGGATGAGTCTTAACAGATGGCGGTGCTTCATCCGCCCATACAAGTTCACATCCTAAAATCTCAGCTTCAATTTGTAAATCAAAAACAATCGGCATTCCATCCGGTCGGTACATTTGATGTACTGCTTTCAAACTTTCATACAGCGCTTTTTCATCCGATAAAACTTCTGTAGCATTTTTTCCAATCAAGGCTCCTGCATGTACACCTGCAAATGGCACCCATGGTACACGATCCGTGGTTTCATGCTTTAACACACGTATTACTCTTTCTTTTCCGGTCATATTTATCTCCTTTTTCTTTGCATTTATCCCTAAGCACTCACGAGTTTTTTTGCTTCCGTTGCAGCTGTCGATGCGTCGGCGGTATAAAGGTCTGCTCCAATTTCTTTAGCGTAACTTTCGGTAACCGGGGCACCACCAATCATAATCTTCACACTATTTCTTAAGCCTTTTTCTTCAATAGCTTCAATAACCGTTTTCATCATAGGCATTGTTGTTGTAAGAAGGGCTGACATACAAAGAATATCCGCTTTATTTTCTGTAATCGCCTGGATATACTTCTCAGTCGGTACGTCTACACCTAAATCAATAACGTCAAATCCTGCACCTACCATCATCATACTTACAAGGTTTTTCCCAATATCATGTAAGTCACCTTTCACTGTTCCGATAACGACCTTACCCATAGATTCAACCCCTTGTTGTTCTAATAAAGGACGAATCACACTCAAGCCACCATTCATTGCTCTTGCAGCAATAAGCACCTCAGGAACAAACACTTCATTATTTTTAAATTTTTCACCAATTATTCCCATGCCACCAAGGAGAGCTCCTAATATCTCTGATGCTTGTGCACCTTCTTCTATAAGCTCATTACTTATTCTTACAACCTCTTTCATATTACCTTTTTGTAGGTAACCGGACATTTTTTCAAATTTATCCATTTCTACAACCACCTTTATCTAAAGATATTATAAATGTACGTTCTCATAATTATTCTTTAACCGCACCGGATGTCAATCCTGAAACAATATAGCGTTGCCCCAGCAGATAAACAATTATAACCGGGATACACGTTAATATAATATTTGCAAATATATAATTCCAATGACTAGTATTTTTTCCGAAAAACTGATAGACCGACATTGTCATTGGAAATAACCTACTACTACTTGAAAGATAAAGCGGAGTAAGAAAATCACTCCATACCCCCATAAATTGTAAAATAAAGCAAGTGACAAGTATTGGCTTAAGTAACGGAACAATGATCATAAAGAACAATCTATTAGGTCCTGCTCCATCAATTACTGCCGCTTCATCCATTGACACAGGTATCGATAATACGAAATTACGAATGGTAAACACACAAAAAGGAATCATCGCACTCGTAAATATTATAATAATGCCTAGACGTGTGTTGGTGAGACGAAAAGTTTGAAACACACGAACTAAGGTCACGTAATTCACCGGGAAAAACAATCCGCACAGAACAAAATAATAAATAAATCGATTGATTTTCGTGCTATTACGGCTAATAACAAAAGCAGCCATCGAACAGAGAAGCACACCTGCTGTCGTTGAAAAAGTTGCATATGTCAAGCTGTTGATAAATCCTTGAATGAGTTTTCCCCGTTCAATGACCTCCAAGTAATTGCTAAACATCCATTCAGATGGCAAGGCCATACTCATTCTTGCCGCATCGGATTTACTTTTGAAGGAATTTACAAGCACCATATAAAAGGGTGCAATTACAGCAGCACTAAAACCTAAACATAAAACCTGTTTGAATAGACTTTGAAACATTTTTTTCTTGTTCACTGCTGCACCTCCTGCTTACTCATGAATTTCACGACAGCAATACCGATAACTGCAGTAATAATCAACAGTATGGCATTCATAGCTGTTGCAAGACCATATTGGCCTCTTGAATATAATTGAAATACATACGTTGTCAGTACTTCAGTTTCACGCCCCGGCCCACCATTCGTCAATACGTAAATAATATCAAAGACTTTCAATCCATAGGTGATTCCAAAAACCAGATTTATCATAATTGAACCGGTCATCATCGGTAATGTCACCTTAAATAATTTCTGCCAAAAATTTGCCCCATCAATAACCGCCGCTTCATAGTAGGTTCTTGGTATTGCATTTAGTCCTGCCAAGAAAATCGTCATAACATAACCAATTCCACGCCATGCGTCAACACCGTAAATCGACTTCCATACGATATTTAAATCCGATAGCCACTTCTGTTTCATGAAATCAAGCTGCAATGTTTCAAACATAGTATTCAACAAGCCGGTATTATAGTTAAATACAGATTTGAACACTAAACCTATAATGACAAAAGGAAGGATGGACGGCAAATAAAACACCGTCCGATAAAGTCCTTTTCCAAAAACACCTTCCTGCAATAATATCGCTAGAAATAACCCTACAGTCAGTTTAATCCCATTTGATATCAACGTGAATTTCAATGTATTAACTATACCTGAGGCATAATCTCGATTAGACGTAAAAATCTCAATATAGTTTTCTAATCCTACAAAACTAATCCCATTGATACCGCTTCTAGAACTCCAGTCCGTAAAAGAGTACAAGACTCCCAAAAGACTTGGAAATAGAAAGAACATAACGTATAATACTAACGGTCCAACAATGTACCATTGAGGATAGATTTTATTTTTATTCACAGTATGCCTCCAAACTTTACTCTAGTTCCAATTAGGATCGCCTGTAATCTCTGCTGATTCTGCTCGGTTTCTGTCCATGTTTTCAAGAACTTCATTTGCTTCCATTTGATCCAGACAGTAGGCAACCATATCTGCACCAAAGTCCATCCAATAGTCATTGGTGTATTTCGTTCCGGTTTGAAGCACCGGCGTTACCATCTGACTTTGTTTAACGCCACTCATAAACACTTCTTCTTCCGGCAACCAATGTTGTTCAAGATTAGGATCATTAACATCCAGATTTGTATATGACGGTGAGTTATCAAGTAATTCTTGAAGACTTTCTGTCGTTGTTACAAAGTCGAAAAACGCTTTAACCAACTCAGGATGCGATGTTCCCTTATACCCAAACATTGTCGGCCCTGCAGGATTTGTAGGAAATGAGTTATTATCCGCAAGTGGTAACAAGAATAAGCCAAACTCATCTGTCGTACCTGTCTCTTCTTTGATTTGTTTAATATAGCTTGAATTTGCCATTGCCATTACAATGTTTCGGTCACCAAAGTCATTCGACGCGTTTGTAGAATCCGAACCTATCCAGTCTTCACCAAAATAACCTAAATCTGATAGTTCTTTAAATTGTTGCAAAACAGTCAACATAGTCTCATTTCCTGCAAATGTTGCCTTATTTATATTCAATTGGTCATATAGCCCCGGCATATTCGCCTCATAAACACCACCGATTTGGAAGAATGCCAATTGATGTTGCCAACCATCTGCACCCGGTATAAACCATGGTGTCATCCCTTCTGCACTAATTGTTTCGCACACTTCTTTAAGTTCATCATAAGTCGTTGGTATTTCAAGTCCTAATTCATCAAATACTGTTTTGTTATATAGCATCACATATTCCGGAGAATTATGCCAAATTTGTAAGCCATAAAGCTTTCCATCATGCACACAAGATGCTTTTCTAGCTTCATACATAATATCTTTCCACTCAGCACCTGTAAAATCAAGGCAATACTCTTCTGGTCGTACAATCGTTGTTTCAATTGCAAATGGATTGGATTGAATCCAGAAGATATCTGCATTCGTACCTGTATCCAATTTTGACTGCAAAATGTCAAAATACTGATCCGCAGGAATGGTCTGCAAATCAACCGTCACATCATAGGTATCTTCAAATCGTTCAATAATTGTATCGTACCTGTTATCCATCCACCCCGCTGATACCAAAATGCTTAATTCTTCTCCATCGAAAGATATTTCGCCATTCACGTCGCTAGCACTGTCATCGAATACTGTCGTTTGATCATCCGAAGAACCACTAGCATCCGGTTGGGCATTACCATTATCATTTTGACCGCACCCAACAGACAACAATACCACAAAAATCATACAACATACTACACTAAACCATTTTGTTTTCATAAAACCCTCCTGTAAAACTTATTATAAAGCTTGTTCCTTGTTACCTTACAATTATAGAATAGCAAATTTGATAACTATTAACTATGCACATTTTCATCCTATGCTTTGCACTTTTTTGACACATTATATATTTTTATATGTAGAGATGTATGTTTTTTTATTAAAATGTCAGCATTCCTAAGATTTAATTGTTAATCATTCTAAATAATGCTATAATTCTTCATGTTATAACCATTCGTTTTATATATTATCACAACAAGGGGATTACTCATGAGATTTAAATATAAACGCCCGATGAAATTACAAACAAAGCTTTTTTTAGCTTATATGCTGACATCCGAAATCGTTCTCATCTTTTTTACACTCTTTTTTTATCAGTATTCTTCTCCTATACTTATTGATAAAGAAATTAATGCAGTGCGCACGGTTAATACATCTTTTAAAGAGCAAGTTGACGGTGTCTTGTATGATTTAGATATTACTTCAGCAAATATAAACTACAGCAACTTAATCAGCAATCAATTTGATACATATTTCAATCTTGAAATTGACCACTCTAGGCTTCCAGAACTAGCTAATCTTTTTGTTGCAATCAATGGTACTGATATTAAGGCTGATCAAATTAATCTTTTTGACTTTCATGGTAATGCTGTTCGTGTCGGTATGGTAACCAATACGATTAAAGCCGATACCAAATCCCTTGAATGGTTCAAAAAAACACTCGAACTTGACGGAATCAAACTCATCGGAGAACCTTATTATACCGCCAATTATTCAACTTCCTCCAACTACCCTGATTGGTTTTTATCCGTCTACCGAACGTATAATGACCCTTACGGGAGAAAGATTGGCGCTGTTGAAACAATTAAGCGATGCAAAAGTATCTTTAAATCTATCATCTCCTACCAAAAAAAGAATAAGTCAACCTTAAAAACATACGTTTTCAACGAAAACGGAACACTATTATATCCCTATGCTTCCGATTCAAAAAACCTTTTACATGCCACGAATTATTATAGCTATATCAAAGATGAACCAGACAATTGTTATATTATAAATACACATACGCAAGAAAAAGAGCATATGGTTTATGAGACATCTGATTATAGCGGTTGGACATTTATATCCATTCAACCTGAACATATCATACTCCAACCGGTTAATGGATTATTATCAATGCTGTTACCTGTAGCTGCTGCCATCTTCTTACTTTCTATTGTCATTTCGTATTATCTTTCTCAAAACATGGTAAAGCCGGTAACCCATCTCAAAGGAATGATTCAGCGCCTTGAACTAAACACTCTAGGATCTGAAAACCAGCCGGATTTTGGAACCTCCTATGATGAATTAAACGAGGTATATCAAGCGTTTCAATATATGAGCGGAAAACTAAAGAATTCGATGGATGAGCTCATCGACACTAGGCAGCAAGAATTAAAGTCTCGTACTCTCGCACTACAATCTCAAATTAATCCGCATTTTTATTACAACACCTTATCTAGCATCATCATACTTTCAGAAAATGGTCAGCAGGAAGAAGTTGTTCATTTATGTCGTAACTTGACAAAAATTATGCGCTATATTACAGACGATGCTTCAGCTCTAGTAACTTTACGAGAAGAATTAGATTATGTCGAAAAATACCTCTATTGTATGAAGGTTCGCTATCAAAGCAGTTTAGATTTTACGCTTGATGTCCCTAAAGAAATACTTGAATTAAAAATCCCAAAGTTGATTATACAACCTTTGGTAGAAAATGCATTAAAACACGGTACTGACTGCATCCCACCATGGCATATTGACATTATTGGCTATGTATATTCCGACCGTTGGGAAATTCAAGTAACCGACTCCGGCAACGGTTTTAGCCCTGAAGCACTTGAAAAAATCAATCAACGTATCCAATACATAACCCAAAATCCGGGATTACCGGAATTAAATTTAGATGGGATGGGTCTATTAAACGTATATATGCGCTGGAAAATTCATGCGCGCGATCAACTTATTTTAGAGTTCACCAATACAAAAGACGGACATGGCTGTGTCATTATCGGAATGAAAACGATAGAAAAGAGGTAAATTATGCATTATTCAATTGTCGTTGCAGAAGATGAATTATTATTACTCAATAATCTCATTCAAAAAATTAATGCTACCGGGCTTTTCTTTGAAGTTGTTGGATTTGCCCAAACAGGTATACAAGCTTATGAACTTATTGAAGAACATCAACCAAACTTGCTCATCACAGATATACGAATGCCAGCAATGGATGGACTGTCACTTATTCAAAAAGTTCGTTCTTACTATCCCGATATTGACTGTGTCATTGTTAGCGGTTTTTCTGAATTTGAATACGCAAAAAAGGCGATTCGTTATCAAGTCACCGATTATTTATTGAAACCCATTGACACTGACGCCCTATATGATACATTACTTAATCTGCAAAACAAATATTTATCACGGGATCAAAATTATAAAGAAATCTTCTGCCATGACCTTTCTGGAAAATCATCCCATGAAATAGCACTTGGTCTTCAAACTTATATGCTCGATCACTACAACGAAGATTTCAAATTAAGTGATATCGCCGAGCAGATGAACTACAGTTCCAGCTATTTAAGCAAAATATTTATTCAAGAATTCGGATGTTCACCATCGAAATATCTTATTTCTCTTAGAATTCAAAAAGCCCAACAGCTTCTTAAACATAACCGTGAACTGTCTGTAAGACAAATCGGAGAAGCTGTGGGCTATCCTGAACAAGGATATTTTAGTCGTATATTCAAAAAACATGTGGGCACAAGCCCAGTGGATTGTAGAGAAGTCAACCCGAACAAAAATATGTAATCTTCTGCTTATATATCGAGTTTACGTCGCGAAAGAATATCGGCAACGTGAACGGCTCCTCCGGTTACAAGAGATTCTTCCATCGCCTCCATTACAGCTAATGTTCTTAGTCCTTCGTAAAGGTCCGGCGTTGGCTTTTGATTGTTATTCATCAATTGGGCAAATTCTTCGATATAATTTTGATATTCCCCTGCATGATGAGATTCATTTTCGAATCTAAAATAGTAATCATGAAGTTCATTATAGTTTTGCACTTCACATATGTCTAGCTCCGGAAAGCTTCTTTGATACTTTAACCGTGGATAACCTGCTCGACTAAGTCCTTTTGTCCCTCTTAATGTACAGCTTATAGATTGTTCAAGGTCATAATCAAACACAGGTTCTGCATAGACCCCTTTAACAATCGCACTCTTCCCGTTTCTATCCTTGAGTACAAAGGACAGCACATCAGGCACCTCTAGTCCAAAATCCGTCGTATTTTCACTCACATATCCCGTACCATAAACCGTTTCTATATCCGGCAAATACCACACTGCTAAATCAACCGCATGAATCAAAAAATTGTACATCCAAGAAAAGCCTTTTTGTCTGCTCCAAGGTTTGTCCAAAAACCATCTAGCATCGGTAATGTATTGGGTTTCAACCTGTACCAATTCGCCGAACAATCCTGCTTCATAATCTTTTCTTTGTTGTATTGCCGGTTCAAAGTATCTTGAACTTTGTCCTACAAAAATAGTTTTTCCAGTCCTTTTTTGCACTTCAATTAATTCCAACGCATCATCAAGAGATATCATCAATGGCTTTGTGCAAATAACATCTTTTCCAGCTTCCATAGCCATCACCATATGCTTTTTATGCAATTGATCCGGCGTATATATTCCAATAACATCAATACACGGATCTTCAAGCATATCCGTGTAGTTTAATGTATAACGTTCCAAACCAAACTCTTCAAGACGAGTTTGACATAAAATTTCATCCAAATCACAGATATTTCCTAATTCATATAGTTCGCTTTGAAGCGCTGCTGAAATAATACTTCGTCCTTCTCCTAATCCAAGAACACCCAATGTCCATTTTTTCATATGTTTTCCTCCAACATATAAGAACCTTTGATATCACTCCAATTTGCATCTGCATATGCGATCAAACGATTCGCTTTTTCTTCAGACATTTCAGGGAAGAATAAAAACATTGCATTTGAACCATAACGCATCACTAATTTTTCGACGCGTTCAATCCAGTCCTCAAATTCACCTGTATACACCTTAATCCAGAGACTTTTTCCTGCTGCAACGGCCTGATCATAGATGGGATACCACTCTTCCATAGTCCCGTCCGGTCCATGGTCACCACTTGTCCATTGCAAGGCATCGATTTCATCAATTTCCATAATTGCCGGAACATGTTTAATGGCATCCGGACCATCAAGATGATATAAAACATAGTCAAGGTGTTGCGTTTGCTTGCGCAATTCATCCTGTATAAATTCCACAAACTGATTGGGTGATATTAGTGCAGAAAAATCACATTGTAGTTTTGCCGTTCTTCCCGGACCCCAAATCTGAAAGACTGTATAGCAGCATCCACCTTCATCGTCTTTGACAATATCGTAAAACTTATCATAATAATTAAAATAAATATCTTGAATTTGACTTAATCGACGTTTGATTTCATCCGGGTCATCCATCATATCAAAAATTAGATCTTGAACACCTCGCATGGAAGCTAGCACATCAATATTTTCCATAATATCCGGTATGCCAATGAGAAATTCATCTCCCACGAGCGCCTTCACGTCTTCAAACAACTGAACATGCTTTTTAAACCATTCATTTTTAGGGTCAAAGACAATATCTTTAGCTTCATTCCAATCATTGACAAAATGCTCAAACCACACTGTATCTTCATGAAATACGATCTCGCATCCAACATATCCTGCCATTGAGCCCGGGCCAAAATCAAGACTTAAATTCGGAAAACTTTCAGCCATAAACTCGTGGGTCTTGGCATAGTATCGAAAGCGTTCAACGATACGTTCTGCATTCATATATTGATCTTCCATATCTTTGGGAGCTAGCTTTGCCTCTCTTAACGGATCAATAGCCTCTTCTTTTTTCGCAACCACATACATAAGTGGTCTTCCCTTGTTTTCTTGCGTCCAGTAACTTGTCCACTTCTTTTGTGTTGCTTCCCAATTTTTCTTATATTTCATCCCAATACCTCCTAATTATATTCTATGACGGTTTCTATTCCTTTGACCAGTTGCACTGACTTGACCTCACCTTGATAAACACACTCTATGTGACAGTTTGTCTCTACATTTTCACTTGGCATCAATCTTACATACTCTAATTTGCTTTCCTTCCACTTCAAACCAATCGTAACGCCTCCATCCGTTTTTATACCATTAATGTATCCTTCTTTCCATATTTTCGGCAGGGCAGGCAGCACTTCAATCCGATGATCATGGCTTTGAACAAGCATTTCAAGAATACACATAGCTAATCCTGTATTTCCATCAAGTTCATAGACGTTTGTATACGCATCTGCACCACGCGTCGGTGGATGTATCACTAATCGATTTGGATTCAATAGGTTCTGATACATCTCTTTAATGTGCCAATAGGCTTCATCACCTTTTTTTAAGCGGGCCATATATAGCATAAGCATAGACCTTGCCCAGCCTGTATCCTCCCACTGCTCATAAGGATTTAAACGTTTTTGAATGCTTTTATATGCTGCTATAGCAAGTTCTGGGGTCTCTTCCGGCGTTATCTGTCGATAGGGATACAGACCGAGAAGATGACTAGTATGCCTGTGCTGCGAATCATATTCATCTACCTCGTCGTTAAATTCTCGTATACGGCCGTCTTCTGTTATGCTGTACACCTCAAAATCAGATAAGATTTCTTCCACCTTTTCGCTATATTTTCCTTGCATCTGAATTTCCTCACACAAATACAGATATTGATTGAACAGTTCACAGATCATAAGCCTTTCATAGATTGAATCAAGTAGAAAGTAATACCTCTTTCCATCAATTATATAGCTATTTTCCGGTGAAATAGAAGGCCCGACCGAATATCTACCCTCTCTTTTAAAAACATAATTCACAAAAAAGGACACTGCCTCTTCAATAACCGGAAGGGCTTCCTCGCCAAGAAACTTCAGATCCGGATAATATCTATAATGCTCCACAAAGTCCGAAGCCATCCAAATTCCACTAGTCGGACAAGGCGATATTGTTTTGGACCAATACGGGTGAGTATATCCCCAAGCATTTGAAACTAAATCAGCCGACCACCCAGGCAATCCATAATAATCATGGGCAGTTTTTCTCCCCGATGGCAAGACAATATCCTTCATCCATCGAAGTAGCGGTTTATGACTCTCACGCAGGTTGCCAGCTTCACTTAACCAATAATTCATCTGGGTATTAATATCTAAATGCATATCACAGGTCCATCCGATTTGACAAGCCACATTATCATTCCATATTCCTTGCAAATGCGCAGGAAGCAATGAATCTTCTCTTGATGAGCAAAGAAGTAAATAACGTCCGTATTGAAGCATGAATTCACTTAAATCATCATCACCTCCAAAAGATAAGTCAATACGTTTCATATACTGTTCAATATCCGCTTTATGCTCACGAACAATCCAATCATAATCCAATTCATAAGGGACTTGTGCTAACTTATGTCGGTCAACTTCTGAGATGAAGTCCGGCGCATCAACATCAAAATCCGTATCCGATACGAGTCGAATGATACAACGGGTAAATTCGTTGACGTTGATGCCTTGATCTGTATATATAACACTTCCGTCACATTCAATAACATGGATGGCTCCCATTAAGGAAACGCCATTTTTCCCATCGCTATGGATTTTTTCAAGGGCCTTTAAAGTAAAGTAATATTGCTGTTCTTTGACGAATATCATTTTTTTAAGTGCATTGTTCTCAAATGATATTCTACAACTCGTAGGATTAGAAGCTTTTATCCTATAATATAAGCCATGGTCACTGTTATTAATAAAAACCTCCCTATCAATGTTCATTTCAGATGTTCGTGTAATAATGGAAGCAACACCTTGACAAATATTGAGGCTTCGTTCATAGCGTTCAACTGACACATCACGCTTCTTCCCAAATTCTATGTTAATTTCTCCTACCGGTAAGTTACTTCCGTAATTTCCTCGAATCCCGATAAAATCATCGGCTACATCAGCTGCCTTATGATAATTTTTATTCACCATTTCTTGACGCATCTGTTTAAATGCCTGTGGGGCATTCTCACGTTTAAGGTGCTGTTTTTGACCTGAAAAAAACGTGTTATGGGACAGTTGAATGCGTTCTTTTTCAATCCCTCCAAAAACTGCGGCTCCTAAAGTTCCGTCTCCCAGTAGTAGGGATTCTCCCCAATGATCTGCCGGTTTTTCAAACCGAAGAATATATTTATCTGATTCGTTCTTACACATCATGAATCACCATCTTTTTATAATCATAGTTAACGGTTTTCGGAACTAACTTATAGCCAATATATTCAATATTAAACTGAAGTTTATTTGGAATTCCTTGATAGGTCCCTTTACATGCGTCAAGCGTTAATTTTTTCTCTGCGTCATCCCAATACATCTCTATGAAAGCACATTCACCCTTTTCATAGTTATAATTATCACCTTCATCCAAGTATAGGGTAAACTTACCATCAGCTCCGGTATATACTCGAATATCGTACACACTGTCATCTAAGGCATTGGTTGATTGAACTTCTTGTGCTAATGGGATTATACTGCCGCTACGGATAAATATCGGAATTTTATCGATTGGGGCCTCTGCCAAAAGTTCCTGTCCGCCGACGTCGTATTGTCCGGTCCAAAAATCATACCATCCCACCTCTTTTGGTAAATATACATATCGCTTTTTTGAAACATCTTCTAAAGCCTTAGAACCCGCCTTATAATACATTGGCTCACAAACAGGACAAATCATCATCTGCTTTCCAAACATAAATTGATCCTTAATATTATATACCTTGGAATCTTTATTAAAATCAAAGGTGAGCATTCGCATCATTGTCTCATGTCGGAAATGTACACCGGCTGCTATGGAATAAATATACGGCATCAACCCATAACGAAGGTGAGTAAATTTCTTAATGGCATCATAAAACATCTCACCTTCATTACCAAAATTCCAGATTTCACGACGTGTATCTGTCCCATGAGACCTAAATATCGGCAAAAATGCGCCTAACTGATACCACCGTGTATAAAGTTCCCGATATCCTAAGTCTTGTTTCCCCTCTTCAAAATCTCCATTCCAAAACCATGGTTGCCCTTGTTTGACAAAAAAAGCACCAATATCCAAGGTCCAATAAGGCAAACCACTCGCACATAAATTCAGACCTGCCGGAATTTGATTTTTAAGAGTAGACCATTGGGCACTAATATCACCTGACCACAGTATCACCCCATATTTTTGCTGACCGTGATATCCACTACGTGTCAGATTCACAACGCGCTTTTGTGTTGTCACCTTTCTTTGTTCTTCATAAATACCTTGTGCATGAAATAGCGCATATGCATTAGTGAATTCTTGGTCAACATATTGACTTGCGATTTCATGAAAAGTCTGATAATTTTGATCCGGTTCCGGCCGAATCTCTTGATTCCATTCCGGTGTAAACGGTTCACTGGAGTCACACCACCATGCATCGACACCATGTACAAACAAGCCTTCATTCGCCTGTTTCCAGTATAGCGCTCTCCCCTCCTGACGATATGCATCATAAATCTCTGATTGGGGTAGTGTACATTTTTTTCTTTCCATTTCTTTATAATTGTCCGAAGTTCTTGTCATATTGGGCCATATAGAAATCATAAAATGAACATCTAGTTCATGAAGCTGGCGAATCATAGACGTCGGATCAAAAAAGCGATCTTTATCAAATGTTTTCTGCCCCCAAAGCTCACCTTCCCAAGATAACCAATCTAATACAATACAATCCAGAGGCACTTTTCTTTTTCGATATTCCTTTACCGTCTCAATTAATTCTTTTCCTGTCTCATACCGCTCCAATGACTGAATAAAACCATAGCTCCACCGAGGAAGCATTGACGCTCTACCTGTCAAATACCGATAGCCACTAATCACGTCATCAAAGCATTCCCCATGGATAAAATAATAATCCAATTGTTTTTGAGCTTCTGCATAAACATAGGAACCAAATCCATTATCATTAAAAATTAATGGTGAATAACAATCAAATAACAAACCATATCTTTGAGTCGACACAAGCATAGGAATCGCTATTTTTAGATTTGATTGATGCAAGTATATTCTCTGCCCACGCAAGTTCAAATAGCCTTCTTCGTGCTGTCCCATCCCATAAAGAGCTTCATCCTTTTGCCACACAAAACTTACTCTGCTGTGATAAAGTGTTTTATCAAATTCTTTTTTTCCTTCGCTAAGAACTTCCTTAACTCCATCCGGTGTCTTAATACGTTTAACATTACTTTCTTCATCAAAAATCGTCTTATATGCTTCATAAGGAATGAGTTCTTTTGAAGTGTGTTCACTCTCCTGCAATAGTAGCTGGCCATATCTGTCAAAATAGGCAATAGATCCCGTTTCTTTATCAATTCTAATTTTTAATTCTTCTGTTATAATCTCTATTGTTTTTTCATGCATTTCGTAGGACCAATCATCCTGAATATACGGCTCTTTTAAAACCATTGCCGGTCCGCGTTCAAATGCTATATCCTTTTCAAGCGTATATACAATTCGAACAATTGATGGTTGGCATATCTCAACCATGATTTTTCCATTTTCTGTATTAAGTATTAGTGCATTTTCCTGAGGTGTGACATCGATAACCTTTGTAACTTTCGGCTTTACAGCTTCTAGCATAAGAACCCTCCATAAATCTTGACCTTCTTCAATGTATATGATACTATCATTTTAACATTGCATTATAGTGGAAAATATATATTTTCCACACAATAATATGTCTTATCTGAACATGAGGTAAAAATAATGATTGACTTTAATCAACCAAATACTTATGAACATATTCAGTTCACTCATCCAAATTTTCCATTTGGCACCTATACAATTCCAAATCTCACCACCTTACCCCATTGGCATACTCATATTGAATTTATATATGCAAAAAAAGGTACCGTCGATGTCTATATCAACGGTACTCAATATCCTTGCCACGAAGGTGATATTCAATTCATACCCGGAAATAGCCTACACAGCATCATTCCAAGAAGTCATAGTATTTATACCGCAATCGTTATCGGCGATGAGCTTCTAACTCAGATGAGTGAGGACATCCATTTCGCTCAAATTCTAGAAAGCTATCAATATAATGCTTTTCCTATTCCTTTTTACTTTTCATCTAATGATCCTTTTTATCCCGAAATCCTTGGCATTATGGAATCAATTCTTCGTGAAGACAGTAAAAAATTCGAGTATTATCAAGGGCTGATTAAGCTAGAAGTCTGCCGTTTCTTTACTGTGCTTAACCGCTATTTCCCTCAATTGATTTCTAGCACAAACCAGGAATCGAACAATCAAACCAATACCATTAAATCATCCATTGAATATTTGACGATTCACTTTGCAGAAAAAATAACCATTGCCGATATGAGTCAGATGATGAATCTTAGCGAACAGCATTATTCGCGGCTATTCAAAGCACATACCGGCAAAACGTTTGTTGAATATTTGACTTTATTTCGACTAGAACAAGCCGAAAAGCTTCTTTTACACTCCGACTTGCCGATTACTCAACTACCTGAATTAACGGGATTTTGTAATCCAAATTACTTTTCACGTGTCTACAAAAAGCATTTTGGTCAATCTCCGTCAAAGACGAGGAAAGCAAGACATATCGGGCAACCGTCACCTATGTCCAAAAATTCTCCATAAAGCAGTCACTTAACTGACGATATAAGGCATAACCTTTATTATATAGAGGACTCACTTCATCGTTGGGTTGATAGCTTGTTTGAATATGAACCGTTTTTTTGACAGCTTCATTAAAATCCATATATAAGCCTACACCAACGCCTGCTAAAATTGCTGCGCCTAAACCCGTGGCATAATCCGCATAAGGAACATCAATATGACACCCTGTGATATCTGCCTTCATCTGAGTCCACACCTTGCTGTTTGCACTGCCACCAACACTATAGAGATGATTAACTTGAACACCAACTTCTTTCGCTACATCTAAATTATGCCGCAATGAATAGGCGACCCCTTCCATGGTGCTTCGTATAAAATGGCCTTTGCTTTTATCGAAACCTAGCCCATAATAGACGCCTTTTGCGTTAGTATTCCATAAAGGCGAACGTTCCCCTTTCATATAGGGTAAGAAAACAAGACCGTCACTGCCCGGTTGAACCTCTTCCGCCATCTGGCTCATCGTCGCAAAAGATTCGCTGACATTTCCGAATTCTCGATGAAACCAATTAATGGTACCACCTCCTCCGGTCGTCCCTCCTTGAAGTAACCACAAATCAGGGACCACATGATATCCCAAAATCAAACGGGGATGGTTTTTGGGTTTGTCCAAAACAATACTCATACCACCAGCCTGACCGCCTTGCTCTTGGGTTTGCCCCACATCAATTACACCGGCTCCCAAAGTACAACAGGCTGCATCTAGACCACCGGCAACCACTGGTGTCCCCACTTCTAACCTGGTTAATAAAGCTGCCTCCGTTGTAACCCGACCTACAATTGTATGACAGGCACTTGGTTGAGCAAACTTATCCGGATCTAAACCTAGCGCTTCTATAATCTCAAGATTATAGGTCCCACTTTTCATATCAAAAAAGTGAAATCCATATCCCTGGGACAAATCTTGAGAACATTCACCGGTTAATCGATATACCAAGAATCCATTGCTTTGCAAAAATTTGAAAGTCTCTTGATATAAATCCGGATTGTGCTTTTTAAACCATAAAATCTTAGGCGTAATATAACTAGCATCAACAGGATTGCCACTGACTTCAATTAATGTCTCTTCCGGAATCACTTCTTTCATCCACATTGCTTCGTCCGTCGCACGCCGATCTAGCCAAATTAATGTCTTATGTAATACATTTCCTTCTTGATCCACGGGAATCATCGCCCATGACGTTCCATCAATACCAATTCCTTTGATTTCTTTGGGTTGAACACTATGTTCCTGAAAAATTTCTTTGATTCCTTGGGCAATCACTTGCCACCACTGTTCACAATCTTGCTCCACATAGCCTTCTGCCGGATAAAACGTATCATAACACTTCTTGTTTTCAGCAATTACTCGTCCATCCGTGTCAAAAATTGTTATCTTTGCACCGGATGTTCCTTGGTCAATTGCCAATAATAATTTTCTCATTCAACAACAACACCTTTTTTCAATATTATGTTGGCATACAAGGCCGTCTCACCCGTAGCAATAACTGCATAAGCTTCTTTAGCACGTTCATAAAATGCAAAACGCTCCACGTTCTCGATTTGCTTATCGCCTTCTTTATCAATGATAATGGCCTTGTAGGCCTCCCAAATTTCAGGTACATAGCTATCACCCTTAACAACCTCCATAAGAGCAACCGGCGCTTCTACATAGGTGTCTAAAGGCATCAATTCAAGCACTGCCTCTAGGATCTCAGGAACTCCGTGACCGTCAAGACGCACCAAACGTTTTGCCATACTTGCAGCGGGAAAATTGCCATCTGAAATGACAATCTCATCACTATGGCCCATTTCCATTAATATCTTTAACAAGTCTGGTGACAAAATACTGGGTATATTTTTTAACATGTTTTTTTCTCCTTATTATCCTTCAGAATTTTAATTAAGACTTTCAATCAAAGGTTACCAATTTTAACAACTTCTACGCGGTCTACAAACTCATTAACTTCATCAGCCATAACAAATCCCGTCTGTTGATGCATTGCGTTCACACTTCCACACGCTGTGGCAAGACGAAGTATATCCTCAACTTGGTAGCCTCTGGATAATCCAACGGCACAACCAGCAACAAAAGCATCTCCAGATCCAACAGTATTTACCACATCGATTGAAGGTATTTGTACTCGAAAAACTTGACTCTCAAAAGCTATCACAGATCCTTGGCTCCCCAAACTAATCATCGGCATGGTGACACCAAGGTCAAGAAAAAACCGAAGCGCTTTTGTCAATCCTTCTATTGAATCTAAGGATCCGTCGTAAAAACTTTGAATTTCGTCTTTGTTTGGTTTGATGGCAAAAGGCTTTGCATAAATTCCACATCGCAAAGCTTCTTTACTCGAATCCAAAACGACTTTTTTTTGTTGCCTATTTGCTTTTTCAATTAATCGCCCATAAAAATCATCAGCAAGACCTTGCGGTAAACTACCACTGATTGTTATCACATCCACATCTGCAATCATTTCACTAAATGCTTCAAGAAAACGCGCTTCTTCCTCCGGATGAATAATCGGTCCGGGCTCCAAAACTTCCGTGCACGTCTTATGGGCTGTATCTGTCACATTAATACAAATACGGGAATTCGAAGAGATATGAACAAAACGATTGCAAATACCAAGCTTTTCCACTTCATCTTCAATAAACTTTCCATTTCCACCGCCAACAAACCCTGTTGTCGCAACCTTCTCGCCCATAATATTTGCAACTCGAGCAACATTTAATCCTTTGCCTCCTGCAGAATCAATAACTTTAATCGGACGATGCACTTCATTAATCCGATAATCGTCGACAAAGTAAATTTTATCTATTGCAGGATTCATCGTAATTGATAAAATCATTTTTTCACCACACCAAATTCATAGGCAAAACCTTCCGTTTGGCATAGTCGAATCTTATCTTTGACCACTTTTTTAACAGCTTCACGGGCAGCACCCATGTAGTTTCTTGGATCATTTTCATCCGGATTCGCCAGCACCTCTTTTATAGTTGCTGCCATTGGATTTTTTAACTCTGTTGCTATATTGATTTTTGCCATTCCTAGGGCTATTGCTCTTTTTACGCTTTCATCCGGAACACCAGAAGCCCCATGAAGCACTAAAGGAACATTGATCATGGATTGAATTTTTTCAATTCTCTCAAAGTCAAGCTTTGGTTCTCCTTTATACATACCGTGAGCAGTACCTATAGCTACCGCTAAGGTATCAATTCCTGTATCTTCTACGAACTGTTTTGCTTCTTCCGGTATTGTAAAGGATGCATCCGCTTCATTAACAAACATATCATCTTCAACACCACCGATTTTTCCTATCTCACCTTCGACTTGAACATTGACTGAATGAGCCATTTTCACAACACTTCGAACCAGTTCAACATTCTCTGCGTAATCGCAATTGGCGCCATCAATCATAACCGACGTGTAACCGACACGCAGACAGTTTACTATCGTATCAAAAGATGGACAATGGTCCATATGAAGGGCAATCGGAATATCGTACTTTAAGGCTGCCGCTTTGACAATTGCCGCAACATATTCAATTCCGGCATGCTTTAATGTACCCGGCGTTGTTTGGATAATCACCGGAGATTTAAGTTCGTCCGCTCCTTCGATGACGGCTTGAATCGTTTCTAAGTTGTGAATGTTAAATGCAGGTATCGCCTTCTTTTGTTCCCATGCTTTATGTATGAGTTCATATGAACTTACGAGTGCCATAGTATTTCCTCCTTGTCATTGCTAAAATGTGACCATAACCTTGCCGGAAATCTTACCCTGTTCAATCTCCTTAAATGCATCCGGCAAATCTTCAATCTTGATCGTTTTGCCAATTAACGGTTCAACACGAATACGTCCTTCACCTAGATATTGAGCACCTAAAGTCCATTCCCGTCCCGGAAAGGGTGCCGAATAAGACATCCACGAACCTCTAACCATGAGTTCCTTACGATTCATGTATTCAAATTGCTTGGGTTCAATCGTAAAAGCTTTATGAGGCGTTCCGATATACATGACACTTCCTTTATTTGCAGCGATTTCCAAACATAACATCTCTGTTATTGGTACCCCTGCTGTTTCAAGAACCATTTCAAACCCTTTTCCGTTAGTAATTTCCATAATAGTCTCTCTAAAATCGGGCTTCATAGTATTCACTACGTGATCTGCGCCTAACTCTTTAGCTATTGCTAGCTTTTCATCATCAATATCAAATACTGTAATTTCTTTTGCTCCCATAAGTTTTGCACATTGAAGCGTTAATAATCCAATGGTTCCCATTCCGGTAATTGCAACCGTAGACATGGGTTTAAAGTCCATAAGAAAAAGTCCGTGTAATGCTACCGTTAAGGGTTCTAAAAACGCCCCATGAATCATATCTGTCGCATCCGGTAATTTTACAATATTCGTGAGAGGCGCCTTAACATATTCCGCCCAAGCACCATATTCTCTTGACCCGATAAAACTATAATGTTTGCATAATGCGTGATTTCCACTGAGACAATCTTCACATTGATGACAAGGTTTCAAGGGTGCAATCGCAACTTTATCACCGACTTTAATCCCCTTGTTGTTTTCCTGAACCTTTGTCACAATCCCTGAAAACTCATGTCCAAATACATTTGGATAGTAATGGGATGCATTGCCTAATACTCTCGGTAAATCAGAGCCGCAGACACCGGATGCTTTTACTTGAATCAATACTTCATCTTTCTTGAGATCCGGCAACTCAATGTCCATCACTTGAAGATGTTGCGGCTCTGTTAGAACAGCTGCTTTCATGTCGTTCCTCCTTTATTTTGCTCGTCAGCAAGTCCCATTATTTATTGTAACCTAGTATTTTCCCATCTAAATCCCATAGATCTTCCCATGAATCCGCATCTTCCCATAAAAAGACTTGCCCTTTAATCAAACGACACTTCTTGTCAATTTTAGCAATGGCTTCCATCTCTTCATCTGTCAATGGATTATCGATTGCGGATTGTAGGTTACTCATATATTCATTCTCTCGAACTGAAAATGGAATTGGAACTTGACCACGTTGCACCGCCCACTTCACACAAACAACAGCCGGATGTACACCTAATCGTTTTGACGCTGCAAGGATGACAGGATCTTCAATATCTACTGTGTCATTTTCTGTTTTATCTCTGTCCGGCCGTGTTGGCGAACCAATCGGGCAAAAACCAATCGGTTGAATACCATGCTCAATACACCAATCATATAGGTCTTGTTGTTGAAAGTGGGGATGCAATTCCATTTCATTAATACTTGGCTTTATTCGCATCAGGTCATACACTTCATTAAACTTTGCTATGGTCATATTTGAGGTTCCTATATTTTTAACTAAGCCCATATCCACTAATCGTTCCATTTGTTGCCATGTTGCCATAAACTCGTCTACACTAAAGGGTCTTGAATCCGGATTTCTTGAATCCCCATCACAACCTGGTGCATGATAATTAGGAAAAGGCCAATGCATCAAGAATAAATCTAGGTAGTCTAGTTTTAAATCTTTTAAAGATTGAGCACAGGACAATAAGACATTCCCTTGAGCATGCATATCATTCCAAACTTTTGACGTAATCCAAAGTTCTTCACGTTTGACGCCACCCTCCATTGCAATCTTCAAAACTTCTCCGATTTCAGGTTCATTCATATAAACGGATGCACAGTCAATATGTCTGTAACCGTTTGCGATTGCACCTAAAACAGCATCTGCAACCTCTTCTTTTGAAAACCGGTCCGAACCGAAAGTTCCTAGACCTACTGCAGGAATTTTATCGCCTGTTCGTAATGTTTTGCAAGGTACTGTTTCCGGTTTGATTCCATTTGGATTAATCTTAAATGCTTGTCTCAGATTCTTACTCATAATCTTCTCCTTACTATATCGTTTTGTTTTTTATATTTCTTCAAGAGCTAAACGTTTCGCTCTTTCTGAAAAAAATGAATATAAAAGCATACATCACTTTTATACTCTTGGTTACATATTCAATCATTCTCCATACAGCACTGAGCTACTGAAGCTTTAATCAAAATATTGGTCTTTAAACGATGAATTTCCGGAAAATCCGTATAATCCTCGGCTAAGCGTTTAAGCAATACTTGAGCCGCAGTTTTTCCTATTTCCATCATGGGTTGCTCCACTATTGAAAGAGCCGGTTTAACGACTTTTGACATCTGAATGTTATCAAACCCTATAAGCGAAAGGTCTTCCGTAATATTGACACCATAATCATTAATTGCCATAATAACACCGATTGTCATTTCATAATTCGTTACAAATATGGCACTTGGACGTTCTTTTAATTGCCACAAATCTTCAAAGGCCTTATATCCTGTTTCAACGGTATAATCACCAGTAACAATCAATTCTTCGTCAATAGGCAACTGATAATCTTGATGGACACGAATGTATCCTTTTCTTCGTTCTTCTGCAGTATATGCATGCTCCGGACCAATCACAATGCCGATCCGTTTGTGTTTTCGCCGAATGAGCTCCTCAACTGCTTGATATGAAGCATTTAAATTGTCTGCTAAGACACAATCACATTCAACACCTTTAATCATTCGATCCAAAAGGACCACCGGAATTTTCTTATCTATAAGCTCTTTTATATATGATGTTTCTCCGCCATAGCTGACCATGATAATTCCATCCACATGTTTATCAATTAAAAACTCTAGCTTGGACCGTTCAAGACCGGGATCCGATTTAAAATCACACACAATCATACCATACCCTTTACTCTGAATAATATCTTCAATATGTGAAATAATCTTCGTAAAGAAAATATTATCTAGGGTAGGAATCAAGACGCCGACGGTCATCGTCTTGTTCGTCTTTAATCCACGGGCCATATTATTCCGCTTATAACCTAACTGATCAATCGCTTTTTGAATACTCACTCTGTTTTCTTCTAAAACATTACCACCATTTAAATATTTTGAAATGGTCGCAATGGATAAACCACTGTATTTAGCTACATCTTTAATTGTTGACATCCTCTACCTCCGAGCTAAACGTTTCGCTTCTTTTTTATTATATCACGAAACGACAAAAAATCAAGAGGCTTTTTTAAATAGTTCTAGTACCAGATGACTATTTGAAAAAAATTGCAATAGAATAGAGAGGCTTTTTCAAGCCTCCCTCTATTTAAAATATCAAAAATCTGCAATTATCTAAAGCGTATAATTCACAATAATATTCGGATCTAATGCTCTAAACGTAAATGACTCTGTCACAAAAAGATCCACAGTTTTGTTATTATGGCTAACATAGCCAATCGCTAAATCTTGACCAATCGTCATTTCTAAATCTTCATTATTATAAGGAACCATAATAGCACCTTCAAGTGTCGGACTATATACGATAGATGTACCTAATAAATCTTCTATACGTTTCTGAAGGGGATACGCTCCCAATTCTGTATCAATTAATTGTAATGCCTTTTCACCAACGACCAATGTATAAGGTTTTGAAGCAAAAGCGTTTTGCAAGCGGATACGGCCTTCAAAAACAGCATCCATAATACTCTTTCCTTCATTTCCAAAAGGAAGTGTTTCACTATTTGCTGAATTAATAATCCCTTTGATTGGTCCATTTTCCAAACCATTATACACAGCATGATCTTCAAAAAGAGCCATCTGCCGTGTAGCTTCTTCTAAAGGTTCAAAATCAATATCCTTTGCACCACGTTGAAGATTATCTAATTCTTTCAAATCCAAAGAAAAAGAAATCCTTGCTTCAGTTAAAGGCTGTATCTTGTATATACCGCTTTGTACATCGCCGTCATTGCCACTGATATCAACCAACCGGCCTTCAGGTACAGCAGTGTAGTCTAGACCCATCGGTCCATTAACATGCACAACACGACGAGCTGATAAACATGCTTTTAAAACTTCTGCTGCTCGATCATCGATTTCTTCCCAAGCTTCTTCCGTTAACGGTGCCAAATTTCTTTTCAATAAATTCATACAAATTCCTCCTTATAGATTCCCTTACAACATGTGTAACAATGAATAGTTCTTATTTTAAATTTCCAATGTTTAAATCCTTATCGTCATCGTTATCCTCTTCTTCGCCTTCTTCTAATTCAAGAATCGGCTTGGATTTGAATAGATAGGTTCTTAACTCATCATCCCATCCATCCATGTTCCGGCGCAACCATTCAATTGTCATAACAGCATGCTCAATCTCTTCATCTCTATTATGCGCCATAATCTTTTTCAATTCAGGATCATCTGCTGCATCGACACGTTGGTTATACCAATCAACAGCTTCAATCTCTTCTTTTAAACTGTGAAGCGCCCGAGTTAAATCTTTTGTTTTCGTTTCTAGATATTCTACTGGTTCATGAAAATCTGACATAGTAACCTCCTAAATTATAATCGCTTATTATTAGCTAATCTTGACAAAAAAATGGACCTAACCTATAATAAACTTAACATTGAGTTTATAAAGATAACTTAACGAGTATATAGTGTACTCTGAGTCAATCTCCTGATATTAGTATAACGAAATTACGCAAACTTGTCAAACAGGAGGATGGTACCATGCGTCAGTTAACCCGTTCCGAATTGGACCGAATTTCACGTCAACAATCCATTTTAGAAGCTGCTGAAAAAGTCTTTGTCGAGAAGGGCTATGAAAAAACTTCTATAGCAGATATAGCAAAAGAAGCTGTATTTACAAAGACCACCATCTATAAATATTTTCCCACCAAGAATATTATTTATTATTATGTTGCTGTAAGAGGTTACGAGCATTTAGAAGATGCTTTTAAGGGTGCGTCCGGATCAAACGAAAATGGATTTTGTGAGCTTGTTAATCTTTGTCATACCTTTCATGATTTTTATATGGAACATCCCCGCTTATTTCAAATAATGGGGTCTATTCATCATATCAAATCCGCAAATGAACCTCTCCTTGAAGAGAGTGGATGGTATGACCTTTGGGAGCGCCTCATTGAATTCTTCAAGAAGGCACTTCGCAGAGGGATTGAGGACAAAAGCATAAAAAAAGATGCTCCTATTGCAGAAACATCTTATAGTTTATTTTATTATTTAACCGGTTTTTACCATCAATACTATGATAATTTTAAAGCCATCCAGCGACATCCCGAAGTCGACCAAGATCGATTGTTACATCTCTCACTTGATCTAATAACCAAAAGTCTTAAAGACCATTAATCAAATGGTCTTTTTATGAAATTATTTTAATACTTTGTACAAATTCAATGTTTACGAGTTCATCGTTTTTTTTTGTTTTAATTTCAATCCAGTTTTCATTTACAGCGACTATTTCACCTTGCACATTTGAACCAAATGATCCTGTAGATATTAAACAATTTTTTCCTACATATTTTTTGATGAGTTCATTCGTCATATCGTTTAACCCCTTTCTCTTCTTTCTTTTTTTCATTATGAATCTTTGCATATTACGTTGTTCTGGTAAAATAATAAAAAATAGTATAAATAATGGCATATATATAGCAATCCACGTTGCTAGATTCAAAGAAACCTCACTCCTTTACTTTTTTACTGCTATTACATATATTTCTTGGCATTTTAATGTAGCAAATTAATGCAACCAAATACTTGAAATAACTGAATCTTCATTTAGTGTCGAATCAATTCTAAAAGAAATAATTTCAGTATCTGATAATTTAAACTCAAATTCTCCCCATGCTTCTACAGGTTCCGGAATGAATTCTTCGTATTTATTTCTATAATAATCTAATACCTCTATTGCGTTGTCACCAACTTTATATCCTGATTTTACTAAGTCATCAATCTCACTCTTCAAATGTTTAATTTCATTGTTTTGATTTATTACTAATATTACTATAACTATAAGAAAAAAACAAAGTACTGTGGTAACTAACGTTATTGCAATTCTTTTTTTAGCCATCTTTATCTCCCCATAATTTGTTTATCCCAATAAAAATATTTAAAAACAGTTAGCTGCTCAAACTCTCTCTAACACCTTGTGCGCGATATAGAGTGCCAGTACAACAGCGCAGGCAATAAAAATGTTAACGGTAAAAAGCGTTGTCTGTCCAAGCCATGCAATCAATAGGTATAGTGCTGTTAGTCCTGCAAACATCAAAAACACTTTCAAGTGACCTTGCTTTTCCTTTTTTCCAACTTGAAATGATTTTTTCATAATACCCTCTACCATAACAAAAGCCACAATAATAATTATGCCAACGAAAATAACTTTTCCGAGGGAAACAGAAATAGAGAAATTCAATGGATTTCTGATGAAAGCATTACGAATCAAAGCAATGGTTTCATCGGCAAACACAATATAAATAGCACCAAGAATCGAAAGACTTAAGCAGATCATATCAAAAAAATCAACAATCCTTTGTCTCTGACTTTTCTGAGGTAGACTGGCAATTACATTATCACAAAAAACTTGAAAATCCTCTCCAATGACAGCATGAATACTTTCTCCCCGCCGCTGGGCCGAAAGTACCATCTCTGTTAAATCCTGACGTACAAGCTCCTGATTATATTCTGAGATATTGGCTCCTCGCAGGTAGCAAATCATATCGGTGAATGCTTCTTTGGTTTATTGTTCATTTCTTTTTCCTCCGTTTTAGAATAACTTATTTATCGCATTTTTTAGCTCAATCCAACTGGAATAAAAGCGGTCCATTTCTTCATTTCCAGCTTGGGCAAGGGAAAAGTATTTCCGTTTTGGTCCCACCGGCGATTCCCTGTATTGTGCAATAATCAGTCCATTCTTCTCTAGTCGCAGCAAAAGAGGATAGATTGTCCCTTCTGAAATATTCGAAAATCCATATTCCCGCAATTTTTCAGAAATTTCATATCCATACGTTTCTTTCTGACTTATAACTTTTAAAATACAACCCTCAAGCGTCCCTTTCAGCATTTGGGATGGAATCATTGTCTCACCACCTATCATGTATTGCAAAGTAGAATAGCTACATTGTAACGCAAGATAGCAGAAAAATCAACCTTGTTATTAAAATTTATTCTTCTTCAACACATTTTTCGAAATACGCAAAGAAAATTTGATTACTGCCAATATTCTTCCGTTTCAGATACGATACCACGAATTGGATCCACTATAAAGTACTTGAATTCATCATTAAGGATGAATCTATAGTAATATGCTCTATTTGCAATAAGAAATGATGTTTCCTCGCCAGAGACCGGGATTGTATTCTTCCCATTATCGTACTTTTGATATTCAGCGCCACTCATGTATGGAAATTGAGAATTAATCAACTCAAAACCTTCTTCATAGGTGTATTCCGGTCTACACCCAATCAAAATAATTGGAATCAAAATAGTAAGTATCAACAATCCGGTCATTCTTATTTTGAATTTTTCAACCTTTTTATAGGTATATAATTTGTATGCAACAAAACATATGAACAATGATAAAACCACTCCGGCTCCGACCTGATATACTCCCTTATATACAAATAAAAATCGAATGATGATAATAATTTGAATACATTCAACCAACCATATAAATAATATATATTTCTTTTTATCCATTTTTCCCCTCCAAAATAATGAGTTAACCCAAACCTAAACTATCCATTAAACCGTACTGTGTAGATAAATATACCTACAGCAAAACTAAATATAGCTACTGCAAAGCTAAATATTGCTATTGTTCTATTATCCTTCATACTTTCTATTCCGTTCATGATGAAAATAATTCCTAGTAATGGCATGTTGATATTATTAGTAATTTGTATATTTATTATATTAAATAAACCTAACAGAACATTTATAATTACAAATACGCTCGTAAATAATCGAATAAGTGTAACCCATTTCATTTTTAAAGACATTTTACTCCATTTTTTTAATCTCACCATACTCCTCCTTGTTTTAAATAATAGCTTCTATACTATATAACAGCTGAGCACCTTATATGTTACACTATTTCAAATATTTTTTTCGGTATTCTCAAACAAGATGCGAACAATTTTTTCTAGGACTTCGCGGTCAATCGGCTCACTTAGTTTAACAAAATAGAGGGTATTTTCTTTAACAAGCATCACTTGCGTATTAAACCTTGAAAGATTGTAGGCCATGTCCATTCCATCCACTTTAAATGCTAAACTGTACACATAATTCCTTTGTTGTTCATCAAACATCATGTTGTCTTCCATTCTTTGCATTTCATCATGAATGGCTTTATTTGCTATTATTTGAGCTATCCACTCCGTCCTTGCTTGCACATAAGTCACTTCAATATCATTAAAATTGTCCTCATCACTTTTGTGATAACTACTGTATTCAAAACTAAGTGGCACCATTATCGTCTGGTAGTTTTCTATATATTCAGGCTGAAATACGAGATCAGAACCGAAATCTTCGTGCCTTAGTATTGGTATTCCAGATGGAATCTCGCAAACTCTTCTTTCATAATCCATATGACTCACTAAAGTAAATGTAGCACTAACCGTCAATGCCCACGCCACGAAAAAACCGACTATCAATAGAATAATGTTCGTTGAACGCCTACTCTTTATCTTTTTTATTTTAATCCGAAGCAATATTCCAAACCCAATCGGAACAAGCATATTTATCAAAATCACAAATAACAGTGTTAAGTTAAAATACGATGTAAACATGTTCAAAATACTATATATTAAATATATAAAAACCAATGTAAGCCCACTATTATATATACCATTTCTAATTCGAACTTTTTTATAAGAATCAAAAATCAGCGGTTCGTTTTCTTTTGCTCTTGATCTATTTCTAATCAGCCAAAAAATCAAGGGTATCATATAACCGACACAAACTATTAACATGAGACTCGGATATGTTACCGGAAACAAACCTCCTGACCTATAAAAATCATCAAATCGCAAATTTTTTAATCCCATCCATAATTGAAACACCAATAGAAGTATAAGTAAAGGAAAAGTGATTAGTTCCCCTTTTTTCATGGCATTCCATATTGATCTATATTCTTCCATTGGTTCTGTGTAAATAGGCAGCGCTTTACTCTCAGGCATTTTATAATATATAAAATGCCGTTCATTTTTTGCGGCTAACGTCCAACCACTATCTTCGCAAAATTCTTGATAAGTCTCTTCTTTGTCATAGTCCGGATAATCCAGAGGTGTCACCGGTTGAAAACAGGTTACAGAAAAATCTAGCTCACAAGGCTCAATCGGTCGATACGTATCTCGAATTCCTTTAATATTCTCGACCATCCACCCTTTCATTGCCATATCTTTATACGTTTTTTCAAGATATTTTTTGTCAATTGCTGATACAATCTTTATCCTTTTACGTTTTCCATATTCACTTATATCTCTATTTATAATGTTTTTAACTGTCCCCATCAAGTTTCCCCTCCAATATATGCTCACCATCTAGGACCAACTGTTTCAAACGAAAGAATTCTTTGTTTAAAAGGTCACGACCCTTTTTTGTCATCACATAACTTTTCTTATTATTTGTACTACTGACTTGCTCTACAATATCTTCAGCTTCAAATCTGGCAATTAAATGATACAGTGTTCCGGGGCCTACTTTGACCCGTCCGCCTGTCATCTGATCTACCTTTTGCATGATTCCATATCCATGTAAGGGTGTTTTTAAGCACAACAATACATAATACATTGGTTCTGTCAGATTCTGTAACTGCTTCCTAGCCATATTTTTTTCCTTTCACATAAATATATCGAGTGTTGATATATTTATACTATATCAACACTCGATACAAATCAAGCTAATTATGAATTTTGAATACAAACTTTGATTTTACTCATCTTATCCTCACGATTGAAAATTCTTTGACTTGTTGCAAGATCTAAGGTATCCTCATCTTCAAAAATATTTTCTCTACCATCTTTATAAGAAACTATGATTTTCTTTTTTTCGTCCAGACAATAGATTACCGGAACTGCACAGAATGTAAATCCTAAGGAATTCTTGTCTAAACGGATGATATCTTCATCCATTTCATTGCTATTTCTAGGAAGAGACCAGTTATTCATTTCTTTTAAAAACTCAGACTTTGCTAATAACTTAGGGTTAAATCGAATACGTCCATTCTCGACCTGCACTCCTAATTCACCGAATCGAGAGATGAAGTCTTCTTTAACCTGTCCGGTCATGCCCGGTTGCTGAGCGCCTGCAAACCTTGGAGTATGAGAATAAGCCTCCGTTGGAAAGGCTCCATATTGCTCTGGTGATTTTTCTAATCCAATACCTTCTTTAATTGTTTCATAAGCATTCATTAGCGTCTTAGCTTCTTCATTCATCCCCTTTTGTTTGTAGATATCATTGAAGTTTTCTTGGGTTGCTAAGAGAAGCTTTGAAACCATGTGCCAATAAATACTTCCTAAGCCTTCATATTTATAGAAGGTACCCGAGCGTCCAGTGAAGGCATGATGATTAAAAAGTTCTGTAAAGATTTCCTCAACGATTTTTATATCCTCATCCTTATACTCTTTTGTGCCCTTAAGTGCTTCTCTGATTTCTTCACCATTTCTAAATCGACCATTAAAATGGTATTTTCCATATACATCTTTTTCAATAAAGCATGTGCGATTTTTATTGACCTCTTCTTTTAAAATAGATGAGGACATCACTTGTTCATCCGGAATTACATTTTTCATTAAGAACTTTGGCAACTCTCGATTCGGATAAAGCATATAGCTATTTTGATCTTCACGGTAAATCGCACTGTTTTTAAGTGCATCTAAGACATGAATAGCTTCCTCTGCCTCTAAAGCTTTTGAACTCAAAACAGCGACTTGGCCTTCTAACATCTCATAAAGATAGGATATACTACATTTTTCCTGACCAAATCGAATAAGATTATAAGAGTGATAAAGGCCATCCCTACGTTTGTTCTTTTTGATTGAATCATTTAAGTGATGCATTGAATGTTCAATAAATTCTTGAAGGGCTTCTACAGAAAGGGAGGCTTTATCTCCTGAGAATCCATGGTTATAGATTGTATCTCTGTAGTTTTCTCCGATTTTACCTAATGATTTCACAATCTCAAAACGTATCTCATCAGACATTTTATTAGCCAGATAATGTTCACTATCTTTCAATACCTTGGCTGTATCATGAAACATCTGAAGCACTTCAACTGAAAGCTCAATTGCATCATTTTTCATTTCACTCACAATTTCATTCATAAAGACTTGGAAACGATGCATATAGTAGAGGGTAACCATTGACAATCCATTTCCAACAAGAGCGTTATTGGCATCGTTCCACTCCGGCCGTTGCGTATTCATCCAAATGCCACCTTCCGGTACATAGTTTGAAAACTTAGCAAGAAGTGTCACCAACAGTTTCTCCATCAAGTTCACTTTATAAATCTCGTCTTTGCAAAAAACCAGCTTTCCATCGGACCCAAGATGCCTTGTTCTTTCCTCAATACGATGTTCACACTCGTCATCATAGACAATACTGTTTCTTGGGTCTTTGACTAATGCATCAAAACCTTTAATCTTATAAGGAACATTTGCGTATACAAAAACATCTTTATGAAGAAGGTCCTGTAACTTTTCAGGATGATAATCCTTAGATATTTCCATTAACTTTAAGAGATAAATAATTTGATGATCTCCCCAGTATCCAATATTTGACCACGGATCTTCAGGATCAAGAATCTCCCAGTCAATGCCGTCTTTGGTAATTCGATAGGGGTTATATCCATCTGCTGTTGATGCATTGACGAATTTAGCAATGATACTTTCCGTATATTCAGGATAGGAAATAGATAAGGCTTCCCAATTTTGAAAGATATCACGCCAATTCCCTTCAAACTTCAGGTCTTTGCTACCGTCCTCTTTAGTAATCTCAATATTGAACTTATTCCATGGACGACTTGGATCTCCATGTCGTCGACTAAAAGTAAGTGGCAAATACTCAAATACAAGTCGCTCAAAATCTTTGTCATCTTGATCTGCCACTAAATCAAGAAGATCATTATAGTTAATTTTTTCAGATAATTGTTCTATAAAGCCTAGTTGCTTGGCATATACGTCTTTATTCCAATGACCTACAAATGTTTTAAAATCTTCTCTATAAATGTCATAGCTATCCGCATATATACCGCCTCGCATAATATTATATAGTGTATTGGAAAAGTGTCTATAACTCGCCTTCTCATTAGCCGTACATTGGAATCCGTCTGCATTAAATACAAGGTGTTTAAGATTGTGTTCGCCCTTTGAAACATCAGCTTCAACAGATTCAAGGATGATTGGATTTTCTTTAATCTCTTTAATCAGTTTTTCAGCGTCTACTGCACTTTGACTAAGTTCAGCGACTATACACCAGTTTTTTGATTCTTGACCTTTAAGGTATATAGAATCTTCAACATAGTAAGATCCTCTTCTTCCCTTAATATCCACTTCTGTTTGAATTTTTTCATTTAAGGAAAATGCCTTTACTTGTTGTTCTGACAAAAGGTAATTTGGGCTCTCCAACCCTTTTGACCACACTGTTGTTGCTTTTAATGATTCACTTGGCTCCGCTTTATCTGTTAATATCGAACTCAGTGTATAGATGCCAAGTCCTGCATTGTCAACTAACTCACATCGTTTATATCCATCAACAAGAGTGCTTTTTGTCGTTTGCAAAAGGGTATTGACTCCATAAGGTAGAATATTACGAATACCATCTAGAACTCTAATCTCGACTTCTTTTTCTCCTAAGTTAAGGATTCTGGATTCTTTGATAAATCCATATAGGTCGCTACTTTTCCATGTATAGGTATAACTAAGCTCAAGATCATGATTGACCTCTTCAAACATAATCTTGTTACCAATTGTGTTTTTATATAGATTTCTAGTAATTTCATATACATTACTATTATGCAATGAAAAAGGGGTCCAGAGATAATTTTTCTCATCTTTTTTGACAATGAGTACTGTATGTGATCCGGTTGTCTCAAAACTATCATGGATTTTATCATCTGTATAATATGGAAACAAAGCTGACTCTGCATTTTTACGACCACAGGTTAACCCTCCCGTACTCGATATAAACATCCATTGGTCCGTGTTACTGACTACTGTCATAAAGAATGGTTGCATTTGATTGTAGTTTTCAATTTTGAAAAAAGTGTTCTCATTCATTGTTTCCATTTTTAACGAAATCGTTTTCGTTTTCTTGTGTAAAAAAGTATTTCCAAAATATAGACCTTGTATCGTATTCATCATAAGTTCCTTTCTATCAATAATCTCAAAATTTCTAATCACTAATAATTATATACTGTAAACGCTTAAAGTGCAATCATCTTGAGAAAAATTCATATATCCGTTGCCACGTTTTCGACTCGTTTGGATTTAACTTTATATCGATAAAAACCTCCGGGCAAACCACATGTCCGTGTCCCCATAAGGCAACTTTAGATGGTTGAAACTGAGATAATTCTCGAACGCCTGCTCCTATTTCATCGTGAAACACTTCCCAATTGTAAGTTTCCTCCTTTGCTTCCCAGTCAATTATCGCATAAAAATCACTATCGGGTGTTACTGGCCATGTTAATCGGTCTTGGATTCTCTCAATAGAACCTACCGCAACATCAATTTCTTTCATTCTTGGCATCGTTAATTGATAATGCGCATTAATAGCTTGCTTGTTTATTCCAATGAAATTATGCGAATATTCATTTGTATGTATAGGATATTCCCCAATATTTGTTAATGTGTAGCTGATAATTACTTGATGGTCCACAATGGTTACTTCTTTGACTAAGTGGACTCCATAGTCACTTGGGCTCATATTTGTCGTCTCAAATGTTATTGTATCCTTTGTTTTGATAATTTTAACTTGTGAGGGAACTACTTCGTAGGGTTTAAAAAAATCATAATCCGCATCTTGGTCTTTTTTCAAAAGACCTACACCTATCTTGGGGAATAGATCACCGACTTCAATTGTATCATAACCAATCGGCTTATCAATACCGAATTCATTACAAAAGCCGAATCCGCCTGTTCCTTTTCCTACTTCTAATTGTTCCGGAACGCAATAATGAATACTTCCATCTAATGTTATTTGGCTAATGAATCCGGTCCAATCAAACCTAGCACCTTTATAAAAACTCCCCGCTTCCTGAATCTCCACTTTTAAATGCTTATTTTCTAAATATAACATCAAGATCCTCCTTTTTCTGATATTTTTGTGCTTATGTTACAATAGATGAGAACAAATATTATTGTTTTTACCAATGCTTCTCTGTTTTCATATGTTAATATCATACAGTTTACCAATTGTTTTTTTGTCACATATCACATATAATAAGCCTATTAAAGAAAAGAGGCGATAAAAATGAAAAATAATACAATATATCTTTCAAGAAATTTACAAAATGATGTTTTATGTTATGAACCCGTCGTCAACTATAACATTAAAAAATCTAACCATAGTTTTTTAAAAAAAATGTTAACTTCTATTACGAATATGCTTGCGTCATAATCACTTATAAAATATAGGAGGATATTATGACATATAACTCATTATAAAGCACCATCGATACCTCATGGGTACGATGGTGTTTTTACATATATTCAAAAACCTTTTCTATTGCAAAACGTGCAATATCCGGATCAAACTGTTTGCCGGCATTTTCTTTTATCTCATTAATTGATTCTTCTTTTGAAAGTGCTTTTCGATAGGGACGATCTGAAGTCATTGCATCATAAGCATCGACTATTGCAATAATTCTCGCTTCATACATAATGGTTTCTCCTTTAATCCCATTTGGATAACCCTTACCATCCCAACGTTCATGATGTTGTAAAACAATGTTTGAAATATGGTTTAGCACTTCGCTTTTTACTAATGCTTTGTGACCATAAAGTGGGTGTTGCTTTATTATTGCGTATTCCTCTTCATTCAATTTACCATTTTTATTAATTATTTCTTTGGGTATTACGGCTTTTCCAATGTCATGAACTAAACCAGCATAATATAATTGATTGGTCTCTTCATCCGAAAAATTCATTGCTTTTGCAATCATTTTTGAAATATTTGCCACATTCTCATTATGATTTTTTGTATATTCATCATGAATCTCAAGCAATTCAGTTAAAGATACAATCATTGTTTTTAATAAATTCAATTGAAGTTCTTGAACTTTTTTTTCTTTGTCTTCAAGTTCATCCATAAATCGTGCTCTACTGCTCGTATACTTCATAATTGTTTTAAGCATTGAATTCACCTGAAATTGTTCTATATCCATATTTTCAGTATTTACAATCTCGAAATAATATGGGTTTTCATGGATTTGTTTTTTCCAAATAACAATTGGATGAACTTCAATAATATTTTTAATCATACTACTAGAGAACTTATCAATATTGTACCGGCATATTGCTGAAACAGGGTAAGAACCAAATATTTCTTCATTAAGCATATATTCATAGTCCATAATTCTTGCGAATCCATCTTCATAGTCCAAAACCCAACTAATTTCACCGGTAATGGCAAAAGCATTATATCCATCTTGTATTGCATTTATAGCTAATGTTTTAAGTAACTTTATCATTTTTTGAGGATTGAATTTACCATCTTTTGCATAGGCATCATTTTTGTCTAAGATTGTTAATTGTCTCTTGGCAATGACTTCCTCTAAATCAATCGACAATCGAAGGGTCTTTAAAATAAGCTCATTATCCACGTCCCCTGAAACATAAAAACATCTCTCATTTTTCCTTATTCTAGAAATAATATAATATGCAATGATCTCCGCATTCGATTCAGCATCTTTTTCATCATAAAGAAGAACCATGTGATCACCCGCAATGATTTGATCCATTTTTTCTTGGAAATGCGTATCTAAGTTCATTTTAAATGCTCCTTTCGTAAAGTTACTAGGTCACTTTAATTATACACCATATTAAATACTTTATCTTGTTTTATTATTTAATCTTCAATAACCTGCCATTGAAAATCCTCATATATCATGTGCAATGTGATTTCCGACTGATTCACTTCCTCTCGATTACGAATCACCATTTTATAAACCTCTTCATATTGTTCATAGTTTCCTACATACTGAAGATCATAGGTTGGCGCTTCAATCGACACCAAATCATTGATAAATTGTGTAGCTATATGATCTGCTGTTAGATCTTCAATAATGTTATATCTGTTAAAGAAGTTAAACTGTCGAGTTTCCGGCTTTTGTGTCACTTCAATCGTCTCTTCTTGACCGTCTTCCTCTAATTCAAAAGACAATGATAGATATTCTATATCCGGTTCATCTTCTATTTCTGCAACGAATAACATTGTTGTTGAACGGTCACTTCGAGATATTGTCTGGGAAAAGGACGTATAGCTTTTGTCTGCTTCCTGGTCGATTAAACTCACTTTTATATCCTGCATCCCCCAATTTTCCTCTATGGACAAAGTGTCATTTAACACCTCTAAATGTATATTATAATTATAGCTGTCGTTATTGAAAGCATAGGGTTTACTATAGAAATAGCTCACCTTAGAAAGCCATTGATATACCTTTGGTGGCAAGGAATTAATAAGCGCTTCCTGACCAGTCCACCAAGGAAAGCCTCTAAATTCCTTCTTAAAATCTGTTTTTGAAATATATTTGACTATGAATTCTTGGTCTTCAATCCGAATCCTTTCATTGACCGGATAATAGGTAATTTCAATAGTATGTTGAAAATAGTAATAGACCGTAATCGTAATAAAAGTCACCAAAATTAATCCTAGTATACCCTTTATAAATTTTTTCATAAACTCCACACTCTCCCTCTATAACAAACCACATTCAATATAAGGATTATTTATTGCGTCAATCCTTTTCGCACTCGCTTCTGTTTTTATATAATCAACCATATACACTCTACTGCCATAAGTGATTTTTGCCATCTTTTGCATCACTTGATATAAGGGGTCTGCTTGGACCATGCCTATCAGAAAATAATTCGTGTCATTCATAGATGCAATATATTGTATGAGTTCTTCAGCAGCTATAAGCTTCTCTTCCTCGTATGCATAATAAGATAAGTAATAGTAACTAAGCTCTGTCCCTTCTTTGGGTAATTTAGGATAACCCAAATAGGGTAGCAGGGGACCCACATGTTTAAGCAATTTATACATCCCGTTATATTCATGTAAGATATGCTGTTTCCTTGCATCTTGTCTCCATACATAAAATGCAGCTAGGATATTGCCACCTTGTCTCTCAATAGCAATATAATAATGCTTAAAATGAAGACCTAGTTTTGTTTGGCCAAGTAAATCTTCTCTTTTTATATTCGGGTATAGATCTTGTTGTCTTCCTTTTGCATTGACTAAGGCCAGCAATTGGGGGAGATCTTCTTCAGTCGCTCTTCTATGTTCATACCATCCTGTGAATTGTCTTTTTAGCCTTGTTGCTGCACAAAAAACGGTGTAGTCGGCAATAGGTACATAATAGGGAAAGCTTTTTCTCTTCTTTTCAAACATTTGCTGAACTTTGGCATTGTCATCAAGCACAGTTGTATATAGGTAGCTAACTTCTTTACTTCGTATTATCTCGATAAGTTCTTGATAGGCATTAATAAGCAAAAAAGGAATACCTCTATAGGCTTTTTTTATACGAAGTCCTGATAAATATCCCACCTTTTCACGTTGACCATGTAGATAATGTTCTCTGATGGTACAAACACCAAAACCCACGATTTCTTTTGTATCTATTGTTTGACAAATCATAATAAGAACGTCATCGCCTTCTGCATTAAAGGACCTAACCGGATTGGGCCTTCGTGTATAGATAATACTTAGATCACCTTGAAAGTCAGGCTCTTCAAGGATTTCAAGCATTTCTTTCCCGTCCTTCACTGTTGCTTGTCTAAACTCAAAATTTTTACTTCGGTAATTCATCCAAACCCACTCCAATCGGTAGCTTTAACTTCTCATCAATTTCGCGTTTTAAATTAAGGTTTTGCGACAAGAAAATACCTAAAATCATGAAGGACTTATGCCTCTTTACAGCAACAAAACTTCGTCGAAAAATAGACCCTAAGGTAAAAAAGCGATGTCGAATATGCGCACATTTTTCCGATAGTTCAACCGGCCCTCTATCTACCGGATTATATGGTATGTCTCCATATCTATACCCGTCTTTTAACCACCATTCCTCTTGATGAAGTTTGTTTTCTTCCACAAAGCGGTCATGTAGTTTTGTACCCGGAAATGGCAACAAATGATTAAAAGCGACAAAAAAGAAATGGTGCTTCTTTGCAAAGGCCAGACTTTTTTCAAAGACTGCATCCGTATCATAATCAAAGCCAAAAATAAAGGTCGCATAAATACCGATGCCATAGCTATGGATTTTTTCTGTTAATGCATCCCGTTCCCCCATACTCATGGTCCATTGTTTGTTCATCTGCTTTAAATTCTTTGGGTCCATAGACTCATAACCGATAAGAATAACCATACATCCACTGCGTTTCATCCACTTAAGCAACTCATCATTTTTAGCCATGTTCAGCGATCCTTGACCGGACCATTTTATGCCAAGAGGTGTGATAGCTTTAAATAAGGCAATGGCGTAGTCTTCATCTGCAACAATATTATCATCCACAAAAAAGAAGTACTTTTTACCGGACGCTTTAATATCTGCAACAATATCTTCAATATCTCTTCGATAATACTTTTGCTCATAACTTGAAGTAATGGTACAAAACTCACAGTTAAACACACAACCCCGTCCGGTTTCAACAAGTCCGAGAATGGAATACTTTTTATCCCCATATATAGAACGATCCGGATATAAACCTTTTTTAAAACCGTTATTTCCTTGGTATTGCTTTTGCAGCTTATTTTCTTGTGCGTCCTTAAGTATTTGCTCCCATATTTCTTCCACATTTCCACGGATGACACTGTCAAAAAATCGTCCGGCTTCCTCCGGCATTAAGGTCGGGTGATAGCCCCCACATATAATCTTTACGCCTCTGGCTCGGTATTTATCGGCAATGTCATAAGCTCTCTTTGCAGTATACATTTCGACGGTTATCACTACTAAGTCTGTGGCTTCCTCATAGTCAATTAATTCTATTCGATCATCATAAAAGGCCGTTTCAATCTTTTTAGGTGTTAATGCTTTTAATGTACTGATGGTCAGCGGTTCCATTAATCGCCAGGTTTTAATATATTTTGTATTTTCTTTTTTTCCTATGGCGGGTAAAATAAAGGTTATTTTCACGTTATTATATCTCCTTCTCCAAGTTGCATACTTTGTTTTTTAAAGACTTCTTTTCGAAATAAAGGATTATAGATTAAGTAGGTTGCTAGTTTGTAAGGCGTCCGCATATTTGTTTTAAAATCTGTTGCTCGGTATAAGATCGAACCAAGGGAATTAAAGGACTTTCTACAATAAAAACCCACTTCGGTTAGCTCCTCTGATGTAAGGCCGACGGGTTTATAGGGTGCATGATTAAAACGAAAATCATCATGCAACCACCATTTTCCGTTATATAAGAGTCGACCTTCTTTGGCCAAATCTTCATATAATTGGGTATTTGGATAAGGCATTAAGACATTATAGGCGGCGAAGGCAAACTTATTTTTCTTAGCAAAGGCTAAGGTATTTAAAATCGATGCTTTTGTATCTTTTTCATGGCCTAGGGTAAAGGCTGCCCATGTTTGATGTCCATATTTTCGAAGTATTTTTAATTGCTTTTTATAGCCATCAAATCCCAAGCCACTAATGTTTGAACTTTTATTCATCGCTTGAAGTGTTTCCCCATCTATGGATTCAAAGCCGATCACATTGCCGAGGCATCCGCTTCGCATCATCAATTTCATCAGTTCTTCGTCTTCAGTCATATCAATACTTGCCTGACTGACCCACTTGATCTTTAAGGGAATCAAGGCTCGAAATAATTCTTTGGCCTTTTCACGATGAGCAACAATATTATCATCTACGAAAAAAATAAGCTTCAGCTTCTGAACTTTTATTTCCTCAACCACACTTTCAATGGACCTACAGTATTGATTTTTCTCAAAATACACACTCGAGGCACAAAATCGACAGCCATTAACACAGCCTCGACTAAATTGCATAAGAGAAATCGGCAGATACCCTTTACCCTTAAAAATCTCTCGATTGGGAAAAAAACCTTTTTGCGGTTCATGACCAAAGGTGCTCTTATAGATTGCTTTTAATTGACCTTTTTTAGCATCCTCGATTAAATCTAGCCAAATGGGTTCGGCATCACCAATCACAATGGTGTCCGCATATTCAGCCACTTCATCCGGAGTCAGTGTCACATGCATGCCACCCATGACCACCGGAATTCCTTTTTTTTGATAAATTTTTGCGATTTCATAGGACCGCTTAGCTGTAAAGGTCTCCACGGTAATCATTACAAGGTCGGTGGGTTCTATATAGGGTATGTCTTCCATTCGATCATCATAGAAGGCGATATCAATGTCATCCGGTGTAAGACCTGCAAGTATGCCAAGTTGTAATGGTTCCATTCGACCTTCATCCACATAGGAACCGGTCATCATTCGTCCCATATTGGGCTTTATAAACGTAATTTTCATGCTATAACTCTCTTCCCTGTTTTTTGAGTATCTCCCGTCGATTAATCATGTTTGCCCCTAGGTAAATGACGGAATTTTTAACATTTTGTTTATTCATAATCCACCTTTTTCCGATATTGCTATATCGATTAAAGTGGCTGCGAATTCGAAAGCATCCTTCTTTTAATTCTTCCGGCGAAAAATTTTTCGGCTGATAAACCGTATCTCCATAACAATACCCCGGTTCTAACCACCATTTTTCATATAAAAGTCGACCTTCTTCTTCCATCCTACGATAAAGAGGTGTGCCCACTGTAGGTATCAAGGGGTTAAAATTGGCTAACATTAAGCGGTTTTCAAGGGCAAATTCTAAAGTAGCATCAAAGGCTTCTAATGTATCGTGATCATAGCCTAGAACAAAGGTGCCATAAATCATTAAACCATAGGCATTTAACGTTTTTATAACTTTTCTATAATCCATCAGTTGAATATTGGCTTGTTTATTCATGAGTTTTAGATTGTCCGGATTCACCGTTTCAAATCCAATCAAAACCGCTATACAACCGCTTGCAACCATTTTTTCTATTAAGGCTGTGTCCGACGCTAAATCAATGCTAATCTGACAGGCCCATTTTATCTTTAAGGATTTAATCCCTTCAAGAAAGTCCACGGTCCGTCCACGATGAAGAAAAAGATTATCGTCAACGATAAAGACGTATTTGAGTTTGCGCCTTTTAATCTCTTCCACAACCATATCCATATCTCTATATCTTAAGCTTTTTTTATATACGGCGCTGATGGAGCAAAAATCACAACTATAGCGACACCCTCGGCTAAACTGCAAGGGTTTAATCAAGGCATACTTTTTTTCTCTAAATATCGATTCATCATAATACGTTCTAGCTATACAGGGATACTTCTCTTGCTTATATATTCTCCTATATTTACCCTTTTGTATGTCCACTATAAATTCAGCCCACAGCCCTTCTGCATCTCCTACAAAAGCAACATCCGCATAGTCAAGGGTTTCTTCAGCAAGTAGTGAGGTATGAAAACCACCAATCGCCACTTTAATCCCCAATGCTCTATATTTTTGTGCCAGTGCATAGCTTCTTCGAATCGTAAATGAACCTGAGCTCATGACAAGCCAATCACAATCTAGCTTGTCCGGCAAAGCTTCAACACGTTCGTCATACATATTTAACCCTATATTTTCAGGTGTGAGTGCCGCAATAACTGCAAATGCCAATGGCTCCATAGCATCGCTAGACATAAGGCCACCCATACCTACTTTTATTAGTGTGATTTTCATTGTTTTGACCTCTAACCCACTCATTAAACAATATCCGAATTATCAATCATACGCTCTCTCGGAAAGCTTTCAAGTTTATCTGCATAATACCTGTAAGCATTATTTGTCATTATACTTAGGGGAAAGGTAAGATGGGGTCTGGCTATTCGCCTTGCGATTCCACCAAGAGAGTAGGTCTCACGCCAAGCTCTTACAAAGCCATCCATCAATTGTTCCTGAGACATTTTTTTAGGTTGATACACAACATGCTGGACATCATACATGGCCCAATGATCGTCGGTTATTCTATTCTCCGCAGCCAACTGTTCATACAAGGGGGTTCCGGGAAATGGGGTTAATATCGAATATCTCGGTAAATCGATTTTTAATTCCAAGACCATTTCGACCGTTCGATCAAAGACATCAAGGTCATCTTCATCCGTTCCAAAGCAAAAGGTACCATTCACAGAAATACCGTTGGCATGCATTTTTTTCATGAGTTCTGCGTAATTGACCACATCATTCCGATATTTATTCATCGCTTGAAGACCGGATGCAGTCACCGATTCAAAACCGATAAGAAGGCCTTTACACCCACTTTTTACCATAAGATCAAAGACTTCTGTGTCTTGGACAACATCCGCTGTCGATAGACCATACCACCATTTTTTAAGGGGTATTAAGGCTTTGAATAAATCGATGGCAAAGGCTCTGTCGGCCAATAGATTAACATCCACAAAAAGAATATTTTTTGTATTAAGTGTCTCTATTTCAGCCACAATTTCTTTGACACTTTTTTTGTAAACATGGGTCGTATGTAAAGCGTTGACCGCGCAAAACGTACAGGCGTTAGAACACCCTCGACTAGCTTCAAGAGAGCTATTTGTGATGTATTTACCCTTAGGCAATAGGTCGCGTTTGGAAAGGGTGAACTGAAGTTCTCCTTTTCTATTTTCATCGCTATAAAAAGGCTTTAACTTGTCTATTCTTAAATCTGCAAGAACTTCCGGAATCAAGATTTCACCAAATCCCATTAAAACACTATCGCAATGTTCTTTTGCCTCTAAGGGGCGAAGCGTGGCATGGACACCTCCAATAATCACCTTGATTCCCCTTGCCCTATAATAGTCAGCAAAGGCATAGGCCCTTGGGGCAGTTCCTGTAATTGCCGTGATCAATATTAAATCTACATTGAGATTTAAGGGAATTGTTTCAATGGTTTCATCATAGATGGCTATCTCTGCCTCCATATAATTTGTAATAAGAGCTGCCAGGGTGGTCATGGTCAAGGGAGCGTAATGGATGGCTTTTTTAAAACTTCCTGTGAATCGGTGCATAGCACCTGCCGGTGATAATAATGCAATCTTCATAAAACCTCTATTCTAGGCAAAATAGCCCTTAATCTTTTCTTCAAAACCGCTAATATTATTTAATACCATAAATTTAATATCGCCTAACTTCATCTTCTTCATTTCAGCAATATGTTGATAATAGTCGTCCATAGATTCTTTTTCCATAACATATATACAGGCGGATTCGAGTTGCTTTAATTTTCTTGCATAAGCATAATGATAATTATTACATAAACCTGCTTCCAGCCTTTTTGCGACTTCCGTAAAATCAAATTCCGGATGATTGCTTCCCTCAATAAATAAACAATATCTAAAATCTCCCAGTGCATTACACGGGGCTAAAAAGTAAAAACCGCTCAGACTTTCTATCTCTTTCAACACTTTTTTTACATGAACTTCGTTCAGTTTTTCCCCATAAAAATCCACGACATTGGCTTCTTTTCCCACAAATCGAATACAGGGTAAATCTAGATAATAATCAACCACTTCAACAAGGTCATATAATCGGTAACGATATAACCCCCCTCGTGTTGTTATGAGTATAGAGTATAGACCGCCTTTTTTTAATTGATTTAGAAGATATATATTTTGAGTCGCTTCCATTGATTCTCGATCGATTTCAATAAACTCAAAAAAATGTGATCTATAACTTAAAACATGATGGAGTTTCCCGTTCAAATCTACTAAAGGAAAACTCATCAATCCTTCCGTCGCCAAGAGTCCTTTGTCTTGGATATGAATCCCTCTTAAACGCCGACTTAGGTCTGTCGCATCCTTTTCAGAATTGGCGTGTGTCCAACAGCTTACTATACTTAATCCCGGCCAGATCCCTTTAAAAAAATCTTCTTGCTTCATGGTTTTATTCAGTTTTCTAAGAGTATAGGCTCGCTTGGGATTCTTATTAAAACATTGAGTAATCTCAGGCGCTAAGTCTGTTCCATTGGGTGGGGTTAGTTTTCCTTTTCGAATATTCTCTATGAAATTTTTTGAATGTAAGTCCCACTGATTTAACAATAAGGTTAAAAAAGTGGGGTTCCACACAGATATTAATCCTAGTTTTTCATCGGCTAATAAAAATGCCATAGTTACATAGCGAAAATCTTCCATATCCTCGATGAATTTTACTTGAGCCGGAACGCTAAACAACTTCTTGAATATAAGATTTTCCAGTATGCCAAAATAGCCGGCATCGTCTTCAAAGCCTATAGGAATGTTACTTACTGTTCTCCTGTTTTCCTGAGCCACTGGAGATATTGACCAATATGTTGTCCCATGTTGAAGTTGCGCATACGACGCATATAAATTATAGAGCCAAGGCTTAATCCCATTCATAAAGTCTTCCTTGAGTCCTCTTGTATAGGGTATAAATTTGGATCCACTCGTTGAACCACTCGATGGTTCGAATAATAGGATCGGTGCATTCACAAGCCCTTTTTCACCTTTTTGAGAATGTATCTTTATATAAGGCTCAAGCATTTCATAGTCGGTCACTGGAATCTGCCTCTGAAACTGCTCTATACTGTTAATCTTTAAAAATTCATAATCCTTACCAAACGCGGTCTCTCGATTATCATATAGACACTTGAGCACATAGGCTTCTTGAACTTCCATGGCTTTTGAAGTGTTTTTCAGAAAAACTTGATAGGACTTTTTATTCAGCTGTTTCAGTAAGGTATTCATTATTCGTATCATCGTTTAATCACTCTAAAAAATGCATCTTTAAGATTTTCTTGGCTGAATCTTGCAAGGCAAACTAATTCATCCCCCCGTTCATGACCCGGATTTTTTTCAATAAAAAAGCGGGTAACCGGATTGATGAGCGCTTTTGCATCTATCGGAGCTACACCATCTTTTAAATAATCGTTGTCCCCACGATTTATGATAATTCCACTTTCTTTTATATAGGCATGACCATATTTTTTTATCGCATAGCTATGCATAAGTTCCTGTTCAAATTCAGGTGTCTCTAATGAAGAATTCGGATAATAGGTATTAAAATAAATCGACATATATCGGTATGTTTTATAGCCTTTACATATTAAGAACCAATAGACTTCTCTATTTTCCGTTTTTATGAGGCGGTCGATAAATGTAGCAAATCCTTTTTGCAGTCCTAGTCCTATGGGCCTGTGTTGGTCCACAATCGTATCTCCGGAAAAAACACCGACCACTTCTTTGTCATTAACTACTAGAGGCATGAGTTCAAGGGTGCTAAATCCACAGATTGCCTCCTCGTCCCACAAGAGTATGACATGGTCTTTTTGCTGAAGATCATGGCGAAATTTATCATATTTAACATTGTCATAATATTGATTCATTAACTCAAACATAGCCTTAATATGTCTATCTGAAAGATTATCTATTGTCTCAATTGTAAATATCATACTCATTTCAATCCTCGTCTACTTTAAGAGATTTTAAACCAACTCACATATCTATCTTTTTCAAAGCCAAGTTTTAATGCTAATTCCGTTGATTTAATATTATTTTCTTCTATATGCAAGAACGGCAATTTACCCACTTTTCTTGTTTCTCTAATAATAGCTAGCATCAATTCATAGCCATATCCTTTTCTTCTATATTCCGGAAGAACATTTAAAAGGCCAATTGATCCATCATCGTGGGTTAAGACCCATCCAACTAACTTGTTATCTTCCATTATACCAAAAGAAAGGTCTTTTACAATTCGCTCTGATATATATGCCGGCGACGAAAAATTTTTATAATCATAATTCGCGTAAATATAGTTCGCATCGTCTTTTGTCAGTCTTGTTACTTCACATTTATTTTTGGGCAACTTAATATTCTCAGGCAAAATATATTTCACACAAGATAATTTCCATTCCAAAGTGCTTTGCCTGATTATTATTGCTTCCATCCACTCTTCAATAATCGCAAAATATTTATCCTCTGCATTTAAGTTCTCTAGCAATTGAGTTAATTCAAGTTCAGAAGAACTGCTGATATAAATCCAATTTTCATCACTTTTCCCTTTTACTAATAATGAATCTCCTGCATTGTCAAACCCAGTAAGGGGATAATTTTCAATGAAATTAATCATATTGATATTCTTGTATATATCTTTGCGTAATATCTCTATTAAATTGTCTTTCTGATTTTTTAAAATTTGTGCCATAATTTAGTGTTACACCTCTATTTTTCAAACATGCGTATGATTCTTACCATAATAAGGGTCATAACGACACTTATAGTAACGGCTAATGCTATTGTACAGATATCAGCATCTATATTCCCATTCTTCTTTTTAACACGTTTCCATTCCGCTTGTCCGGCAAGCTGATTCGTCTCATCATCCAACAATATACCTCGGTATGCTCCCTCTGTTTTATGGGATTCTGCTAAATGCGTTCCGTCTTTTATAATTGGTTCATATTTTTCGCGCATAATAAGCCTCCTTTTTTAATCTATGGCATTATTGTAAGTTATATTCCATATTAATATTATACCAAACTTTTCATTTTAATTATATGGTTTATTACGCGCTTTTTATTCTTATAATTTTCAGCATTCGTCGTTCTCCATCTAGCAAGTTTTTGTATTCAATTCTTCCTTCATTTAATCTAAAATCCTCTGTTATAATATCATCTACGCTGCTTTTTTCTTGCGTGTTAACATCATACTTAGATAACCTATAGCGGTCTCCAACATAATATATATATTGTCCGTCAAAGGCAATATTATACACTGTATTAATATCACCAATTGCCGTTATCTGAGATGTCATTCTATCAATCATACGAATAGCGTCTGTATCAATAATATATATTGTATCCTTGTCCAAATAGAATCCGTTAATCCCTCGCATAAACCCCCATTTTTTATTCTCTTCTTTGAGTATTCCACTTCTATTTGTCCCCATATTTTTCTCGAAAATCACTGTTTCTTCAAAGGTCTGCATATTTACTTGCACAACAGCAAAATTATACATATTACTGCCACCACGTAACTGGCTGTTTTCTTTCATAATCGGTGTATTTTCTAGTCCTCTTTTAATGTAATAGAAATATTCCCCTTGAACAAAAAAGCATGATTCATATTTCACATCTTCCTCAAAAGGATTTCTAACCAAACTCTCTTTGGCGCCAGTCTCCTCATGAACACGTACAAAATCATTGTCTATCACATCAAAATAATATTGATAGCCACCTACACTATGTTCCATTCTTTCATCAAGGTTATATACTATACTTTCTTCTTGCTGTCCTGTACAACTTGTCAGAAGCAATAATGGTAAAAACAACAAAAGCCATTTATTGATTGTTGAAATACGGCCAATGAAATATAGAATCAAGCATACAATAATAGTTGCAACAACTAATAATATCAGGTTGTGTGACCTTGCTTGTGTAAAGTAACCTTTGCTCAGGATAAGACCCAAAGGTTGAATCAAATAAGCTTGTTGGTCACCAAGGCTTACATAAGGTATTGTAATAATACTTGTTGTCATAAACACGGTTACAATCTGTTTTTTGAATATGACCGTTACAATCAAAATCAACATAGAAAGCGCCACATATCCTAAGATTTTAAGTCCACAAATATAGAAATACGTTTCCAGCAAGCCGGTTTGCATTATACTTTCTTTAAAAAGATAAATGCTTTGAATCGGAAACTCACCATCCGGCAAGCCATATCTTATTCGGTAATAGAGATAGGTCATTACAAAACTGCACAAACATAAAATCACCACAGTGACCGTCGCAAGCATGAATCGAACCACATAGGATAAACGACTTCCTTTTTTTGTTGTCATCTCAATATTTTCCATTTCATATTGATAGTTGTAGGCATAGAATCTTGTTATTAACAATAAAATAACAATAAATAAAAATAATTCACTATAATTGGTATCAAACAATCCATACCATCCGTTAGGATATATAAAAAAACGATTCTCCGGATTTTCAGCAACATAAAGATATTGTTGGAATATTTCTTCAAATCCCTGTTTATTCTTTAATAAGGCCTCTCCATTACTCCTCTTCTGTTCAAATTCTTCTTGTGGAATATCGCCTTTATAGTATGCATTATATAATTGTGTTAACTGAATCTCCACTTCCGCCATTTGTTTTGCTTCATCTTCCAATAACGCCTCTTTTTCATCGGTTAATCTTCCTTTGACCTGATCTAGGTAGTAATTATACTCATCCTGATAGAGCTCTATACGATCATTATAAGCACTATCCATAACAAATAAACCGAATAAACTCAGTATTAAAAATCCTGAAATATAGACTAATCCATGTTGATAACACATCATTTTTTTTAACTCAGCTAATATAAGCCTCATTTTTTTCCTCCTTTAAAAGCAAATTGATTAATGGGGTAACCCCTACCAATCAATGCAAGCAGGAATACTGTCATGGCGAATGTCACCGCGATAGATGCCACATATATCAACACCGGAATTCCAAGCACATTAACAAACTCTATTTTCATATACAACCCTCTATTAAAGAGCAACATAAATGGATTAAACGCTTTTAACACTATAATATTTGAACCGATATATCTATTAGCTACAACAATCAAACTTCCTGCCAATACTAAATTCAACACAAATGGAAGCAACCCATTCTTAAACCGACAAGAAACTCCCATAAACAATGTTGTTGCAAAGATAACACCTATTATTTTTGTTGCCATTGCCAAAAGACTATAGTCGAAAAGGCTCATCCGTAAAGGCGTATACATAAATCTCTTCAAACTATATACAGGCATAAAACCATTGCCTAGATGTTGGAACAAAATTTCAAAACTAATAAAATCCAGGACAAAGAAGTATATAGAAATAGCAACTACAAAGGATAAGGTTGCTATAATCTTTGCCCAATATGTCTTACGCCCCCCTTTGACCGTCGTCACTATTATCGCGTCCATTTCCGATTCTTTTTCAATCACAAAAACCCTTGCCGTAACATAAAGGCCAAGTAGGAGTATCAAAAAAACAGATATGTCGTACTGAATATAATACTCATACATCTCAAGATATTCAAAATGTTGAATATCCCTATGCATAAAGCGCTTCGTTATAGTTCGACTTTTTAGATAGTCATATTGATTGTTTTTTTCTAGATAGAACTCCATGTTTTTTGAAGATTCAAGAGCAATTGTATTGGATTTGCTTTTATATGTAGAAAAATACTGCATTGGATTCACATACATTCGATTGATAAACGTTGTATCCATATACACATTTCCTGTCATCGTATTCGGATGATCCGTTCTTGTACTTGCTGTCCGATCTGCAATTTCTTTTTTCAAGGGCGTATATATATCTAATAACTGTGTAATTTTATCTTCTGTAATCTCTCCTGAAAACCTTGAATACAGTTGCCAATACAAATCCTCTGTATTTTTCATATCGGTTAGAAAAAATGCGTTTTCGTTATATACCTTTATTATATTCAAAATATTTATTAAACTAAAGACCAGAATAAGGACCAACAAGCCCTTTTTCATAATGATTTTTTTATATTCATAGGCCACCAATCTCATCATAGTATTTCCTCGCCACAATGATAGAGAAAAACATCTTCTAGATTTGGCACCACATTGATTCCTTCATCAAGCGACTTATTTTTTGAGATAACCCTTAATTTAACCGTGTCATTTTCTCGTTGCATATTACTGATTTTATATTGATAATAGGCATCAATAGATGCATCCTCATCAAGTTCAATGGACCAGACTTTTCCTTGAATCTCATTGCGCAGATTCGTGGGTGTATCATTTTTAATTAATTCGCCTTTTTTTAAGATGAGTACTCGATTAGCAATAAATTCAATGTCTGATACAATATGTGTTGCTAACAAAATAGTACGTTGCTCACTAAATTTCGTGATTAAATTCCTAAACCTTATTCTTTCTTGGGGATCTAACCCCGCTGTTGGTTCATCTAGAATCAAAATGCTCGGATTGTTGAGCATCGCCTGTACAATCCCCACCCTTTGACGCATACCACCGGATAATTCTTTTATTTTCTTGTGCTTACTTCCGGCTAGATTAACAATCTCTAAAAGTTCATGAATTCTTTGTTCCCCTAGCTCTTTTGATATTCCTTTAATCACGCACATATACCTCAAAAATTCAATAACGCTAAACGCTTTATAAAATATAGGGTATTGGGGCATGTAGCCGATGTGTTCCAAATATTTATCACCTAGTTTGCGTACATTCGTACCATCAACATATATCTCACCACTATCACCTTTTAAGATACCCACCAAAATATTAATAAACGTCGTCTTTCCGGCACCATTGGCACCAAGTATGCCATAGATGCCAGAATCAAAGTCCACTGTCACATCACTTAATGCGACAGTTTTCTTATATTTTTTGGACATATTTTCAATCTTTATTTCCACGACAGACTCCTTCTAAAAAGTAAATTCTACTGTATTGATTTCCAAGTTATCTGAACTTCCTTTTCTAAGTAACACCATGCCCTGTTGCGACTCGTCTAATAACAGCACTTTATAATGCAGCTGATCTTTATAATCTACAGACATTTGGTGTATCCTCTCTCCGGAGTCAGTCTCATAAACTTCAATGGATAATTCATCCTTATTCTCAATTCCTACGGCAAAATAGTTTCCCTGGTTCGAGCCAAATAAGGACATCCTCTCTCCGCGCTTTGCCACATCATAGATTTTCTCTTCATGTGTCTTAACATCAACGACCAATACTTTGCCCGATGGATTTCTTCCCGCATCTTCAAATAAAACATAATCTTTATATGCAGTTATCCTTAAATTGGTATCATTGCCATAGGACGGCTTTTTATTTGTAATAATTGTCCCATCAAGTGACATAAACCCATATGTTTCAAAAGATCCTACCCCATCTTGTAAAGGCAAATCAAACGTCTCTGCTGTAAATACAATCCTAGTGTCATTGTCAACAAAAGCCATTTCTGAAATCGACTGTAATCCATTATTTTCCTCTGAATAATCTAACACGATATTCTTCTCTTCTGTTGATACCTCATACACATATAAATGTTCCATCGTCGCTATTAAAATCTTCTCTCCAGATTGAGATACAGCTATCTTAGCAGGTCCTAGAATCATTTCTCCTTCAACAATATCATTTAATACTATCTCTTTTTCAAACTCCAGTTGATGGTCCAAATAGATATATCGGTACAAAAAGCCTGACTGCTCACGAGTACAAAGCATTGCTACGTAGCCTGAATCAATGTTTATATAATCCTCACTTCGAATGTCTTCCTCATTAAACGTGTAGGTCGCCTCACTTCTTTTCTTAGGGTAATCAGCCAAGGTCAGGGCGTCATCTAGAAGCAATAATTTACTCTCGCTACCGTAATATATATTCCTCGGTTCTGAAGTTATCGGCGAATCTGTTGTCAACGCATCCTCGCTTTCATCAGCCGTCGCATTCGCATCTTTATACAATAAAATCGTCTTTGTTTTATCCATAACAACAAATTCATCAATATATTTTCTCTCTGTTTTGGGCATAGATATCACATAAAAAGAATTTAGCTCATCCAATCGAGTTTTGTCCATCTCAATATTTATTTGTTCATACTTCCCTTTTTGCAAGGTTACCTCTGTAGAATATATTGGCTTATGATCAATATAAAAAGTTGTCACATACTCTGCATTCGGTACGCCAAACAGACAATAGGATATACGAGGAGTATCTATATCACTTATGTTAATGTTGCTATGCTTGGTTTCACCATTGTACATTAATCTCGAAAACACTTTATTATTCAGGTCATCCATATCAATCTTATTCAATTGACTGCTGTCTTCTATAAATTCTTCTGTTATGCCAACCGACTCTTGACTATGGTTCATAACAGCATTACTAGCATATTCACTAAATCGTACATCCTGATTTGGTGCATTTTCCAACATTTTGACTCTATCAATAATTGTTGGCAATGCATGATGATAATTCCCATAGGATGACGTTGTTACCATATCCGGTATAAATACCGGATTGTAAATACTAATCACCTGTAACTCAAGCACCTCTCCTTCTTCTCCCACAATGGGGGAAAATTGAAAAGTGAACTCCTTACGGTCTTCTTCTACAGTCAATTGATGCATATATTCGTATTCTGTCTCAGCATCTTTTATTTTGTAAGGCTGCGGTTCACCTTTTAGAAACAGCAAGAAACCCACATTATTTACATTTCCCTCCAGTTCAATATAGTAATCAACTTCAACGTCTATTCCTGAATATTCTATAAACTCATCCTCCTTTAATATTTCACTTAATCCATGCCCAATGGAACCCAATACTTCCATTTCTGATTCTGTTTCCTCAAACGTATCTTCCGTTACTACTTCTTCAATACTTGAAATATCTATCTGTTCATCACTCGCACATGACACAAATAATACATTAAATAGGATTGTCATTAATATTAATACTCGTCTTTTCATACTCTCCTCTTTCTTATTGTTGAATTTAGTAAAAAACAAGCCTACATAACAATTACTGCAGGCTTGTTTTTTTGTTATCTATTTATGCCATCAATAATCCGCTTTTGTATAAGTATATATTGCTGCTGCTCCATAAGTGCGTCCACCTCTAACCCCGTGAGAACCATATATGTTTTTTGCTTTTTCACCGGCATAACCTAAGTCAGCAGTTATTAATTTTGCACCTCTTCTGCTATTATCTTCACCAACTTTAAGTCTATTTCCTAGAATGTCTTGTATCTCTAATTCATATGTGAGATAGGCGTTGTCATTATTCTTTGTCACACTTGTTGAAATAAATGGTAATTGATTAATATACCCTGATAATGTCCCATACCCAGTGACTGCTTCGCTCACACTATCATCTGCAGAAACACTTGTTACTGACAATAATAACGACATTGCCATACATAAAACAAACATTTTTTTCATTTTGAATCCTCCTTCGATTTCTTTACTCTTTACTATATCTAGAAATATTCCGTACGCAAATAAAACTAAATTAAGTTCTCTTTCATAAGTTGTCCCAATCTAATTAAACTACTCTCTCCGTTTCTTTTGCGCATTAGTTCTCATCTTACTTTAAAAGAAAGAAGTCAAATTGATTGTTCTTCGATACGTACCATAAATGCATTTAATAACCTATTAATATTAATATAAATCCATTGTAACAAGTATCATAATTAAATCAAGTCAATTTGCTTATTTGGTATACTTGACGTACTATTTGGTTATACGCTCCCAAATAAGCATGGATTTTAACCAAATAATTATGTCCTGACTTTTCTAAATATTGATTAAAAGCATCGGCAGACTCCTTCTAAAAAGCAAATTCTACTGTATTGATTTCCAAGTTATCTGAACTTCCTTTTCTAAGTAACACCATGCCCTGTTGCGACTCGTCTAATAACAGCACTTTATAATGCAGCTGATCTTTATAATCTACAGACATTTGGTGTATCCTCTCTCCGGAGTCAGTCTCATAAACTTCAATGGATAATTCATCCTTATTCTCAATTCCTACGGCAAAATAGTTTCCCTGGTTCGAGCCAAATAAGGACATCCTCTCTCCGCGCTTTGCCACATCATAGATTTTCTCTTCATGTGTCTTAACATCAACGACCAATACTTTGCCCGATGGATTTCTTCCCGCATCTTCAAATAAAACATAATCTTTATATGCAGTTATCCTTAAATTGGTATCATTGCCATAGGACGGCTTTTTATTTGTAATAATTGTCCCATCAAGTGACATAAACCCATATGTTTCAAAAGATCCTACCCCATCTTGTAAAGGCAAATCAAACGTCTCTGCTGTAAACACAATCTTGGTCTCATTATCAACAAAAGCCATTTCTGAAATCGACTGTATTCCATTATTTTCCTCTGAATAATCTAACACGATATTCTTCTCTTCTGTTAATACATCATACACATATAAATGTTCCATCGTCGCTATTAAAATCTTCTCTCCAGATTGAGATACAGCTATCTTAGCAGGTCCTAGAATCATTTCTCCCTCAACAAGATCATTTAATACTATCTCTTTTTCATACTCTAGTTGATGGTCCAAATAGATATATCGATACAAAAATCCTGACTGCTCACGAGTACAAAGCATTGCTGCGTAGCCTGAATCAATGTTTATGTAATCCTCACTTCGAATATTTTCTTCATTAAACGTGTAGGTCGCTTCACTTCTTTTCTTAGGATATTCAGCCAAGGTCAAGGCGTCATCTAAAAGCAACAATTTATTCTCGCTACCGTAATATATATTCCTCGGTTCTGAAGTTATTGATGAATCTGTTGTCAACGCATCCTCGCTTTCATCAGTCGTCTCATTCTCATCTTTATACAATAAAATCGTCTTTGTTTTATCCATGCCAACTATTTCATCAACATATTTTCTCTCCGTTTTAGGCACAGACATCACATAGAAAGAATTAAGTCCATCTAATTGAGTGGTATCCAGTTCAAGATCTATCTGTTCATACTTCCCTTTTTGCAGGGTCACTTCCGTAGAATATATTGGCTTATGATCAATATAGAAGGTTGTCACATACTCTGCATTCGGCACGCCAAACAAATAATAAGATATCTCAAACTTATCTAATTGGCTTAGATTAATGTTACTATATGTAACTTCACCATTATAGAGTATTCTTGAAAATACATATGTATTTAACTCTTCCATTTCAATCTTATGAAATTTTACATCTAAAAACTCTTCCGTTATATTTACTGCCTGTTGACTGGGACTTATGACAATATTGCTGTCATATTCTTCTAGTGATACGCCTTGATCTGGTGCATTTTCCAACATCTTGACTCTATCAATAATCGTTGGCAGCGCATGATGGTAGCCCCCATATGCTGATGTTGTTGTCATATCCGGTATAAAGGCAGCATTGTAAATACTAATCACCTGTAATTCAAGCACCTCTCCTTTTTTACCCACAATAGGGGTAAATTGAAAAGTGAACTCCTTACGGTCTTCTTCGACAGTCAATGGATGCATATACTCCTTCTCTGTCTCAGTCCCTTTTATTTTATAAGGCTGCGGTTCACCTTTTAGAAACAGCAAAAAACCTACGCTATTTACATTTCCTTCAAGTTCAACATAATAATCAATCTCAACGTCCGTTCCTGAATATTCGATAAATTCATTCTCTTTTAATATTTCACTTAATCCATGCCCAATGGAACCCAACACTTCCGTTTGCGACTCCGCTCCTCAAACATATCTTCAGCTACTGCTTCTTCAATAATTGAAATATCTATTTGTTTGTTCATTACTTGTGCATGACACGAATAATACATTAAATAGGAATGTCATTAGTATTAATACTCGTCTTTTCATACTCTCCTCTTTCTTATTGTTGAATTTAGTAAAAAACAAGCCTGCGTAACAATTATTGCAGGCTTGCATTGCTTTTTGTTCTCTAGAATATTGCTTTTGTATAAGTATGTGTTGTTTCCTACGACACATTTTTCTATATTCTTAACAAAACAGTTGTAGGCAAATTATTAATTCCTTATAAATCTTATACCACAGTATGGGCAATGATTATATTTACCTATGTCCTTTCTTATATCAAAATGATTCATACAATTTGGACACCTGTATTGGTAAATCAAGTAAATCAACACTAGGGCTGCAATCACAACAGGTATAAACATTAGATTTTTATTCCAATATTTATATATCAAAGATGACATAATTACACTAGTAAAATTTACAAGCCATGATACATATCGAATTTTTCTTACTTTTTTAATTCCTATATCGTTATACGCCATCATATCTCTCCTGATTCTATTAATATCTACTCAAATACTCGATCTTCCCAACATGTTCTATAGTATTATATTGGTGGAATGCCATTCTTCCTAGAAATGTCTCGTTGTTGTAATAATCGCTATCGTTGGTACCAAAGACTTCCTCTTGTGTATCATTATAAGATTGCAATGTTTGCTTATTAAAAAGTGCCGTTGAAACAAGTTACTATACAATCATATTTTTCGGCAAAAGCATAGGTCAACCATAACCTATGTCTATCATTGTAAATAGTATAACAATTCCGACACTAAATGCTCTATCTAACCAACTTAATTCACCCGAATATCCTAAGTCAGCAGCAATCGATTTTATACATTTTTTTTTAGAAGTATTCCGTACGCAAATAAATCTAAATCAAGTTTTCCACCATAAGCTATCCCAATCTAATTAAACTACTCTTTGTTTTTTTGCGCATTAGTTCTCATCTTACTTAAACGTCAAAAGAAAAGAGCTAAATCGATTGTTCTTCGATATGTACTATTTGGTTTTACGCTCCCAAATAAGCATGGATTTTAACCAAATAATTATATCCTAACTTTTCTAAATATTGATTAAAAGCATCGGCAGTCTCCTTCTAAAAAATAAATTCCACTGTATTGATTTCCAAGTTATCTGAACTTCCTTTTCTAAGTAACACCATGCCCTGTTGTGACTCGTCTAATAACAGCACTTTATAATGTAGCTGATCTTTATAATCTACAGACATTTGGTGTATCCTCTCTCCGGAGTCAGTCTCGTAAACTTCAATGAATAATTCATCCTTATTCTCGATTCCTACGGCAAAATAGTTTCCCTGATTCGAGCCAAATAAGGACATCCTCTCTCCGCGCTTTGCCACATCATAGATTTTCTCTTCATATGTCTTAACATCAATGACCAATACTTTGCCCGATGGGTTTCTACCCGCATCTTCGAATAAAACATAATCTTTATATGCTGTTATCCTTAAATTGGTATCATTGCCATAGGACGGTTTTTTATTTGTAATAATTGTCCCATCAAGCGACATAAACCCATAGGTTTCAAAAGATCCTACCCCATCTTGTAAAGGCAAATCAAACGTCTCTGCTGTAAACACAATCTTGGTGTCATTATCAACAAAAGCCATTTCTGAAATCGACTGTATTCCATTATTTTCCTCTGAATAATCTAACACGATATTCTTCTCTTCTGTTAATACATCATACACATATAAATGTTCCATCGTCGCTATTAAAATCTTCTCTCCAGATTGAGATACAGCTATCTTAGCAGGTCCTAGAATCATTTCTCCCTCAACAAGATCATTTAATACTATCTCTTTTTCATACTCTAGTTGATGGTCCAAATAGATATATCGATACAAAAATCCTGACTGCTCACGAGTACAAAGCATTGCTGCGTAGCCTGAATCAATGTTTATGTAATCCTCACTTCGAATATTTTCTTCATTAAACGTGTAGGTCGCTTCACTTCTTTTCTTAGGATATTCAGCCAAGGTCAAGGCGTCATCTAAAAGCAACAATTTATTCTCGCTACCGTAATATATATTCCTCGGTTCTGAAGTTATTGATGAATCTGTTGTCAACGCATCCTCGCTTTCATCAGTCGTCTCATTCTCATCTTTATACAATAAAATCGTCTTTGTTTTATCCATGCCAACTATTTCATCAACATATTTTCTCTCCGTTTTAGGCACAGACATCACATAGAAAGAATTAAGTCCATCTAATTGAGTGGTATCCAGTTCAAGATCTATCTGTTCATACTTCCCTTTTTGCAGGGTCACTTCCGTAGAATATATTGGCTTATGATCAATATAGAAGGTTGTCACATACTCTGCATTCGGCACGCCAAACAAATAATAAGATATCTCAAACTTATCTAATTGGCTTAGATTAATGTTACTATATGTAACTTCACCATTATAGAGTATTCTTGAAAATACATATGTATTTAACTCTTCCATTTCAATCTTATGAAATTTTACATCTAAAAACTCTTCCGTTATATTTACTGCCTGTTGACTGGGACTTATGACAATATTGTTATCATATTCTTCTAGTGATACGCCTTGATCCGGTGCATTTTCCAACATCTTAACTCTATCAATAATCGTTGGCAGCGCATGATGGTAGCCCCCATATGCTGATGTTGTTGTCATATCCGGTATAAAGGCAGCATTGTAAATACTAATCACCTGTAATTCAAGCACCTCTCCTTCTTCACCCACAATGGGGGAAAATTGAAAAGTGAATTGTTTTCGTTCTTCATCAACCGTCAATTGATGCATATACTCGTATTCTGTCTCAATCCCTTTTATTTTATAGGGCTGCGGTTCACCTTTTAGAAACAGCAAAAAACCTACGTTATTTACATTTCCTTCAAGTTCAACATAATAATCAATCTCAACGTCCGTTCCTGAATATTCGATAAATTCATTCTCATCTAATTTATCATTTAATCCATGCACCATGGAACCCAATACTTCCATTTGCGACTCTGCTTCCTCAAAGGGATCTTCAGCTACTGCTTCTTCAATACTTGAGATGTCTATTGGTTCATTACTTGTACATGATACGAATAACATAATAATTAAACTTGTGATTAATATTAATACTCCTCTTTTCATACTTCCCTCTTTCCTATTGTTGAAATTTAGCAAAAAACTACTGCGAAACTGGTCGCAAATAAAACACCAAAGACCAATCCATTACTTCTACAGCTTCGTTTCCATTAATTAAAGGACCAAATTCGCCTTCGAATTTATGAAAGCCCCACAAAAACACTTCTTTATCTTCTTCAATCTCTTGTCTATTCATATAGGTGCTTTCAGTACGCCCAGACAAATCATTGTTCTCTTTACTTATTTTCAAATGTCTTAATGTTTTGTTTGATTTCTGATAAAAATTTATTGCAATATCATATTGCTTTTTATCACTTTCATCAAGCTCAAAAGAAATACCATCATAATCAGACAACTGCAGATTAGATACCTCTGTAAGCGTATCTACTATTTCTCCATATTCCCATATCTCAACATCGATATTGTACGTTTTATCTCCACTATACTTCAAATCTAAATATTCCGAGGAAATATAGTCACTATTCACATTTGATAGCGAATGGTTTGTTTCATTCATTTCATACCCTTCAATTTTAATAAACTTATGAGTATTATTACTATTCATAGCATTACATGCTGACAATTGGAAAAGAATGATTAAGAAAACAACTATTTTTTTAGGCATACAATAACTCCTTAACTCTAGATTTAGCCATACCGTTTTATATTAGTGAAAGAAGTTATCCAACCAATATAAATATTAATGCAAATACAAGAAAAACAATTGCGTTATCTTTTACTCGTTTTGTTATATCTTCACGTGAATTTGTTTTTCTAAATCTAATTCCATCATAAATAATAGCAACAAGAAATAAAACTAATGATAAAACGATTGTAAATGTCGTTGTTCCCATAAGTAAGGTTATTCCCAAACCAATTAATAAAGCAATTATGATAATTAAACATTTCGATTTTGAAGTCATGCATGTTCCTTTCCTAAAATTCGATAGAATTCCTGCGAAAGTGAACTCAAGCAGATTTTTGAAAATAATTCTTCATTTTATTAGTCAATTTGAATAGGCCCTTACATAAGAAAACACAGAATATATAGTTAAGCGCCAAGGGCAATAAATCAAGAAATGCGTCACCAAAACCCTTTATATATGACATAAATTGATGAGGATCTCCTGCTAATCTGTATTCATAGAATTTAAGCGGAAAGCCCGCTTCATACATAATAAAATGTACCTCATTAGTAGATGAAATTGAAATGAAAGTTATTATAATGAATACTGTAATATAAACTAAATTGAAGTGCTTTTTAGTTATTATCATATGACCTCCCGGGACATTATTTAGTGATTTTGTAAGAATATGTATCAGATATATCTTTATGCTTTTTATTGTTTTATTTTTAATTGACAAATTCTGAAGTTGAAACAAACCAGTACTCCTAATTCATTGAACGGCCCGGCATTGATTGTAAAATTGCATAAATGTAGTAAAATCTAGTTGTTTCAAGGCGATGTGGTTACCTTTTACTCATATTCGATATGATTTTCTTCGATACGTACCGTAAAGCATTTAATAACATACTAATATTAATATGAATCCATTGTAACAAGTACGATGATTAAATCAAGTCATTTGGCTTATTTGGTATTCCTAGTGTACTATTTGGTATTAATGTCAAATAATCATAGAACTTAAAATACCTGAATCACTCAAGTGATTCAGATATTTCGACTCGTACGATTACTTCTTGACTTTCATTATCATAATGAACGATGATATGCCCTTTGCTATTATTGACAATATTGCTTAATTTATGAAGTCCATATCCATGTTTTCCTTTTATATCCGCATGCCTTTCCTTCTTTAGTGTCAACATCAGTTTATCATATGAGATAGGCCTTGCCTTATTTCGCGTTTGAATAACATTCATACCATCTTCATAGCTCATAAGCACTTCAAAGTCTTTCGCATCTACTTCAAGTGTTGCTTCAATTGAATTATCAATAAGAATCCCGAAGATTTCAACCAGTTCATAGTCTTGAATCTGTGACTCAAAAAAATGATTATGGATTTGAAACTCTATATTGACATTTCTCTTTTGTGCATGGATATATTTGCTATATAAAAAGGCCATCAAAACTTTGTTATCTAATCGAATAAGTTTTGTCCAAATATCATTTGTTATTACTCTTTCATAATATTGCTTAAATTCATCGGTCGTATAATTCACAGAATTTAGAGCATTTAATGTTTGAATATGGTTATGATAATCATGCTGTTTAGTACGGACTTCCTCAATAATATCCTCGATCACCGGAAAGTACATGTCATACAGCTTTATTTTTTCTGATAAGATCTGATTTGAAACTCCATGGGTAATCATCAACGTATTAATCAACATAATAATGACAACAAGGATAAGGACTCCTAATATGCTATTCAAAAATTCGTTTAGATTTGTATTCCATAATATAACTAGTACGCAATAAACGATAAATACATTTGTAACAACGATTCTCATCCATCTGTTTTCCTTGATAAGGATGATGTAGAATCGTTTTATGGGCAATAATCTCAGTGTAATCATCACCATAATAGCGGTTAGAATTTGAATAAGTAAGCTCATAGCAAAAGTATAATCTCGAGAGTCTCTAAAAATCCGAAAAAACAATATAGTCAAAAGTTGAATCGTCCCTAGGAATGTCAAACTATATACGTAAGTAAATATAATCATTTTTAAATCACTTCTCATAATGATTTTAATAATAAGAAAAGCAATTATAATATTAACTGTAAAAGAAATTACCTGATTACTGAAATAATAACCAATGGCACTTACAAGTATAGCCCCGACTATTGTTCCTAGTATTCCCTTAATGAGATCATTTTTCTGCAATGCACTTTTTAATGTGAACACTATATAGACCAACATAAACATGTCAAAAAAAGATAAAATTAGGGACGCACTATATGTCATTAAATTTACCTCTCACTTCTTTTAAAAAACTTCGACCTATTGGAACTTCGTGTTTTACACTATTGAGTTTAATTTTCTTTGAATCAAACTCAATTTTTTCAACATAATTCAAGTTAATGATAATTGATTGATGCACCTGCATAAAATAGGCTTCATCTAACAAGGGTTTAAACTTTTTCATGGGCATGCGCATATATTCAATTTTATCTTCTTTGGTTATGATTACGATTCTACGATTAAAATATTCGACATATATAATATCCTTCATATCAATTAATTGAGTGAAATCTTTGAATTTCAATGCTAACTTTTTTGCTTCATTTTTATATGTTTCGTCCAGAAAATCAACCAGTATTTTTTGAAGGACATTTTTAACATCTTCTTCTGAATAAGGTTTTAAAATATAGTCATAACAATGAATTTTGCGAAATGCTTCCATCTCTTTTGTTGGCATAGCCGTAATAAATATAATTGGTGTGAATTGATATTTTTTTATTTGTCTTAACCGTTTAGCTAACTCTATTCCCGAATAATCCTCTACCTGAATATCTAATAAAAATGCACTGATATTGTTTGATATTGAATAATTATAAGCTTCACTTGCACGGCTTGTTTCAAAAAATTCCAATGTCGGATTGATTTTTGATGCTATTTCAAGTAAATGTCTCCTACAAGAAATATTATCTTCCAACAATAAGATTTGCCCCATATTATCCCTCTTCCTCACTCATAAAACGTCAAGCTTGATATTACAATTTCCTGTTATTCTTACAATTATAACTTATCTTATCAAAATTTTCCAATTATATATTTGGAAATATGACAAGTTCATGGTCTTGAATTGTCATAATTTGATTGGCTACAGACTCTACAAATTGCCGGTCATGGGAAACAAATAATAATGTTCTGTCATAGTCTTTAAGAGCTTCCTCAATAACTTCAAGACTTGAAATATCCAGATAATTGGTCGGTTCGTCTAAGATTAACATATTAAAGTCCTCAAGTAATATCTTTGCAAAGGACACTTTAACAAGTTCGCCGCCGCTTAAAACGTTCACCGGTTTATATACTTTTTCACCTCGAAAGAGTAGGCGTGCTAGCAGAAGACGCGCTATGGTTTCAGAATATATGCTCGATTGCATAACATTATCTAATATTGTTAAGTTCGGATCTAGAATATTCAATTCCTGATTAAAGTATCCAATCTTGGCCGAAGGTGCTTTTTTGATTCCCGGTGCATTGTCTAGTATCATGTTAATTAATGTGCTCTTACCAGATCCATTTGGGCCGACTAGGGCTATCTTAGCTCCGTTTCCAATTTTAAAATTTGCATCTTTAAAGATGGTTTTGTTGCCAAAGGATTTATTGATCTTACTTCCCTCAACTAAAAACTTACTGTGTATCTGACTGGCCGGTAAAATATCTAGCTGTATTTTTTTATCTTCCTCCGGCTTTTCCTTTACTTCAAGATGTTCTACCCGAGACCGTACGCTTTTGACCGCATTATCCAGATTTGCTTTTGCTTTTTGCCCACCCATTTTATGTAATCGTGCTTCGGAGTTACCCATACGCTTGGGTGTACGCTTCACTTTTTGACTTGCTTTCTTTTTCTGCTTCATCACAGATTCCAAGCGCTTTTTTTCGTCTACATATGCCTTATATTCACGGTAGGCAAAGTTACGTTCTTGATCTTTTTGTTCCTTATAGTCCTTATAATTTCCCTTATAGCTTTTAATCTTACCGTTTTCGACCTCAATAATCTGATTACATATACGATTCAATAAACTTCGGTCATGGGAAATAATTACCAAAGCACCTTGATATCGCAACAAAAAGGCTTCTATTAATTCAATACTGTCAACATCTAGATTACTTGTTGGTTCATCTGCAAAAATAATCGCATTTCTATCATCAAAAGCCGCTGCCACTTTAAATCTTGTCTTCTCGCCACCACTCATAGATGGACTCCAGTTAGGATCCACCTTAAATTTTGATGCCATTTCATAGCTAATATATTTTACTTCCGGATCCTGAAGCTGTGATATATAGCCTATATTTCCTTTGACTTTTATCGTTCCTTCATCCGGCTGAATATGCTGGCTCAATAAATTAATCAAGGTTGTCTTGCCTGCTCCGTTGGCTCCCACAATCCCAATGCGGTCTTCTTGATAGATTTTCAAGTCATCAATTTCAATGATTTGACGTTCTCCATAATACTTTTTGATCTCTCTACATTCAATTAATTGCATAAAAATTCCTCCCTAGTATATAGAGAGGACAGTATTATTGCCTCGGATAAAGCTTGACTTTAAAAAGCTATCCAAAGCTGCAAATAGTCTATAATTGTATAATAAGATACCTTTGCGTACGAAATACTATCCACTCATAAAATTAAAAATATAATTAAAGTGAATTATAACTTCATTCGCAAGGTACCTCCTTTTTATAAAATCATTGGTGTTTCTTCTATTTCATATTATATGATTTTGAAAATATTATGTCAACCTTTCAGGAAAAGTTTACAGATTTTCTTTGATTGTTTGAATTAACTCTGCATATTCCTCATCCGACAGATACACACGGTCCGGATTCATTGCAAATGTTGTGCACCATTCAAATTCATCTTGATATTTGGGGACCAAGTGAAAATGCAGGTGTTTTCCATTATCTCCATATGCACCATAATTGATTTTCTCAGGTTTAAAGGCTTTATGCAATGCCTTAGCCACCTGATTGACCTCTGACATAAATTGATTTCTTTCATCATCATTTAAATCCACGATTTCACTCACATGTTTTTTGTGCGCAACGATAACGCGCCCTTTATGACTCTGCTCTTTAAATAAAATAAGCATGGAGCTCTCTAGATCACATATTTTAATACCAAATTTATCTAGCAATTCACCTTGAACACAATATCCGCAATTATTATCTTTCATCTCTTTATCTCCTCGTTTTTTAATGTATGTTCTATTCAACTTGTTTATATATTTCTTAATCTCCTTTATTCTATATGAAAAACCCCAAAAAAGCTAGTAAGAACCCCTCGTTTCATTAGCCTTTTTATAAAAGCTTTAGAAAAAGATTACATTGTGTTTAGAATATTCTACTATAATGAAAATATAGATATCTCGTTAATTGCTGTTGAGGTAGAGGAGGAAATAGTTCATATGCAAAACTCAAAGAAAATTACAAGGTTTAAAAAAATAAGCGTTTGGCTTTTCGTTATTATTGTCGGATTTATATGTTATGTTCTCTCTCAAATTTTCTTTCAAATGGGCTCTTGGGGTGGTTATCAAGGTGTGAATCTTACTATTGTCGGATTAATACAAGCCTTACTGATTCTTCCTTTAATCTATTTTGGACTAAAACAGATGGGAATAAAAAAGGAAAAAATTGGCATTAGCTCAAAAAATCTAGGCCGCGATGCATTAGTCGGAATCTGTGTGGCTATCTCTTGGGCTATCCTTCAATTTGTTTGGCTTATTCCAAGTACGGGTGGCGCCGATAGAAAAGATATCGCTCAAATACTCACGATGATTGATGGACAATGGATGAACGTTCTATGGTACATTCCCCTTGGTATTATTGGTGGTGGAATAACTGAAGAAATATACAATAGAGGATTTTTTATTGGTGCAATCAATGAGACCTTTGACCACTCAAAGCTTGCCCTTTGGATTGCTGCCATAATATCCATCCTCTTTTTTGTGGCAGGCCATCTCCCTACTAACTTCGTTGAATGGGTGGATTTGCTTATCCCCACTATAGCCTATACACTTATGTTTTTGTCGACCAAACGATTAACGGCTTCTATTGTAGCACACGGACTGTGGAACACTTTGGCTGTTGTTTTGATTTACATTATTTATGCTTAATATGTTAATTTCTTTATTCTAAAAAAAAGCTTTCAATTTTCTCAGCTTCAACGGCTTCACTAAAATAAAACCCTTGATATATTTGGCACCCCATTTTTTCTAGAATTTCCAATTGCTGATACTCTTCAACACCTTCTGCGATTAAGTCTAAATCATAATCTTTGGCTAAGGCAATGATCGATTTTACAATTTTATATGAATCATGGGTAATTCTAGAGATTAAATCAAAATCGATTTTAATCGTTGTTACGTCAAGTTTACTTAGATAGGTCAATGAAGAATATCCCGCTCCGAAATCATCAAGGGCTATTCGTACACCTGCATCTCGAAAAATCTTAATAACATCAATTGCTATATCAATATTTTCTAGTTCTAGTCGCTCTGTTATTTCAATTTCTAAATATTCAGGATTGATTTCCATCATTTCCATTAATTGTAATATTTTTTCTGCTAGTTCACGTCGAAACTGTTTGGCTGATATATTAATACTAATTCTTAATGGTATGCCCTTTGCTTTCCATTCTTTGAGTTGGTCTAAAACATTCAATATAACAAAGTCATCGATCCGATCGATAAGATTATGTTTTTCAGCAATAGGTATAAAAGCACCTGGAGATATCCAATCTCCGTTAGTCTCTTGCCATCGAATCAAGGCTTCAACTCCAATGATTTTTCCACTTGCGATCTCTACCTGGGGTTGATAATACATTTTTATTTGTTTATCCTTCAAGGCTGTGTTGAGCTTTTCTTCAAATTTAACTTCATCATAATATTGCTTACCTACATTTTGATTATACATCTGGATACGATTTTTACCGGTTTTTTTCACATAGTACATAGCTATATCCGCATATTTAATAATATCGTCATAACTGTTACCATCCTGAGGATAAGCACTTGTCCCAATACTACAGGATATATCAAATCTATTCGCTTCGACTATATACGGTTTTTTTAGGTCCTTCATTAAGGGTTCTAACAAATTCGCCAGGTTCTCTTGTAAATACTGTTCGTTAATAAGAAGAATAAATTCGTCACCACTCCATCGATATACATGTAATGCTTTGTTTTCAAAAGATACAAGTCTAGACGCAATTTGCTTAAGTAACCGATCTCCTACCGTATGACCTAATGTATCGTTAACATTCTTAAAATCATCTATATCGATAAATACAATATCGAATTTTTTATTGTTGCTAATAAGATTTTCAAGTTTTTTGATTAAAGCTCTTCTGTTCTTAAGTGATGTCAGTGTATCCGTATAAACAAGACCTTGTACTTGATTAGACAATAAATAATTCTTATAAAAACCATTTATAATCGTAAATGCAATTAATAAAAATATGAGTAAACTCGTTCCTAAGTTTATGAATAGTTCAAGGTTTCGCTCATTATAATACATATCTGAGTAATCCGCTGTCATAATCCAGTGATCGTTTAAAAAAGTAATTTCTTTTCTAAGAACCAGATTTTTATGCGCTATATCCTTTCCATAAAAAACGTCACCCTTTTCTGTGGCCAGTGAAATGTTTAGTTTGGAATAATTCTCTTCAAGATTTAAATCACTTAATATGGCATCCATATCAACAACGATATTAATGATTCCCCAATACGTCCCATCCCTAACTATAGGCGCTCTTACAATTAAGCCCAAGCCACCTTGGCGTAGTTCATATGGACCGCTGACAACGATCTCATTTGTCTTCATTGCCAGCTCAATATCCCTTCTTACCCTTTCTCGTTCATCCCTTGCGAGATTATGGCCAATAGTTGCTTCATTCCCCTTAATAGGATAAACAAATTGCTGGATATTATTTGGTGCAATCGAAAAATTCTTTATATTATCCATTGATTTTTGCACTTCATTAGAAAATGCGTCGAAACTTTCATTAGTAATTCCGGTATTTATCTGTGACCTTGTAAACCCTTTTAAGGCATATATAAATATGGTCGTTTGATTGATGGCTGAATGAATACTCGTTTCTGCTTTAAGAAATTCTTCTTCAGCATTTATTTTTTTATTGGTTGTAATATAATTATATTGAAAATGTGCAAAAATTCCCCAAGCGAAAATCATAAAAACAATAACAATTATATATCGTACTATTTTTTTTCGATTAGTAATCATTGGTTACCCTTTCTGATAAATTCTGCGTTTTCAAGGAAATTAGTTTGCTTCTAATTTAACGCTCATTGCCTTAACCCATTCTTCATCCATTTTAGATAGCCTTTTTTTCTTCAGGTTATTTTTTAATATCCAATGAATATGTTTATTTTCCTCAAGAGAAAGTTTTTCGAAGATTATCTTTCCCTCTTCCGGAGCGTGAACGATTGCGACACTCAATCCATAAGCAAGCGCTTTCTTCAAAGTCCCTTGTGCCTCTGTGAGTTTTTCGGATATCTTATTATAACTCAATATTAATTCCACTAATATATGTAGGATTTTAGGCATATTATTGTATTCCTTCAGTAATTTAGGCTCACATAGGGTCGCAACTACCGCACGTTGCTCATATGCATTTCCGTCTAGCCATCTTATCAGTTCTTCAACAACTTCCTCCATATTAACCACTGCTATCTCTTGAAATCCTATTGCAAGAGCTTCTCTTACTCGCCAACTCTTATGTGAGGCATATTTTCTCAAGTGACTTGCTGCCATTTTGATTTCCCTTGTTTTTGAAACACAATAGGCAACAATTCCACACATTAACACAAATTCTTCAGGGGAATTAGATATGTCTTCATTATCATATTTAAAACATTCTGCTATTTCTTCATTTGAACAATCATAGGCAAACTTATATAATAAGGTAAGATTAGCTCTTGGGCCGGGTAGACCGGAATTATTATACAACTCTTCAATTTTTTTCATCGTTCTCTCCATTTAACCTTCACCAGATTCAATATTATTTCCTTCTTGCTAAACACTTATTTTATCATCAAAGCAATTCAAATTGAGGTCATAAAAAGCTGTATACTTGGCACAATAACTGCCTTCATTATCAAAGATTTTAATCCAGACAGAAATATACTCAAGCGGTGGCTCATAAGAATAACTTTTACTAAAGGATACGCCATCCTTTTCAAAAGTATACGTACTCAATACTGTATCAATGTCCGTCCACAAATCTTCTAAAAACTGATCTTTGTCCTTCTTATACCAGTTTTTTAGACATTGGATCATCTTCTTTTTGGTTTTTATAAACAGTTGGTTTTCAGCCACAAAATTTTCGAATGCATTTACATCCATTGGAATATTCATAATTTTACACCTCAAGTCTCTCTTTTATTTATGTACCTTTTTGTTTAGCTGTTTCACTCTACAATTATATATCCGATATGTGGGATCAAACTTTTTTCTTATATCACAAATATAGTATCAAAGTAGACCTCAACGCCATTCTTATGGATCAGAATATATTCTAAATCCAAATTATCACGAATCAGATATATCAGCATATTATCTTTCAATCTTTCATCTGAATAATCTTCTGAAAAGTGTTCATTAAAAAATATATCTAATTTTCCTTCTGATAATTCTGCATGGACATCACTAAAATAGCTAGCTTCTTCACCGGTCTCAACGTTCCTGTTGCTTAACAATAGATAGTGTTTATCATCACTATTGATTAAGTAAATTCCACTCTCAATAATATTCTGGTCGATATAGCTTTCCACTTCATTTTTCAAATCATTGAATTCAATTTTCTTAATCAAATAATCAGCATCGGGCTCATTATCTGCACAAGCTGTAACAAGCAATAACATAACGACAATAAGTAAAATTCTCACCTTCTGCATTTCATTTCTCATATAAATCATACAATCCTTTCTATTAATGATTATCCTCTCTATGCTTGGCAATATAAATATCTAGTGCAATCAAGGATTTTTTCAATACCTTAATAAGCAAAAATAAGCAATATAGTCCGGCAATAATCAAACCTATAAAAACCACTAACGAAATAAGCTGAAAAATCATTTGTATTATTGTTTCCGTACCGTATCCTAAAATTCTTGTCCTCATATCTCTCCCTCTTTCCTAAAATCTTTTAATCTAGTATACTTCTCTATCTATTCTATATAAAACATGACATCTTAGTGGATGGTCTACATCTATGTTGGGATGAAAAAAACTGCCTTGATATTTTTGATTCATCTTTTCCTCCAACAGCTATTTGCTAAAATTCCGCTCACTAATTTTTGTTTTTTTGCGTTTCCACAATAAATTGTAGAAGATTTCCCTTTTACTTGTAATTCAATCTTATACAAAAAACTCTCCGTGAATTCATCAATATCTTGGTAATAATACTTCACTCCTGAGCAGACTAAGTAGTGCTTCGTTTGAAATATTGAAGCTTTCATTTTATTCGGAATAAGTATTACACCCATGGTGATTGAAAAAAAGATGAGTGAGTCATGATTGGTCATAAATCCAATCCAAAAAAGAATTTGACTAATAACAACAAAGACTATTTTCACTATTATCTCCTTAGTGCTTGGTGAATACATTTTTTCCATAGATATATCCTTCATCCGATGATATATCAATACTTCTTGAATGCCTCGTCCAACATAATAAATCCATGCTCCCACATAAATATACATAAAGTATTGATTTCTTAATAGTTGAACCGATTCATTATATGCATACGTTCTTTCGTTCATTAAATACACTCCTATCAAGGCTAAGACATAGTAAATCAAAACAATTCATCTTCAACTGTAATCATCACCCACTTACCAATTGTTTCAAATCCAAGCTTATGATATATTTTCCCGGCTTGGGGATTGTCATAAAATAAACATAATGTTTTACCTTCTGACATTACCTCTTTGCATAACTGATTCAAACACCTATGCATGAAGCCTTTTCCTCGATACCCTTTACGTGTTGCCACCCCAACAATCATGGCTGACTGTGAATTTTCTGCGGAGGTTTGGGCAATAGAGACCATGTCACCTAATTCGTTTTCTATATAAAACATCCGACCTGTTTTCGTTTTTATTGCATGTTTTATCCGCTCTATCGAATTACTGGCACCATTAAATTCTTCGATTGTTTCCATTAAATCGTGTATCCGCTTAGCATCGCTTTCTTTGGCTTTTTTCACCAAATTCATGTCCGCATATTCTATTAAAAGCTCTTGATGCGTCAACTCACAAAAATATGTCGATTTTGTCGTATGTTTCGGTAACCGTTCATCAAATAGCTTAAGTATATCTTCTTTTCCTGAAACAATGGCTGTTCCTTTATGATGCAAAATGATTTCTAGAAAATCGCTAATATCAAAATCTGTCTTGGTAAAATAAGGTATATAGCTTTCATAAAATTTTAGCAATACGCCTTCCATTTGTCCCTCATCAGAAAACTGCCCCCACAAAGTTTGAAAAGTCTCTTCAAAACCAAAGGCTTCAATATCACCGATAATAAACAAATTAATGGATGGCTCCTGACTCAAAAAATCCAATACATGCATTCTATCTGCTTCTGTTAATTTTCTCATCATGATTAATCTCCTATACAAATATTAGCTATAGGCATTTGTTAAATGCCTGAAACCCTTTATTTTAAAGAGTTTCTTGGTTTCTTTTATAAAAATTTCCTCTCCAATTGTGGTAAAATATAAGTACCAACCAACATCTCACACAACAAAAGGAGGG